>ERZ1673742.164-NODE-164-length-98310-cov-9.791380_pt1 | contig 98310 bp, 80 predicted proteins | sample MGYA00580208_ERZ1673742 | MGnify/ENA primary metagenome ERZ1673742 (study PRJEB41218, sample SAMN15661774) | gut metagenome | host: Homo sapiens | place: Canada: London | collected 2015-08-20/2019-03-30 | study: EMG produced TPA metagenomics assembly of...
CCGCTCGGATTGAGTGATATTTGGCACTACTGTACAAAAATATTTAGGGAGGTATACTATGGATTTCGAAGCCATCAAAAAAGCAGCCGAGGGCTATAAGCCCGCTATGGTCAAGTTCCTGCGGGACATGATCGCCATTCCTTCCGAGTCCTGTGAGGAGAAGGGCGTGGTGCATCGCATCGCCGAGGAGATGAAGGCTCTTGGTTATGACAAGGTCGAGTTCGACAAGCTGGGCAACGTCATCGGCTGGATGGGCGAGGGCGACAAGATCATCGCTCTGGACTCCCATGTGGACACCGTGGGCATCGGCAACCGGGACAACTGGGAGGCCGACCCCTATCAGGGCTACGAAACCGACGATATCATCTACGGCCGCGGCGGCTCCGATCAGGAGGGTGGCATGGCCTCCGCCACCTACGGCGCCAGGATCATGAAGGATCTGGGCCTCATCCCCGCCGGCTATAAGATCATGGTGGTAGGCTCCGTGCAGGAGGAGGACTGCGACGGTATGTGCTGGCAGTCCATCGTCAACGAGTACTTCAACGGTCCCGATGACGCACGCAGCAAGGTGGAGTTCGTCATTTCCACCGAGCCCACCGACGGCGGCATCTACCGGGGTCACCGTGGCCGCATGGAGATCCGTGTGGATATGCACGGTGTGTCCTGCCACGGCTCCGCCCCGGAGCGTGGCGACAACGCCATCCACAAGATGGCCGAGGTCATCCAGAACGTCCGGGATCTCAACGAAAATCCCGCCGACGACTCCGTGGAGATCAAGGGTCTGGTGAAGATGCTGGATCCCAAGTACAATCCCGAACACTGGGAGGATGCCCGTTTCCTGGGCCGTGGCACCTGCACCACCAGCCAGATCTTCTACACCTCTCCCTCCCGCTGCGCCGTGGCCGACAGCTGCGCCATCTCCATCGACCGCCGCATGACCGCCGGCGAGACCTACCAGTCCTGCCTGAAGGAGATCGAGGATCTGCCCGCCTGCAAGAAGTACGCCAAGGACGTGAAGGTCTCCATGTATATGTATGACCGTCCCGCATGGACCGGCCACGTGTACAAAACCGAGTGCTTCTTCCCCACGTGGATCAACAAGGAGTCCGCTCCCCATGTTCAGGCGCTGGTGGATGCCTACCACAACCTGTGGGGTACCGAGCGCATCGGCGCCGATGAGAAGGCCATGTCCACCCGCACCGGCCGTCCTCTGACCGATAAGTGGACCTTCTCCACCAACGGCGTGTCCATTCAGGGCCGCTACGGCATCCCCTGCGTAGGCTTCGGCCCCGGTGCCGAGTCTCAGGCTCACGCCCCCAATGAGATCACCTGGAAGCAGGATCTGGTGACCTGCGCTGCTCTGTACGCCGCCGTTCCCGGCCTGTATAAGCCCGAGAACAAGGACGGCTCCGCCACCAGCTTCCGTCAGGAGCTCACCGGCAACGACATCAAGTAAAGCAAGTCTCTGAACTACACATAACAATATAAAGGAGAACTATCATGAGCAAGACGCTTGAGCTGGCACGTCATCTGGAGACGCTGCACATCAACGATATGTACAAAACCGACTTCTACTGGACCTGGGACAAGACCGACGACGAGATCGACGCCATCTTCACCGTGGCCGACGCCCTGCGGGATCTGCGGGAGCGCAACAAGAGCACCCGCATCTTCGACTCCGGCCTGGGCATCTCCCTGTTCCGTGACAACTCCACCCGTACCCGCTTCTCCTTCGCCTCCGCCTGCAATCTGCTGGGTCTGGAGGAGCAGGTGCTGGACGAGAAGAAGTCTCAGATCGCCCACGGCGAGACCGTCCGTGAGACGGCCAACATGGTGTCCTTCATGGCCGATGTCATCGGCATCCGGGACGATATGTATATCGGTGAGGGCCACAAGTATCAGAAGACCTTTATGGACGCTCTGGAGGAGGGCTACCGGGACGGCATTCTGGAGCAGCGCCCCACGCTGGTGAACCTCCAGTGCGACGTGGATCACCCCACCCAGTGCATGGCCGATATGCTGCACGTCATCCACTACTTCGGCGGTGTGGAGAACCTGAAGGGCAAGAAGGTGGCCATGACCTGGGCCTACTCCCCCAGCTACGGCAAGCCCCTGTCCGTGCCTCAGGGCGTCATCGGCCTGTTCACCCGCTTCGGCATGGATGTGACGCTGGCCCATCCCGAAGGCTACGACGTCATGCCGGAGGTGGAGGCCATCGCCCGCCAGAACTGCGAGAAGTACGGCTCCCGGTTCCACAAGACCAACGACATGAAGGAAGCCTTCCGGGATGCCGATATCGTCTATCCCAAGAGCTGGGCGCCCTTCGCCGCCATGGAGGAGCGCACCAAGCTGTACGCCAAGGGCGATCAGGCCGGCATCGATGCGTTGGAGAAGAAGCTGCTGGCTCAGAACGCCGAGCATAAGGACTGGGCCTGCACCGAGGAGATGATGAAGCTCACCCGTGACGGCAAGGCGCTGTATATGCACTGCCTGCCCGCCGATATCACCGGCCTGAGCTGCGAGGAGGGCGAGGTGGACAACTCCGTCTTCGACCGCTACATCGTGCCTCTGTACAAGCAGGCCTCCTACAAGCCCTATATCATCGCCGCTATGATCTTCATGTCTCAGGTGAAGGACCCCGTTCGTACGCTGATGGCCATGGATGAGGGTAACGGTAAGCGTAAATCCTTCTAAATCAGGCAAACTAATAGCGGGGGCCTCGGCTCCCGCTATTTCACTCTAAGGAAAGTTTTGAGGTAACAGCTATGTCCAAACGCATCGTCATCGCCTTAGGCGGCAACGCCCTGGGCAATACCGCCGCCCAGCAGCTGGAGCTGGTGTCCCTGACCGCTAAGCCCATCGTGGACCTCATCGCCGCCGGCAACGAGGTCATCATTGCCCACGGCAACGGCCCGCAGGTGGGCATGATCAATCTGGGGCTCTCTACCGCCGCCGAGGCCGGCGCCATCAAGTCGGATATGCCCTTCCCGGAGTGTGGCGCCATGAGTCAGGGCTATATCGGTTACCATCTGCAAAATGCCATCGGCAATGAGTTGACCGCCCGTGGCCTCCGGAAGGACGTGGCCACCGTAGTCACGCAGGTGCTGGTGGATGAAAACGACCCTGCCTTCCAGCACCCCACCAAGCCCATCGGCTCCTTCTATGACAAGGTGGCTGCCGACCGCATCATGGCCCAGCGTGGCTGCACCATGGTGGAGGATGCCGGTCGTGGCTGGCGTCAGGTGGTCCCCTCCCCCAAGCCCGTGGATGTCATCGAGAAGAATACCGTCCGGGCGCTGGTGGACAGCGGCACCGTGGTCATCACCGTAGGCGGCGGCGGTATCCCCGTGGTGCGCCGCAACGGCCGTCTGGTAGGCACGCCCGCCGTCATCGACAAGGATTTCGCCTCCGCCAAGCTGGCGGAACTGCTGAACGCCGATATGCTCATCATCCTCACCGCCGTGGAGAAGGTGGCCATCAACTTCGGCAAGCACGACCAGCAGTGGCTCAGTGACCTGACCCCGGAGCTGGCCCGGCAGTATATCGCAGAGGGCCAGTTCGCCCCCGGCTCCATGCTGCCCAAGGTGCAGGCAGCCCTGTCCTTTGCCGAGTCCGCCCCCGGTCGTGTGGCTCTGATTACGCTGTTGGAGAAGGCCAAGGACGGCATCGAGGGCAAGACGGGTACGAGAGTGCATCTGTGATCTTCCCCCTCCCCATCCCTTGTACCGCAGCAGCTTCTAACCCTCGATGGCCGTCCTGACAGTCTGATCCATGGCTCCCGGCGCAGCCGGCAGCCTGTGGGCGTGTCCACGGCATCGAGGGCAAGACGGGTACGAGAGTCCACCTGTGACCTTCTCCCTCTCCGCTCCTTGCACCGCAGGGGCTTCTCTCCCTCGATGGCCGTCCTGACAGTCTGATCCACGGCTCCCGGCGCAGCCGGCAGCCTGTGGGCGTACCCACGGCATCGAGGGTAAGACCGGTACAAGAGTCCACCTATAACACACATCGCCTCCCTGATAGGGCGGGACACCTTATGTGCCCCGCCTTATTAGTTTACCCAATTCCTGACAGTGCAGATCCATATCGCCGCTCCGGGTTTTTCTCCGCCCATTATAAATTCTCACAAAAATTCTCCTCTTTCTTTGTGCTGGTGGCCGTAAATTTGTGATTTTCCTCATTCCCCGTTGAAATCCCGGCGCAAATCCTGTATAATAACGCATAGTTGACAGGGGTATTCTCCCTGTCCGCAGCATTCGCACAGGTTCGGTTCAAATGTGCGTCTGCCAACAATTAAAGGAGGAAAATTGAATGAAAAAGATCCTTGCGCTGATCCTTGCGCTGGTCATGGCTCTGAGCCTGGTGGCCTGCGGCTCCAAGGACAACAATGACACGCCCGATGATGGCAAAAAGACCAACACCATCAAGGTCGGTCTGATCTGCATCGGTGACGAGAACGATCAGGGCTACACCTACAACTTCATCCGCGGTAAGGAAGCCGCTACCGAGGCACTGGCTGCCAAGGGCATCAACGTGGAGTGGGTCATCAAGTACAACAAGGGCGAGAACGACGACTGCACCAATGCCAACATCGAGTGTGCCGAGGAGGGCTGCCAGCTCATCATCAACAACTCCTACGGCCATGAGCCCTTCATGCTGAAGGTGGCCGGCAAGAGCGAGTACAAGGACATCCAGTTCATCGGCTGCACCAACTGCGGCTCCCGCAGCGACAGCTTGGAGAACACCCACAACGCCTTCGCCAACATCTACGAGGGCCGCTATGTGGCCGGCGTGGTGGCTGGCATGAAGCTGCAGGAGATGATCGACAACGGTGACATCACCGCCGAGCAGGCTGTCATCGGCTACGTGGGCGCCTTCTCCTTCGCCGAGGTCATTTCCGGCTTCACCGCTTACTATCTGGGTGCCAAGAGCGTCTGCCCCTCCGTCACCATGAAGGTCCAGTTCGTGGGCTCCTGGTCCGACGCCACTGAGGAGGCCAACGCCGCTTCCGCTCTGTGCGATGCCGGCTGCGTGATGATCTCCCAGCATTCCGATAACACCACCCCCGCCACCATGGCTCAGACCAAGGGCGCTTTCCATACCGGCTACAACAACGACATGACCGGCGTTGCTCCCGATGCCTCCCTGATCGGCACCCGCATCGACTGGGCTCCCTACTTTGAGTACGCCATCGAGACCGTCTACAACGGCGGCACCATCGATCAGGACTGGTGCAAGGGCATTGCCGACGGCTCCGTGGTCATGACCACCCTGAACGAGAAGATCTGCGCTAAGGGTACTGCCGAGAAGGTGGCCGAGGTGGAGAAGGCTCTGAAGGACGGCACTCTGCAGGTCTTTGATACCAGCAAGTTCACCGTCAAGGGTGAGACCGTCACCCACGCCTTCGCTCTGGATACCGACGGCGACTTCACCCCCGACGCCGAGGAGGCCGTGTTCGACGGCGCTTTCCACGAGTCCTACTTCCAGTCCGCCCCCTACTTCACCCTGCAGATCGACGGGATCGAGTGGCTGAACTCCGCCTACGGCAACTAAGCCTCTCCCTCCCCAGCCAAGCGGACAACAAGCTGTAAACTGAAAAAGGGTACGGCTGCACACAGGCAGCCGTACCCTTTTTTCGTGGTGGTATCTAAAAAATTTTTAGTTTTCCTGACGATTTGTTGATTTCTCCAAAAAATCAGCGGTACTTTCTGCATAGCAGACGCCCAGTTTTTATTTACTTTTTCGGCTGCTTATGATAACATATTTATATTATATATTGTCCGGAAACCGTACCGGGGCGGCAGCGCCCCAATTCACAACGAAAGGATGACAGCCTTGGAAACTGTTTGCGCCATTGAGCTGAGAAACATCACCAAACGTTTCGGCAGCGTCGTCGCCAACGATGGCATCAATCTGGCCCTGAACCGTGGTGAGATCCTCTCCCTGCTGGGGGAGAACGGCAGCGGTAAGACCACCCTGATGAATATGCTGGCCGGCATCTATTTCCCTGACGAGGGCGAGATCTTGGTAGAGGGGAAGCCCGTATCCATCCGCTCCCCCAAGGATTCCTTCCAGTACGGCATCGGCATGATCCATCAGCACTATAAGCTGGTGGACGTGTTCACCGCCGCCGAGAACATCGTGTTGGGTCTGGACGAGGGCGGCCGCCTGGACATCAAGGCCGCCAACGCCAAGGTCAAGGAGATCTGCGACCGCTACGGCTTCGACATCGACCCCACTCAGAAGATCTACGATATGTCCGTCTCCCAGAAGCAGACGGTGGAGATCGTCAAGGTCCTGTACCGTGGGGCGGATATCCTCATTCTGGACGAGCCCACCGCCGTGCTGACCCCGCAGGAGACGGAGAAGCTCTTCACCGTCCTGCGGAACATGAAGGCCGACGGCAAGGCCATCGTCATCATCACCCACAAGCTCCACGAGGTCATGGCCCTGTCCGACAAGGTGGCCGTCCTCCGCAAGGGCAAGTACATCGGCACCGTCAAGACCTCCGAGACGAATCCGCAGGCCCTGACGGATATGATGGTGGGCCACAGCGTGACCCTGAACATCGACCGCCCCAAGTACGACGCTCCCGTCCCCCGCCTGACCCTGAAGGGCATCACCTGCTACGACGGCGAGGGCGTAAAGCGGTTGGACAACGTCTCCTTCACCGCTCTGGGCGGTGAGATCCTGGGCATCGCCGGCATCGCCGGTTCCGGCCAGCGGGAGCTGCTGGAGGCCATTGCGGGCCTGCATCCCGTGGCTGAAGGCTCCATCCAGTTCACTCCGGAGGGTAAGCCCGCCTCTGAACTGGTAGGCAAGACCCCCATGCAGATCAAGAAGGCCGGCGTGGCCATGGCCTTCGTGCCGGAGGATCGTTTGGGCATGGGTCTGGTTGGCTCCATGGGCATGACGGACAACATGATGCTCCGCTCCTGGCGAAAGGGCAAGGGCATCTTCGTCAACCGCAAGGACCCCAACGAGCTGGCCATGCAGGTCTGGAAGGAGCTGGAGGTGGTCACCCCCAGCACCGACTTCCCCGTGCGCCGGATGTCCGGCGGCAACGTGCAGAAGGTGCTGGTAGGCCGTGAGATCGCCACCGCCCCCTCCGTGCTGATGACCGCCTACGCCGTGCGCGGTCTGGATATCAACACCTCCTACACCATCTATAACCTCCTCACCAAGGAGAAGATGCAGGGCTCCGCCGTCATTTACGTCGGTGAGGATCTGGACGTGCTGCTGGAGCTGTGCGACCGTATTCTGGTGCTGTGCGGCGGTAAGGTCAGCGGCATCGTAGACGGTCGCACCACCACCAAGGAAGAGGTAGGCCTGCTGATGACCCGTGTCGGCGGAAAGGAGAAAGCCGCTCATGAATAACTCGATGAAAACGCCCCTGATCCGTCTGGCCAAGCGAGAGGGCATGGACAAGCGGACGGTGTGGGCCATCCGTGTGGGCTCCATCCTGCTGGCGCTGCTGCTGGGCGCACTGGTCATCGCCATCTCCGGCGTGAACCCCTTCAAAGCCTACAGCACCATCATCACCGGCGCTTTGGGCAAAAAGACCGCCATCCGCCAGACGGTGAAGATCGCCGTCCCCCTGTTGGGCTGCGCCCTGGCCATCGCTCCATGCTTCAAGATGCGCTTCTGGAACATCGGCGCCGAGGGCCAGATCACGGCCGGCGCCATCGCCGCCTCCTACTTCGCCCTCTACTGGGTCGGTAAGGTCCCCAGCGCCGTGCTGCTGCTCATCATGGGCGCTGCGGGCGCCGTGGCCGGCGGCATTTGGGCGCTGATCCCCGCCTTCTTCAAGGCCCGCTGGAACACCAACGAGACTCTGTTCACCCTGATGATGAACTACATCATCATCGGCGTGGTCCGCTGGCTGCAGGGCGGCCCGTGGGAGGGTCGTCCCGGCTCTCAGATCATCCCCATGTTCGATCAGTCCGCTTGGCTGCCGGAGGTTTTCGGCGTCCACTGCGGCTGGATCATTGTGCTGGTGCTGGTGGTGGTAATGCACCTCTACATGAACTACACCAAGCACGGCTACGAGATCGCCGTCATCGGTGACTCCCTGAACACCGCCCGCTACGCCGGTATGAACGTGGGCCACGTCATGATGCGTACCATGTTCCTCTCCGGTGCCATCAGCGGTCTGGTGGGCTTCATCGTGGCCTCCGGTGCCAACAACACCCTGTATGACGGCGTGGCCAACGGCGTGGGCTTCACCTCCATCACAGTGGCATGGCTGAGCCAGCTGAACGCCTTCGCCATGATCGTCATCTCCGCCCTGCTGGCCATTCTGGAAAAGGGCGCTGAGACCCTCCAGACCGCCATGCAGGTGCCTACCTCCATCAGCGACATCGTCACCGGCATCCTGCTGTTCTGTATGCTGGGCTGCGAGTTCTTCATCAACTACCGCATGATCTTCCGCCGCAAGCAGGCGGAGGCTCCCGCCGCCCCCGCCGCTGCGGAGTCTGATCAGACCGAGAGTAAGGAGGATGCGTCATGCTGAATACCGTGAATCTGTTCATCGCATTGGTGGTGGCCGCCATCACCTACGGCACGCCTCTGCTGTTCGGTACGCTGGGCGAAGTGCTGACGGAGAAATCCGGCAGCTTGAACCTGGGCGTGGAGGGCATCATGTTCATGGGCGGTGCCATCGGCCTTGGCGGTGTGTTCTACTACGAAAAGGCCGTGGAATCTCCCAGCGCTTTTCTGGCGGTGCTCATCGGTCTGCTGTGCGCCTTCATCGCCGGCGGCATCGCCTCCCTGATCTTCAGCTTCCTGACCATCACCCTCCGGGCCAACCAGAACGTCACCGGTCTGGCGCTGACCATCTTCGGCACCGGCGTGGGCCAGTATATTGGCGAGATCATGCGGATCCGTGAGGGCGGCTTTGTGGCCGTGGGCAATGACCTGAAGGCCGTATTCATCAGTTCCCCCTTCCCTCAGGCCATGCAGGATATCCCCTACGTGGGCAAGATCCTCTTCGGCAACAGCATCTTCTTCTATTTGGGGGTGGTGCTGGCCATCGTCATGCACCTGTTCCTCAACAAGAGCCGCACCGGCCTGCAGCTGCGCTCTGTGGGCGAGTCCCCGGCTACTGCCGATGCCGCCGGCATCAACGTCAGCCGCTATCGCTATCTGGGCGCCATCATCGGCGGCGGCATCTCTGCTGTGGGCGGCATGGTGTACATCACCACCATCGCCGGCTGCGTATGGAACCACGAGGGTCTGTCCGGCGTGGGCTGGCTGGCCGTGGCGCTGGTGATCTTCTGCCTGTGGCGTCCTCTGTCCGCCATTTGGGGCTCCGTGCTGTTCGGCGCTCTGATGATCCTGTACCTGCGTCTGACGATCCCCTTCATCCCCACGCAGCTGTATAAGATCCTGCCCTATGTGGTGACGCTGGTGGTGCTGATTATCGTGTCCCTGCGGAAAAAGCGGGAGGATCAGCCCCCCACCTCTCTGGGCCTGAACTACTTCCGGGAGGACCGATAAACCGACCCGAATATCCCCCGATCCTTCGGGGGATATTCTTCTGAAAGGAGTAATGATCTATGGCAAGCCTGCTGATCCGCAGCATCCGCTATCTGGTGACCTGCGACGATAAGGACCAACTGCTGGAGGACGTGGACCTCTACTGCGAGGACGGCTTCATCCGTCAGATCGGCCCCCATCTGGACGTCGCCGCCGACCGAACCATCGACGCCAGCCATATGCTGTGCTATCCCGGTCTGGTGAACACCCACCACCACCTGTATCAGGTGTTCTCCCGCAACCTCCCACAGGTGCAGAATATGGAGCTGTTCGACTGGCTCAAGACCCTCTATGAGATCTGGAAAAATCTGGACGAGGACGTCATCCGTCTCTCCTCCCTCACCGGCATGGGCGAGCTGATGAAGCACGGCTGCACCACCTGCTTCGACCACCACTATGTATTCCCTACCCACGCCGGAGACCTGATCGGCGCCCAGTTTGCCGCCGCCGACACGCTGGGCATCCGGATGTATGCCTCCCGTGGCAGCATGGATCTCAGCGTCAAGGACGGCGGCCTACCGCCGGACAGCGTGGTGCAGACGGTGGATGAGATCATGACGGACTCCGCCCGGCTCATCGAGAAGTACCACGACACCTCCTACGGAGCCATGCACCGCATCGCTCTGGCTCCCTGCTCTCCCTTCTCCGTGTCGGCGGAGCTGCTGCGCCAGAGCGCCATTCTGGCCCGCCAATACGGCGTGCGGCTGCACACCCACCTGTGTGAGACCAAGGACGAGGAGAACTTCATGCTCCAGAGGGAGGGCATCCGCCCTCTGGAGTACATGGAGCGTTTGGGCTGGACGGGCAGCGACGTGTGGTTCGCCCACGGCATCCACTTCAACGACGAGGAGTTGCGGGTGCTGGCCAAAACCGGCACCGGCGTGGCCCACTGCCCCATCAGCAACATGAAGCTCTCCTCCGGCATCGCCCGGATCCCGGAGATGCTGGAGCTGGGCGTTCCCGTGGGACTGGCCGTGGACGGCAGCGCCTCCAACGACGGCTCCAGCCTTATGGAGGAGCTGCGGGTGGCCTTCCTGCTCCACCGCCTGAACGCCAGCCGCCGGGCCCCCACCGGCTACGACGTGCTGAAAATGGCCACCCGTGGCAGCGCCCGGCTGCTGGGCCGGGACGATATCGGCCAGCTGGCGGTGGGCAAGTGCGCCGACCTCTTTATGATCGACAGCCGCCGTCTGGAGCTGGTGGGTTCCTGCTTCGACCCCAAGTCTGTGCTGGGTACCGTAGGCGTCCGGGGCCCGGTGGACTACACCGTGGTTCATGGCCGTGTCACCGTGGCCCAGGGCCATCTCATGACGGTGGACGAGGAGCGCCTGGCACAGGAGGCCGAGACCTGCTGCCGCCAATATCTGGCCCGCTGAAACAAGATCAGCACCCACCCGCTTGGCAGGTGGGTGCTGATCTTTTCATTTTTCTGCTCCTCCGCAGTCCCTTACGCAAACCTGCCCCGGTATTTCCGCATACTCTCGGAAAACAGCTCGGCGCTGGTGGGCGGCGTGTAGGTGATGGCATTGGCCCCAGCCTCGATGGTAGCCCGGATGGTGTCGTCCGTCGGCCCACCGGTAGCGATGATGGGAACCTCCGGGAACTGCTCCCGGATATGGGCCACGATCTCCGGCGTCCGGGCCGCCCCGGACACATTGAGGAAATCCACCCCCGCCGCCAGCTTCCCGGCCACGTCCGCCTGCTCCGACACCACCGTGTACACCAGCGGGATCTCCACCGTCTCTTTGATGGCCCGGATGGCCTCCTCGGTGATGAAGGTGTTGCACACCAGCCCAAAGGCCCCCTGATGCTCGGCATAGGCGGCGATGCTGGCCGACCTCTGCCCATTGGTGAGGCCACCCCCCACCCCGGCAAACACCGGCACCTCCGACACCGACAGAATGGCCTGTGTGATAGCCGGCTGGGGCGTAAAGGGATACACGGCGATGACGGCGTCGGCGTTGATGTTCTTGATAATGGCCACATCCGTGGAAAACACCAGCGACTTGATGCGCCGCCCGAAAATGCGGATGCCGCTGCACTCGCTGATGCAGCGGGGAACCTGAATGCTGTGCTTGCGCAGCTCCCCCTCATAAACCGGTACAAACTTCTTCACCGTCATCCCTCCATGTCTTGTATTATTAGACACATTGTAGCATATCTCCCCGTCTCTGTAAATATTTCCCAAGTTATTCGTCAGATTTTTACGTTTTGTTCATTTTTGTAAAGTCCCTTAACAGGATGCAGCTTATAAGGGATACGTCCCCCTGCCGATCACTTGCGATCGAAGTTCGTGTGTGCTATACTGAATATCCATTCGGCAAATCGGCGTTTGTGGAAGTAATTATGCTTGCTTTATATGAGCCAAAATATGAGGGCTTGTGGTTTCGGCAAATGATGCTGGCCGATGAAGATACCATGTCCTACCATCGTGCATAGGGTGGGACAATTCCCTGGCCGAAAGATAAATCCCCGTCTATCGGTTTGACCTGCTCCCTTTTGTCCATTGTTTTCTCCTTGGCCGCAATTTCCTTTGCTCCGGAAAACGTCAAACATCATCTCAGGAGGCCGTCATGAATCTCTCCATCGTACAGGGCGACATCACCCAATTCCACGCTGATGCCATCGTCAATGCCGCCAATACCTCCCTGCTGGGCGGTGCCGGGGTAGACGGTGCCATCCACCGGGTCGCCGGACCGGGTCTCATGGCCGAGTGCAAAACGCTGAACGGCTGCCCCACCGGCGAGGCCCGCATCACCGGCGGCTATGACCTGCCCTGCCGATACGTGATCCACACCCCCGGCCCCATCTGGCGGGGCGGCGATCACGGCGAGGCCGCCCAACTGGCCTCCTGCTACCGCAGCTGCCTGACGCTGGCGCTGGAGAACGGCTGCCGCACGGTGGCCTTCCCCTCCATCAGCACCGGCGTCTACCACTATCCGCTGATGCAGGCGGCCCATGTGGCCCTGAAGGCCATCACGGACTTCCTGCGCCTTCATCCGCAGCTGTCCGTCACCATGGTCTGCCACTCCCCCCAGACCCTCCACGCCTATCAGGTGGTGTGGAATATGCTCTATCAGGAGACGAAGCCCCATGAGGACTGACCCGCAAAGCCCCATAGCGTGCGCCGCCCGTAAGCAGCACACCCTCCCGAAGCAAAAGCGCCGCCCCACCGGGCGGCGCTTTCGTCTATCGCACTCTTCAGATCTTGATAAGCTCATATGCTCTGGTGCCGATGCCGATCTTCTCGGCGTGCTCCAGACAGCTCATCCAATCCGTCTCCGGATGGATGCGATGGAAGTGGTCGTGGTCATGGGCGTCACCGCCGTCGGCCGCAGAACCCCGCATCACCGGCTGAGCGTTGACGGCATCCACACAGGCCATATCCAGTGCCACCGGGTCGAAGGAGGCGAACATTCCCACATTGGGAACAATGGCGGCGTCGTTCTCGGCGTGACAGTCGCAGTTGGGCGACACGTCGATGACCAGCGAGATATGGAAGCAGGGCCGCCCGTCCACCACCGCCTTGGAGTACTCTGCGATCTTTCGGTTCAGATTCGTCACCGTCTCATCCCAGTCGATCTGGATGGCGTTCCGGGGACAGATGGCGATGCAGCGGCCGCAGCCCACGCAGCGGCTGTGATCGATGTTGGCCTTTCTCTCCGCAACGGACAGGGCGCTGTGGGCGCAGATCCTGGTACACATCCCGCAGCCCACGCAGTGTTCATGGTTCACATGGGGCTTTCCGGCGTTGTGCTGCTCCATCTTCCCGGCCCGACTGCCGCAGCCCATGCCGATGTTTTTCAGAGCGCCGCCGAAGCCCGCCTCCTCATGGCCCTTGAAGTGGGTCAGGGAGATGAACACGTCGGCATCCATGACGGCCCGACCGATCTTGGCCTCCTTCACCAGCTGGCCGCCCACCACCGGCACAGCCACCTCGTCGCTGCCCTTGATGCCGTCTGCGATGATGACCTGGCATCCCGTGGTCATGGGGTTGAAGCCGTTGAGACACGCCGTATCCAGATGATCCAGCCCGTTCTTCCGTCCCCCTACATACAGGGTGTTGCAGTCGGTGAGGAAGGGCTTGCCACCCCGCTCTTTCACGAAATCTGCCACCGTCTTGGCCCAGTTGGGCCGCAGGAAGGCCAGATTGCCCGGTTCACCAAAGTGCATTTTGATGGCCACGAACTTCCGGTCGAAATCGATTTCGCCCATCCCGGCGGTTTTCATGAGGCGGGTCAGCTTCTGCTGGAGATTCTCGTGGAAATCCGCCCGCAGATCTGCCCAATAAACTTTTGATGCCATAGGAATCCCCCCGTTTTCTGTAAATTGATACGTTCAGTCTACCACATTTCCCGAAAATATGGTAGACTGAAAGTATCCATAAGGAGGTGTTTTTTCATGCGGCTCTTGACCCACACCGTCACCCCGCAGGAGGCCGGCCTGCCGGTACGAACCCTGCTGCGCCGGCAGCTCCGTATCTCCGGCAGCTTTCTGGCCAAGCTGAAGTGGCGGCCCGGCGCCATCACCCTGAACGGCATCCCTGTCATCGTCTCCGCCCGCACAGAGGCCGGAGATGTGCTGGCGGCGGACGTCTCCGACCTGCCGGGAGAAAACCCCCACATCCGCCCCGTGGCCTATCCGCTGGATATTCTGTGGGAAGACGAGGATCTTCTCCTGCTGAATAAGCCCGCTGGCATCGCCATCCATCCCTCCGCCCTGACGGAGGAGACCGTCACCGTGGCCGGTGCCGTGTGCCACTATCTCCGCACCGGCAGCTTCCACTGCGTCAACCGTCTGGACCGTGGCACCACCGGCGTCATGGCCGTGGCCAAGACCGGCTACATCCACCGCCTGTGCATGGAGTCGCTGCACTCCGATTCCTTCCTCCGGGAGTACCGGGGCATCTGTCTGGGAGCGCCTCAGCCCCCCTCCGGCAGCATTGATCTGCCCATCAGCCGGGACCCCGGCTCTCTGCTCCGCCGCACCGTGGACCCTATGGGCCTTCCCGCCCGAACCCTCTACGAAACGCTGCTGCCGGGGGAGCTGTCTCTGCTGCGGCTGCTGCCCCAGACGGGCCGCACCCACCAGCTGCGGCTCCACCTCTCCGCTGTGGGCCACCCGCTGGCTGGGGACTGGCTCTACGGCACCGAGGACCCCACCCTCATCCCCCGGCCGGCGCTGCACTCCTACCGTCTCCGGCTCCTGCACCCCGTGACCCGCCGCTGGCTGGATGTCACCGCCCCGCTGCCGGAGGATATGCGCCGCCTGCTCCCGCCGGACTATGATCCCGCATAAAAAGCTGCCCCGCCTGCATCGCAGGCGGGGCAGCTTTTTCCCATCAGCCGTCCGCAGACGGCCCTTATTCCATCATCTGCCGCGCAAAGCACCGGGCCTTCTCCCGGATCCCCGGCAGGCGCACCAGACTCCCCCGCTCATTGGCTGTCTCCAGCAGGCAGAACCGTGGCGGCAGATAGAAGGCCTTATTCATGTTCAGCGCCGAGATCAACTGCCGGGCCAGCAGATCGCCGCCGGAGTAGCCGGACACCACCAGTCCGTAAAGCCGCTTGTCATAGAACCGGGTCTGGCGGAACAAGGCCGTCAGACGGTTGACGCAGGCGGTGAGATTGGCGGAGAGGGCATCGTTATAGTTGGCGCAGACCATCACCAGCGTGTCGCAGGAGCGCACCGCCGGATACACCTCCTCCACCATCGGCCCGCCATAGAAGCACCCGCCCTGCTCCCCGAAGTGCATACAGGCGGTGTAGCTGCATCCGTTGCAGTCGGCCATGGTCCCGTTCCGCAGGCAGATCTCCTGCACCTGCACCTCCGGCGGCAGGGATCGGCGCACCATCTCCCACAGCGCCAGCGTGTTGGAGGTGCTGCGCTGGGAGGCGTGCAGCGCCAGCACCCGCCCCACGGGGGCAGGCCCCTCCCACGCCGTCAGCCGCTCCAGCAGCTCCGATACGGCGGCCCGGAAGGCCGTCTCCTCATCGGTGCCGCCGATCTGGGCCTGCACCCGGAAGTTCCGCAGGGAACCGGTGGCCTCCACCAGCGGGCGTCCCAGAAAGGCGCAGCCCGCCTGATTGGCGGCGAACACCAGATCACGGGCGGCGTCCTTGGTGTATAGCTCTCCCCGCCCCGTCACCACCAGCCCCGCTACGCAGCCCTCCAGCAGCGTCCGGCTCCTCCGCAGGGTCATCAGCATCCGATACCCGCTCTCGCTGCATCCGCTCTCGTCCAGTGCCAGAGCAAACAGCAGCCGCTGTCCGGCCAGCCCCTCCAGCCCCGCATCCGGGTCACGGATCTGGCTGTCCGGCGGCAGCAGCGGTGTCAGCAGCGCCAACAGCTCCCGGCTGTATGGATTCTCCGGCAGCAGCACCGTCAGTGCCATCCCGCTCCCTCCTTCTTCATCGGATCGCCCGCAGGCGCTCCATGGTATCTCTCAAACGCTCCTGCAAGGCCTCCGGCAGGGGCAGCCGCTCCGGCTCCGTCCCCGTGGGGAGCAGCCGGTTTCTGGCCCCCATAAACACCCCATCCAGATAGGTGGACGAGCAGTGCCACTGCCCCCGCAGACAGGCCAGCAGGCTCAGCGCCCCGGAGCTGAGGGCCGGGGCCACATAGGGCTTGAAGCCCAGCCGCCGCATCTCCAGATTGGCTGAGACCACCCGCTCCGTCAGCTCACGGGACAGTGCGTCGTCGTAGTGCTCTATGGAGTTGGCCACCACCAGATCGGCCCCGTGTGGGCCGTAGGTGCGCCCCTCCGTCAAAAAGGCGGCAAACCGTGGCTCCTTCTGGGCATAGTACATGGCTCTGGCCTGCATGACCCCCAGTCCGAAGCCCCGCACCTGATGGGAAAACAGCCCTCCGCCGTCCCACCGGCCCGTCTCGTCCCGGTTGCTCTCCTCCAGCACCGCCCGGCACAGGGGATCCACCGGATCGCTGACCACGCAGAACATTCCTCCATAGCGCCGCTGCCGGGCCATGCGGGCATAGCGGACCGCCAGTTCCCGGTTCACCTGATACTGGGCCATGCGGACGTCCCCGGAGGTAACGGAGGTATCCGGCACGAACCGGGAGGCGCAGAACAGGAACACATCCCCGTCAAACACCTCCTCCGGGGAGACGATCTCCACCGGCGGCAATCTCTCCCCCTCCGGTGAGACGATCTGGTTCAGCTCCATCTCCCACCGCTGGGGAACGTTCTCCCGCACGTCGCAGATGCCGATGGAGTCGATGACATCGCCTCCCAGCAGCCGCAGCCCCATGAGAAGGGTACTGCCCACATCGCCCAGCGCCAACAGGTTCACCCGCACACGCTCCCTCCTCCGGAGGGGAGGCAGCAGCTCCTCCTGTCGGGGGTGGGCCAGATTTACCGCCCGCACACGCCCGGCGGCTATGGCCGCCGCCAGCGCCGGATCTGTCTCCGGCTCCTCCGCCGTCACAAGGGTCGATACCCCCTCCTCCGCGGTCAGCAGGGACGGCGCCGTCACCGGGAAGGTATCCCGCCCGATACCGGGTGTGCGGTGAAATCCGAACAGCACCTCCCCCGTCTCCGGCAGAGCGTGCAGCGCCGGAAGCGCCAGCACCTCCCGGCTGCACAGGGGATAGCCGCCGCAGTCATAGTATCGCACGTTAGCCTCCTTATTCTGCGGGACGCACCCGCTTCAGCAGCTCGATGTCCTCCTCCAGATAGGTGGAGGCGGTACGGCTCAAATCATAGGTCATGCACCCGCCCTTATCCGGATACAGGGGCAGGATCACCGCCTCGCTGAGGCGGTTCAGCGTCAGGTTCCGGGCGTAGAGGGAGCGATACTCCGCCTCCAGCGCCAGCAGGATGTCCCTTGCGTTTTCCAGACAGCACAGGCTCAGCCGCCACGCCACATCCGGGGCAATGGGGGCAAATTCCGGGGAGGCGTAGGGCAAGATGCGGTTGACAGAGGGCTGAAGCCCCTCCGTGGGCCGATCCCGCCGCCGCACGGTGTCTCCGCCGATGAAGGGGTACAGGGTGGACTCCACGAACCGCATCCGCAGATTGGGCAGATAGTAGATGCTCTCCACCGGATACCCCAGCTCCTCCATCAGATCCCGGCCCATGCCAGTTAGATAGCCCACCAGCACCAGATCCACCTGCGTCCCCGTCTCCTTCAGCAGCGGCGACAGACTCCGCAGCCGCTTGCCGTCGTGGAGCAGATCATCCACCAAGATAACGGGCCGGTCAAAGGCCCGGATGGTCCGCACCTGATCCGGCAGCGGCGAATACTCCGGGTAGGCCTCGATGGCATAGTCCGACAGATCCGCCTCATATACCTTGTCGGTACGCAGGGTCTTGGTGACGGTATTAGGCACCGCCACGCCCCGCAGCAGCTTTCCATAGGGGACGCAGATATCCGGCCCCTGCCGCCGGGGCGTCACCGGCTCGGCGGGTACACCGTTGCGTGCGGTGATGCGCTGGAGCAGCCGGTGATAGATGATCCCAGCCGACAGGCTCAGCACCAGTGACCCCGGCTGCAACTCCGTCAGCGCCTCCTGCAAGCGCCGATGGGCGACGGCCACCGCCGCCGTCACACGGGGCATGGAGGCCAGCGGAGCCTTGATGGAGGTGTCCACGTTGTGGCTCAGCACGATGGGGCAGCGCATATCCACCTCCAGCACCGGCCGCCCCGACACCGGAGCCGGGACAAAGCCCTGCCGCCGCAGCAAATTCAGCACATAGCTGTGCTCTGCACCGGGCAGCGGATCGTACAGGGCGCAGGGATACTCCCGCCCCAGTGCCATGGTAAACACCTCCGTCAGCAGCAGCTGCCCCAGCTCCCGCTGCTGGCTGCCGTCCGGCACCCACAATCCGCTGATGAGCAGCGCCCGGCCCCCGGCCTTCTGCCGCACATAGCCGGATAGCTCCAGACTCCCCAGCCGGTCATACAGCTCACGGGACTCCAGCTGCCGGTAGCTGACGGCTCCCAGCACCTGCCCCTGCATCCCGTGGCGCAGCAGCAGCAGACTGTCGCCGCACTGCCACAGCTTCTCCACCATGGCAGCGGGGCAGATCCCCTCCAGCATGGCCTCCATGGACGCATCCGGCCGGGGATAGTCGGTAAAATCCAGATCCTCCGTCCGCAGCAGGGGCTTGTCCTGCGGCTCCCGCAGATACAGCCCCCTCCGATAGATGAACTCCTGCACCGCCGGATCCACCAGATTGCTGATGTCCCGGTTGGCGTCCACCGCCTCCCGGATGCGGGTGGAGCTGATCTCCTCCAGCGGCTCCGGCAGCGTCAGCTCCAGTACCTTGCCGTAAATGCCGCCGTAGCCGCCCCCGGCCTCCTGACCGGGCCGGCGGAAGATGATGTGGTCAAAGGTATGGATGGAGTCCGGCTCCACGGGCTTGCGATAGGAGGAGGCGTGAGCCACCACGTCACTTCCCACGGCGATGGACACCTTCCGTCCGGGGAAGGCCTGCCGCAGCCGATGGAGGTTCTCCGGGTTGGCGATGTTCACCGGGAAATCCTCCGGGAAGATCTGCACATGGAACTCGTCCGCCACCGACATGGCGGCAATGCGCCGCCGGATGCGGTAGGGCTGGGTGCGCTTGGACCACGAGAACTCATCGATGGCCAGCAGTACCTCGAAGCCCCGATCCCGGATGGTTCGGACGATGGCCTTGTGGGACAGGGTGAATGGGTCGAAGGTTCCGGGGAAAAAGGCGATGGGCCGTGGCGCTTCAAAGGTGAAGCCGCCCCGCAGCCGCTGGGCCGTCAAAAAGCGGTACAGCCGCCCCAGCATGGAGGCCCGATAGTAAAAGGACAGTGCATCCCCGTCCTCCTGACGGCAGGTGGTCAGCAGCTTCCGTGCCGTCAGGGGGAAGGCCCGGCTCTTTTCACCACTGCCAAGCTGTGCCGAACCGAATACCCGCTGTCCCAGCACCAGCATGGCCTCCTGCCGGGTCTCTCCGTCGATGCCCGCCAGTCCTCGCATCAGCATCCCCAGCAGCCGGTCCCGGCGGCGCAGGCACGCCTCCTCCGGCTCCTCCGGAAATCTCTGGTGATAGACGTCATACTCCTCATAGATGACGCCCACGGTGTCCAGCACCGGAGTCACGATGCGGCTGCTGGAGGCACTGAGAGTCACCCCCAGATCCGCCAGACACTCGTCCAGCTGCTCCGGCGGCAGCCATAGGGCAAGCCGCCCCAGATAGTCGGGAATGTACTTGGTGAACTCCTGCTGCCCCAGCTCCAGCCCCCGGCACAGCTCCACGGAGACCTCATTGCGCTGATCCACCGTCAGCCGGGGAGCGATCTCCAGCAGCGCCAGTCCTGCGCCGTGGCGCACCGTGACCCGGTCGCTGACCTTGATGAGGTTAGAAAGATGCGTGGCGATGTGCAGGGCCGAGCCGTGGTCGTTCCGTGCATCGTCCGTCAGCAGCCGCAGGTTCACCTGCTTGATGATCCACGGCGTGGCGGTCTTGAGGTTATCCAGAAAAATATCCGACACCTGCGCCTCCTGCAAATGCAGCCCCCCGGCGCAGATATCCTCCCGCAGCAGGGCCAGCGACATATTGCCGCAGTCCATCTCCTGCAAAATTTTCAGGGGCCTCTTCTGCCGGGGCATGGAGGTGTGGACGTGATCCAGCAGCAGCATGGCCGCCGCCTGCACCGTCAGGCTCTCCCGCCCGGACAGTACCTCCGCCGCACGGAGCAGTGCATTCAGCTGGGGCCGGGTACACAGCTCCAGCGGCAGGTCCGCCGCCGCATCCAGCAGCTGCAATGCCACCTGATCGTCCAACTGCTCCGGCCGCCGCAGATACGCCAGCACCGGCGCCAGAAACCGCTCCTCCCGTCCGGGGCAGCGGGAGAGCAGGGACTTCACGCAGAATTTCAGGGTGAACCGAATCCACCCCCGGTGCTGGGGCATCAGCTTGTGATCCGGATAGATGATCTTCTCCAGATACAGCCTCCACTGATCCAGGTCCGTCACCGTCCGCAGATCGGGACGGCTGTCCGCCGGACGCTCCTTGGCGTAGCCTGCGTGGAACCCGGCGATGATCTCCCCCATGAGAGCCGCCGCCTGACGGCGGATGTCCCCCTCACGGTGCATCAGCAGCTCATAGAGAAAGGCCAGCGTCTGCACCTTCTGGGGAATGTGCAGATACAGGGAGTAGGACTCGAACACCCCCAGATAGGCCCGCAGCCGCCGCCAGTTGGTCTCACCACGAGCCTGCTCCAGCAGGGAGGCAAAGCTCCGCTGCCCGGTAAGCCGGTCCATCAGCTCCATGTTGTGGGCCACACACTGCATGGTCAGGGACTCCAGCACTTCCGCATCCTCCATCAGGGCCACCGCCCGCTCCGGCAGCGGCTGCGTGTCCGCCCCCTGCATGGTCACGTCCACTCCCCGGCGGATCATATACGCCTCGAAGTCCTGCAAGCGGGCGTAAACTCTGGTGTAGCGGCGGCGCTTCTCCCCGTCCACGTCGTCTAACTTGTTCAGGATCACGTCAAAGGCCTCCGCCAGCGACGAGATGTGGGTGATCTCATGCCCCTCCGGGTCGTGGGTCTGCTTCACCCGGAAGTCCGCATAGATCAGCAGCAGCGCCTCCGCCGACAGATACTCCGGCTCCAGATCCCACACCGAGTGGTTGGCGGCCACATGGCCGATGTCCGTCAGCCGGTGGCGGCGGAACCACAGATCCGTGTAGTAGTAGTGCAGATACGCTACCCGCTCCCCCGGATGGCAGCCGAACTTTCCAAGATCGTGTCCGGCGGCGCTGCCGGATACCAGCGCCAGATCCACCGCCGTGCCGCTGCGCCGCAGCGCCCGGCCGCAGGTCAATGCGATGTGATGCACCCCGGCGATGTGCTCCAGCGTGCGGTAGGGTGTCACCTCCAGCCCCAGCCGCATCATCTCATAGACGTACTCCCGCTTCCACTGCCGCAGCATCTGTCGATAGCTGGCGCCGCAGGCGCAATCCGCCGCCTCTGTCTCCGATAGAAAGTCGAAATCCCATGCCGGGTCAAAGGGCAGCTTCTCCCGCTCGGCGGTAAAAAGTACCTGTAAAAGTGACAGGAAAAACACCGCCCCGGCGTCATAGGTCGTAGGGGCCTCCTTCTCCGGGAACAGCTGCCGCCGGGCAAAGTCATAGGCAAAGTGCAGCCACCCGCCCTCCGGCTCTCCGCCGGAAAGCTCTGTCAGCTCCGGTCGGCACAGCTCCAGCACGTCGCCGCAGCGCAGCCGGGTGCCGTCGTAAAGGGGCGCAAAGCGCTGGATGTAGTTCTCGCTCTCCAGCCGCTCCAGCAGGGGCTGGCCGCTGAAATACTCCGCCGTAGGGCGGCCGGTGAGCCGCCGCAGCAGGGCCGTGTTCATCTGTCGGATGCGTTTTCTGTTCATGGTGTGACCTCCCGCCGGATGGATGCTGTTTTTTCCATTATGCCACAATTTCCCTCCGGCTTTCAAGGCACAGCCGGGATTTTTTCACAAAAAGCCGCCCCTCCCGCTCCAGACCCTGTCCCGTCGCACCCTTGGCCTCCGCCAAAAAGCGGCAGGAGGTCACTTCCTCCTGCCGCTTTTCGGATACGCCTTATTCTGCCGTCTCCAGCGATGCCTGCACAAAGCCCCGGAACAGGGGGTGCGGCCGGTCGGGACGGCTCTTGAACTCCGGGTGGAACTGCGCCCCCACGAACCAGCGGTGGGCAGGCTCCTCCACGATCTCCACCAGGCTGCCATCCGGGGACAGGCCCGACAGCCGCAGCCCCGCCGCCTCCATCTCGCAGCGGAAGCGGTTGTTGAACTCGTACCGATGCCGGTGGCGCTCGGAGATATCCTCCGTGCCGTACTCCCTCCGGGCCAGACTCCCCTCCGCCAGCCGGCAGGGGTACTTGCCCAGCCGCATGGTGCCGCCCTTAGCGGTAACGCCCACCTGATCGGACATCAGGTCAATGACGGGATGGGCCGTCATGGCGGTGAATTCGGCGCTGTGGGCGTCGGCCCAGCCCACCACGTGGCGGGCAAACTCGATGACAGCGATCTGCATCCCCAGGCAGATGCCCAGATACGGCACCTGATGCTCCCGTGCATATTGAGCCGCTAAAATCATCCCCTCGATGCCCCGATCCCCGAAGCCGCCGGGGACCAGCACGCCGCCGCACCCGGCCAGCATCTGCTCCACGTTCTCCGGTGTCAGGGTCTCGGAGTCCACCCACCGGATGGACACCTCTGCGTCGCAGGCGGTGCCTGCGTGGAACAGGGACTCCACCACGCTGAGATACGCATCGTGCAATCCCGTGTACTTCCCCACCAGCGCAATGGTCACATGGCGGTGTACCCCGTGGATCTTCTCCACCATGGCCCGCCACCGGGCCATGTCCGGCTCCACCACCGGCAGCCCCAGCTTGCGGCAGGCCACCCGGCACAGCCCCTCCCGCTCCAGCAGCAGCGGCACCTCATACAGGGTGGAGGCCGTGACGTTGGGAATGACGCAGTCCTCCTCCACGTTGCAGAACAGGGCGATCTTCCGCCGGATGTCCCCGGTGATGGGGCTGTCCGTGCGGCACACCAGAATGTCCGGCTGGATGCCTATGCTCAGCAGCTCCTTCACCGAGTGCTGGGTGGGCTTGCTCTTCAGCTCCCCGCTGCCGGGGATGGACACGATCAGCGGCACATGGATGTACAGCACGTTCTCCTTGCCCTTCTCCGCCGCCACCTGCCGGATGGCCTCCAGAAAGGGCTGGCTCTCGATGTCGCCCACCGTGCCGCCTATTTCGGAGATAACCACGTCCGTCTGCCCGTCGTCCATGGCATAGATACGGTTTTTGATCTCATCGGTGACGTGAGGGATGATCTGCACCGTACCGCCCAGATAGCCCCCCTGCCGCTCCCGGTTCAATACGCTCCAGTAGATTTTCCCGGAGGAGACGGAGGAGTTGGCGTCCAGCGCCTCATCCACGAACCGCTCATAGTGGCCCAGATCCAGATCCGTCTCCGCCCCGTCATCGGTGACGAACACCTCCCCGTGCTGATAGGGGCTCATGGTGCCGGGGTCCACATTGAGGTATGGGTCAAACTTCTGGTTCCTGACCCGCAGGCCGCACTGCTTCAGCAGCCGCCCCAGAGATGCGGCGCAGATGCCCTTGCCCAGCCCGGACACCACACCGCCGGTGACAAAAATATACTTCATGGCTCCCTCTCCTTTTGACAGCGGGCGCTTCTCCGCCCTCTGATTTTTTACCCACCGATTTTACCGCCGGAGAAAAACGCCGTCAAGCCCGCAGAATCATCAAGATTTTTCCCCTCCCGCCCCCTGTGCATGGGGCAGTCCTCTGAAATTTCCCTCCCGGAGAAAATTTCTCTTGCATCCCGGCCTTCGGCGTGATATGGTAGATTTGAACCCGCCTTTTCCGCCGGGTCCTTTTCCGCATAAAAACAGCCCTCACGGCAGCGCCGTGAGGGCTGTTTCACCTTTTGTCATTCCTCCTGCCGCAGCAGGGCCGTCAGTGCCTGCACCCGTCGGGCCAGCCGGGCAAATTCGCCGCAGGTCAGGGCCTGCCGTCCATCGGAGAGGGCCTCCGCAGGCCGGTCATGGACCTCGATCATCAGTCCGTCCGCCCCGGCGGCTGCCGCCGCCAGCGCCAGCGGAGCCACCAGCCCCCGCCGCCCGGCGGCATGGCTGGGATCGGCCAGCACCGGCAGATGGGACTGCTCCTTCAGGGCGGCAATGCCCGCCACATCCAGCGTGGCCCGGCTGTCCGTCTCGAAGGTGCGGATGCCCCGCTCGCAGAGGATCACCCGCTCATTGCCGCCGGCAAGGATGTATTCCGCCGCCTGCAATAGCTCCGTCACGGTGGCCCCGAAGCTGCGCTTCAGCAGCACCGGCTTCTCCTGCCGCCCCAGCTCCCGCAGCAGCTCGAAATTCTGCATATTCCGTGCGCCCACCTGCAAGACGTCCACCTCCCGGAACAGCGGCAGCTGCCGGGGATCGGTGATCTCCGACACCACCGGCATCCCCGTCTCCCGGCCCGCACGGCACAGCAGCTCCAGCCCCTCGGCCCCCAGCCCTCCAAAGGTATAGGGGGAGGTCCGGGGCTTGAAGGCGCCGCCTCGCAGCAGCTGCGCCCCGGCGGCGGACACCTGCCGGGCGATGGAGGTCACCTGCTCCGACGACTCCACGGCGCAGGGCCCGGCAATGAGGCAGAAGTCCTGCCCGATGCGTGCCTTGCCCACGGATACCACCGTGTCCTCCGGATGCCCCGTCCGGGCCGCCAGCGGATACGGCTCCGTCAGCCGCTGTACCGCCCGTACGCCGGGCAGAAGCCGCAGGCTTTCCCCGTCCAGCCGAAAGGTCTCTCCCTCCAGCACCAGCACCTCCCCGCCGGGATGCGCCACCGTGACGCCGGTTCCCTCCAGCCGCTGCCGCAGCGCCTGCCGCACCGCCTCCGCCTGATTTTTCTCTGTGAGAATGAACATATGCCGCCTCCGGGATCATGATCTGAACCTTTATTATATCGGACTGCGCCCCGGATTGCAACGGGGAAACCACAGGGACTTTTCGTTGACACGGCGGCGAAATGTGATATAATAGACAGTGTGTTGCAATATACCCCGTCAGTGTGCCTATTTTGTGTGTTGACCGGAGGAGGACATATGGAACGTAAATTCACTCTCAGCTGCTGCTCTACCGTGGACCTTCCCTATTCCTATATGCAGAGCAGAGACATTCCCGTGCTGTTTTATACCTACGTGGTGGACGGGCAGGAGTACGTGGACGACATGGGCCGTGACCCGGAAGCTCTGCCCCGGTTCTACCGTTTTCTGGAGGCGGGCAAGCTGCCCCAGACCTCCCAGATCAATGTCGGCACCTATCTGGACTTCTTCGAGGCCCAGCTGGAAAAGGGCGATCTGCTGCACATCGCCTTCACCTCCGGCCAGTCCGGCTCCGTCCACAACGCCGTGGCGGCGGCCAAGCTCCTGCAGGAGAAGTACCCTGATAAGAAACTCGTGGTCATCGACTCCCTGTGTTCCTCCTCCGGCTACGGCCTGCTGGTGGATGCGGCGGCGGACCTGCGGGACAGCGGCGCCACGCTGGAGGAGACGGCTCGGTGGGTGCTGGAAAACCGCAACAAGGTCCACCACCAGTTCTTCTCCTCCAACATGACCCAGTTCCGCCGCACCGGCCGTGTCTCCGGCGCAGCGGCCATGGTGGCCACCATCATGAACATCTGCCCCATCATGCGGCTGGATGATAAGGGCGCCATCAAGGCTTACAGCAAGGTCCGGGGCAAGAAGAAGGCAGTGGAGACCACCGTGAACGTCATGGAGCAGCACGCTCAGGGCGGCCGGGACTACGACCAGCGCTGCTTTGTCTGCCACTCCCAGTGTCCGGAGGACGCCGCCCTGCTCATCACGGCGCTGGAGGAGCGCTTCCCCCACCTGAAGGGCAAGATCCGCCTGTGCGACATCGGCACCATCATCGCCTCCCACAGCGGCCCCGGCACGGTGGCCGTGTTCTTCCTGGGCGACGAGCGCCCCACTATGGACTGACCCCTTATCCCCCTCAGCGGTACATGGCAAGCCATGTACCGCTTCTTTTTCGCCCCCACTGTCCATCCTCCCGAACGCCCCGCCGCACTTGTGCAGGATACCGAACAAAACCGCCATTTTTCGTTGCAAAAAGGGGATTGCCATGATAGGATTCGTGTGATATAATATTTCTGTTTCCAATTTGCGAGATTTAATAATATACAGAAAGGCATCTACTAATCATGAATATTAGAATATCCGCTGACAGCACCTGTGATCTGTCCCCGGAGCTTATTGAAAAATACGACATCCGCATCACCCCCCTGTACATCGTCCGGGACGGCCAGTCTCTGGTAGACGGCAAGGACATCACCCCCGACGAAATTTACGCCCACGTCAATTCCGGCGGCGGAATATGCAGCACGGCGGCGGTGTCGGTGTACGACTACACCCAGTTCTTCCGCCGCCAGCTGGAGGAGTGCGACGCCGTGGTGCATTTCCACATCTCCGGCGATATGTCCGCCTGCTACCAGAATGCCTGCATCGCCGCTCAGGAGGTGGGGAACGTCTACCCCGTGGACTCCCGCAGCCTCTCCACCGGCATTGGCCAGCTGGTGCTGGAGGCGGCACAGCTGGCCCGTGAGGGCAAGCTCACCGCTCAGGAGATCGCCCACGAGATGGAGCGCCGCCGGGAGCTGCTGGACGTCAGCTTTCTGGTGGAGCGGCTGGACTTTCTGCACAAGGGCGGCCGCTGCTCGGGCGTTGCCCTGCTGGGGGCCAATATGCTGAACCTGCGCCCCTGCATTCAGGTGAAGGACGGCCAGATGATGGTGGGCAAGAAGTACCGTGGCCCCTATGTGAGCTGCCTGCTCCAGTACATCCGGGAGCGGCTCAAGGGCCGGGATGACATTGACACCCGCCGCATTTTCATCACCGAATCCGGCGGCTTCACCCCGGAGGAGCTGGCGCAGGTGGAGGCCGCCGTCCGCAGCTGCCAGCCCTTTGACGAGGTGCTGCACACACGGGCCGGCTGCACCGTCTCCAGTCACTGCGGCCCCCGCACGCTGGGCATCCTCTATTTCCACACCAAATAATTTTCCTATCATCAACGCCCACCGGAGAGCCGCTGCGCTCCCCGGTGGGCTTTTTCCGGAAAAGCTGCCCCGAAATTTTTCGCAAGACAACTGTCACGGCGCTTGCTTTTCCTACCAGCTTAGTGGTATAATAGGCTTAATAAATGAGGAGGCTTACACCATGATTTCCACCAAAGGACGTTATTCCATTCGGATCCTGCTGGATCTGGCCGAGCATCGGGGCGTGGGCTATACCCCCATCAAGGACGTAGCCGCCCGGCAGAGCATCTCCCTGAAATATGTGGAGAAGCTGATGCCCGCCCTGAAAAACGCCGGCCTGCTGGACAGCAGCCACGGCATCGGCGGCGGCTACCGGCTGAACCGTGACCCGGAGCAGTACGACCTGTGGGAGATCCTGCGGGTGACGGAGGGCGAGCTGGCCCCGGTGTCCTGCCTGCAAACGGATGCCTCCCCCTGCCAGCGGGCCGGGGAGTGCCGCACCCTCTCGGTGTGGCAGGGCTACTATGACCTGACCCGGAAATATTTCTCCGGCATCACCTTGGCGGATCTGATGGCCGTTCCGCAGGGCGACAACTACGTCATCTGACCTCCCATCCCTCCGCCCCGTCCCCTGACCCCGGTATACCGTCCAATTACCGGCGCATCACCTGATCCCGGTGTTTCATATGTCCCGGTACACTCTGCCCGGATATACTGCCTGATCCCTTGTCTGTCCCTATATCCCCCGTCCGGTCAGGTATGCTGCCTAACTCCGGTACGCCGTTTGTTTCCGGTATTTCCCCGCTCGAAGCATCTCCCATAATCCCAAAAATCCCCTGAAGCGACCATACCGCTTCGGGGGATTCGTCTCTGTTATGGGGTTTCTCTATTCCATGGGCAGTCCTTGCAAAAGGTACCGCTTTCCATCGTCGCTCCCTGTCGCCCAGCCGCCGCTCTCCCTGCGCAGCTGACACCTCTAAACAGCCGCCTGTATCTTTGCCTCATATCGAAGCCACAGCCGGTTCGGCAGCCCTCTATTCTTCCCGCTCCGCCCCTTTGGCCTTGGCGGCCCGGAGCTTTCGCAGGGTGTACACCACGCTGCACACCACCAGTACCGTGTTGATTCCCAGAAAGATCCAGAACACCGGCGAACTGAAATCCAGCGAATTTCCGGCGATGACCAGACAAACCATCCCCGGCGCAATGGCCAGCCACGACCCCACCAGATACGTCAGGTAATCCACCCGCAGCATCCCCAGCAGCAGGCCCAGCACCTCCATGTTCAGCCCCAGCATATGGATGGCAAAGCACATGGCAAAGCTGTATTCCTGCGTGGCGCTGAAATAGCGCTTGATCTTGGGATGCCGGTCCAGCACCGACTCCAGACTCTCCGTCTTGGTGAACCGCCCCATGGCGTAAGAGATGGATAAGCACACCGCCGTCCCCACGCCGTTGACGGCCAGCGCCGCCGGCAGCGGCAGCACCATGGACACCACGACCACCAGCGCATTGTATACCACCACGCCGGAAAAGCCCTTCAGCACATATAGTCCCAGCACCACCAGCACCGCCAGCACAGGCCGGTCCGCCACCAACTGCGGCACCGTATCCAGATCCATGACCCCTGTGGCCAGCAGCACGCCGAATATCGCCGCACACAGGACCATGATCAGCACCGGCAGGTAATCCCTCAGCCGGAATTTTTTCATACAAGCCCTCCTCACGGCGTCCATCCGCTAAATTGTGGGACATAATATACCATATCATTATGAATAAAGTGTGAACTTTCGCATCCTTTACGCTCCGTTCACACTTTTCCGCCAAGTCACGGCCCCCCATTCCTGCTGGACACAGCAAAGCCCCGCTTCGCCAGATGGCGAAGCGGGGCTTTTCCCATAATTTGGAAGTTTTCTTCCTTTCGGCGGCCGGTTCAGATGCCTCCGTGCGGCGGGGCAAATTCCCCTGTCAGGGCGTGTCCATTCTGCCGGAAATATACGTCCACTGAGTCGTCCGGTTCGTGTCCGGTGGACGTCCACCGGACTGTCCGGCAGCCGCCCGATAAGCATCCAGCCGTATCCGGCAAGTATTCCGCCGATGTCCGACCATCGTCTGGTAGGTGTCCCATCGGTATCGGTCAAGTATCCCGCCGGTGTCCGGCAGAATCATCGACCGGTATCCGGTTTTGGGATAGCACTCGGTCAGGTGTTGAGGAACGGATCGTCCAGACGGCCCAGACGGCGGAGCATGGTTTTCTTCACCGCCTTGAAAATATTCTCATATCCGGTGCAGCGGCACAGGTGGCCCGACAGCAGCTTGCGGAGCTGGTCATCGGTATAGTATACCCCACGATCCAGGATCTCCACCGCCGTCATGATGAAACCGGGGATGCAGAAGCCGCACTGGATGCTGGTCTCCTCCATAAAGGCCTGCTGAATGTCGGAGAGCTCGCCGTTGGGACCCATGAGACCCTCCAGCGTGGTGATATGCTTGCCCTCGGCCCACACCGCCAGATACAGGCAGGAGTTATAGCACTCGCCGTCGATGAGGACGTTGCAGGCGCCGCACTCCCCCACCTCGCAGCCCTTTTTCACGGAGGTCATGGAGAAGTCGTTGCGGAGCATATCCGTCAGAGAGGCCCGGACGTCTATCATCCGCTCCACCTCCTTGCCGTTGAGGAAGAAGGTCACCAGCTGATACTGATTCTTTGCCATTACAGCTCACCTCCCGCCAGCTTCACAGACTCCATGAGACACCGCTTGGCGCTCTCCACGGCGATGTGAGAGCGGAATGCCTTGCTGGCCCGCCACGAGTCACGGGGATGGATGTCCTCCAGCACCGCTTTTCCGAAGCCCTCGATGTTCTCCAGCGTCACGGGCTTGCCGTTGATAAACTCCTCGGCGTGAGGCGCACGCATAGGGACGGGCCCCGCCACGCCGAAGGCGATCCGCACCCGGTCGAAGGTCTTTTTATCCTCGCTGAGCCGGGCGTTAACGGAGGTTCCCAGCGTGGCGATATCCATGGCGTTGCGCATGGCGTACTTGATGTAGTGGCCGAAGGTGCGGTCGTAGGATGCCTTGGGGATCAGGATGGCGGTCTGAATTTCGCCCTCCTCCACCCGCAGATCCACGGTGCCGGCCTTCAGGTAGAAGTCCTTAATGGGTACCCGGCGGACGCCGTTTTTGCCGGTGATCTCCACCATGGCCTCCCATGCGTGGAGGGTGGAGGCGGAGTCGGCGGAGGTCACACCGTTGCAGGTATTGCCGCCGATGGTACCGGCATTGCGGATCTGAGGGCCGCCTACCATATCCACCGCCTCGCCCAGCACGTTGATATACTGTTGGATCAGGGGATCGGCGGTGATGTGGCTGAAGGTGGTGAGACTGCCGATGCGGAGGTTCTCCTCCTCGTCCAGGGACACGCCCCGCATTTCCCGGCAGCCCTGGATGCTGATCAGGGCCTTTCCGGCCCGCTTGCCCTCCCGCATCTGCACCAGCACGTCGGTGCCTCCGGCGATGATCTGGGCCTCGGGATGCTCCAGCCGCAGGCGGATGGCGTCCTGGACGCTTTGGGCCTGGTAGAGCGCTGACATATCATACATAGCGGTATTTCCTCCTTAGTCCCGGATCAGGCCCTCTTCCGTGAAGCGCTGGAAGAGGACGTGGGGGGTGATGGGGTCCTGATCGATGGCCACGCCGGTGGCATTGTAGATGGCGTTGCGGATGGCGGGCGCACCGGAGCAGGCCGGGGGCTCGCCCAAGGCCTTGGTGCCGAAGACGCTGGTGGGCTCGGCGTTCTCCACGAACTGCGCCTCCAGATGGGGGTGGTCCATGATGGTGGAGAGCTTGTAGTCCAGCAGGTTATTGTTCAGAGGCCGGCCGGTCTTTTCGTCGAACAGCAGCTGCTCCGACAGGCCGTAGCCGATGGCCATGGACATACCGCCGTGGACCTGCGCCTCTGCCAGCGCCGGGTTCACCAGCTTGCCGCAGTCGTGGACATTGATGATCTCCTGAAGTGTCACCTTGCACATAGGGATGTCTACCTCCACCACGGCAAAGGTGCAGCCGAAGGAATAGGCGTTATTGCGGATGGTATAAGTACTCTCGGCGGTGATATGCTGGGAGTCGGCGGGGTCATACTGGGCGTGCATAGCCAGCTCTGACAGGCTCATGAGCACCTTGCCGTCGGTGTTGCGGACGATATTGCCGTCCACGATATCCATGTTGTACACCGCCTGACGGGTGAGCTTGGAGGCATAATCCAGAATCTTCTCCTTCAGCATCAGTCCCGTCTGGCGAATGGAGAAGCCCGCCACATACGTCTGGCGGGAGGCATAAGCACCCAAGCCCGTAGGCGTGATATCGGTATCCTGACAGGACACCACATGGACCTTGTGGTAATCGCCCAGACCCACCACGTCGGAGGTCATTTGGGCATAGGCGGTATCGGCGCCCTGTCCGATCTCCGTCTCGCCGCACTGCATGGTGACGCTGCCGTCCAGATTCAGCAGCATCCGATTGGAGGACGTCTCCAACGAGATGGGATAGACGGCGGTGTTATACCAGAAGGTGGCCACGCCGATGCCGTGGCGGATGGGGCCGGTCTCCTTGGCGAACTCCGCCTTTTTGCGGTCGTAGTCGATGTACTTCTTTCCCACCTCCAGACACTGGCGGAAGGAATCCTCATAGTTGACGTTGTGGGAGAAGCCGTCCTCGAAGCCCTTGGGCATGAGGTTCTGCATCCGGAAGGCCAGCGGGTCCATACCCACGGCCTTGGCGCACTCGTCCACGTTGGACTCGTCGGCAAAGGAGGCCTGAGGCATTCCGTAGCCACGCATGGCTCCGGCGGCGGGACGGTTGGTGAACACCGTCCACGCATCGCACTCCATGTTGTCACAGGGATAGTGCTGGGAGAAGGAACCCATGGCCTTGGCCACGATGCTGTGGCCGTGGGAGGCATAGGATCCCTGATTGGAGTAGAGCTCCACCTTCCGGGCGGCGAAGGTGCCGTCCTTGCGGAGCCACGAGACGATGTGGAAGCGGATGGCGTGGCGCACACGGTTGGAGACGAAGGTCTCCTCACGGGAGCAGTCCACCCGGACACAGCGGCCGTGGACTTGCGTGGAGCACCAAGCGCACAGGGGTTCATAGAGGGCATCCTGCTTATTGCCGAAGCCGCCGCCGATGTAGGGCTTCACCACCCGGATATCGCTCCACGGGCGGCCCAGCGCCTGTCCCACCACACGGCGGATGATATGGGGGATCTGTGTGGAGGACACCACCGTGATGCGGCCGTTCTCCTCATAGGCGAAGCAGCCGTGGTTCTCGATGTGGCAGTGCTGCACCGTGGGTGTCTCGTACCAGCCCTCCACCTTGATGAGGCCCGGCTCCCGAATGGCGGCCTGATAGTTGCCCTTCTTCATATCGGTGTGCTTGAGGATGTTGTTGGGATAGGCCTCGTGGAGCTGGGGAGCACCAGGCTCCATGGCCTTCTGCACATCCAGCACGAAGGGCAGCTCCTCGTATTCCACCTGCAGCGCCCGGACGCCCTGCATGGCGGCCACCTCGTTTTCTGCAATGACCACCGCCACGTCGTCGCCGTAGTAGCGGACGTGTCGGTTCAGCAGGTGGCGATCCGCCACGTCCTGATGGCCGGGGTCCATGGACCAGGGGTGGCCCGCCGTGGGGAACGGGTGCTCCGGCACGTCGAAACAGGTCAGCACCTTCACCACGCCGGGGATCTGCTCCGCCGCCGAGGTGTCCACCGACTTGACGAAGCCGTGGGCGATAGTGGCGTGCTTGATGCGGACATACAGCGCATCACGGGGCATGAGGTCCTCGTAGTATTTGGTGCGGCCGGTGGCCTTGTCAAAGGCGTCTACCCGCACCTCGGCTTTTCCTACTTCAGCCATGTAGTGTTCCTCCTTATGTCAGCGTCGCTGCGATAGCCGGAGTTACCGGCAAAAGTACCTATAAATTTAAGATATCATAGCATAAAATTCGTCATTTGCATAGTCCTTTTCGTAATACTAATTATAGGATAACGGTGGTTGACTGGAATGGGCATTTCCGGGTATACTGTAAGAAAATGACGGGACAAAGGAGGGAGCGGCATGGCACAGCTGCGGATCGGATGCGTGGTGATGGCGGCGGGAAATGCCCGGCGCTTCGGGGAGAACAAGCTGGCGGTGCAGGTACAGGGCAAGGCGCTGTTCCACCGGGCGCTGGAGGCTGTGCCGGCGGAGCGGTTCATCCGGACGGTGGTGGTGAGCCAATACCCGGAGGTGCTGGAGCTGGCCCACCGCATGGGCTTCGTGCCGGTACCCAACCGGCACCCGGACTGGGGCATCAGCCACACCATCTCGCTGGGGCTGGGAAAGCTGCCGGAGATGGATGCGGCGCTGTTTCAGGTGGCGGATCAGCCCCTGCTGCGCCGGGAGAGCGTGGGGATGCTGGTGGACTTTTACCGGGAGCATCCGGAGCACATCGCTGCGCTGGGTCACGACGGTGTCCGGGGGAACCCCTGCCTGTTCCCGGCACGGCTGTTCCCGGAGCTGCTGGCCCTGCAGGGAGATCACGGCGGCAATCAGGTGATCCGCCGCCATGAGGAGGACCTCCTCTTATGGGAGGTCCCGGCTCCGGAACTGACGGATGTGGATACACCTCAGGTGCTGGCGCAGCTGCGGCGGGATATGGCGGAGGAGTGAGGGGCCTCCGACAAATCGATCGTCGCTTTGAAAAAGGCACGGGGCTGCGGTGCAGCCCCGTGCCTTTTCAGGTTTTGATCAGAATGCGGCGAGTGGAGACACGTTGGGGAGAATCAGTTCTCCTTCTCCTCCTCCACCAGCTCTTGGGCTTCCTCCACCAGTTCCTCGGCTTCGCCCAGGACCTCCTGCTCCCGGATCTGTGCCGGGGTCAGGACACGCTCCACCTGCTCCTCCCGGAGCACCAGATAGTAGGCCAGTGCCAGCTGAGGCAGCACGCCCCAGACGCCCCGCACGTCCAGCCACTTCACCGCCAGCCAACTCCAGACGGCTCCGGCGTGGAAGGCCAGCAGGGTGGAGCCGTAGAACCACAGCTTTGTCAGCTGCTCCCGCTCTCCCTCGCACAGGTAGTGGGCCAGCGCCAGAGATGCCTGCTTGGTGTTGTTGCTGTTAAAGATCGTGGCGCTCTGGAAGCCTCTGGCGCCGGCAAAGGTGCTCCACTGGATGCTCATGGAGAAGAACACCGGATACAGTGCCACCAGCGGAGTCATATCCGCCGGGAAAAAGCCCATGGCGATGGCAGCAGCCGCTGTGATACACGGGGACAGCCGCCGCATATCCACATGGAACACGTGGGGGACGATGACGGAGAACATGACGCCCACCACGTAGATCACCAGACACAGCAGATGCAGCAGCACACTGCTCCCCCGGCCAAAGAGTGCGTCGCTGACCAGCTCCAGCAGGTTCATGGTCTGGGAACTGCCCAGTATCCCGCCGCGGCACAGCAGGGCGTAACCGCCGAAAAAGCCGCCTATTGCAGCAAAGGCCAGATGGCGGCAATGATCGATAGGAAGAAGCTTCTGTTCCGTCATGGTATAACTCCTATAAATAACGACAAAATAATCCTTCGTTAGTATATCAGCCTGCGGCGTTTCCGCAAGGGAAAAACTGCATAAAAATCCCGCAAAAATGCGGCGTTTCTTGTGTTGACAACGGCGGGATCTGTGGTAAAATAGAGAGCGTGAAATGCGCTGACGAAACGAGTCCGCCATGTGCCGCCCAAAGCGAGAGGGGAAGCGGTGAAAGCCCCTTGTCCGGCCGGTGTGACAGCCACTTCCGAGCAGGCGGCGACGAGCCGCACGCCCCATCCCCGTTACCGGATGACCGAGATGGCGGCCTTGGCCGTTCAATTAGGGTGGTACCGTGAAGCAAGTCTTCGCCCCTATGTGTGGGCGGGGGCTTTTTGTTTTTTCGGCAGCCCTCCTGCGTCCCGGTTTTCCAGCGTTCCCGTATTCCCCACAGCCCTATGTTACAGGAGGTGGCCTGTGAGCTATCAGCTGATCGACATGACCAAGGACCCACGCAGCGGACAGTTTGCCTATTTCCGTCAGATGCTCTTTCCCTTCGCCGGGGTCACGGCGGAGGTAGACATCACGGACTTCGCCGCACGGCGGCAGGGGCGGCCCTTCTTCCTGAGCTTCCTCTATGCCGTGGTACGGGCCGCCAACGCCGTCCCCCAGCTGCGCCGCCGCATCCGGGCGGATGGCAGCGTGGTGGAATACGACTGGTGTCCCCCTTCCTACACCGCCATGAAGCCCGACGGGGTATACGTATACTGCACGGTGGAGGGGGATCTGCCCTATGAGTCGTTCGTAGTGCTGGGTCAGCGGCGACAGGAGGAGGTACTTCGACGGGGTACCCTCACCGAGGACGGAGACGCTTTGAGCTTCTTCTTTGTGTCCAGTCTGCCGTGGCTGCACTATTCCCAGCTGGAGCATCCCGCCGTCAGCGCCGACGACTCCAACCCCCGCATCAGCTGGGGCAAGGCTGTCACCAGTCATGGACGCACTACCCTGCCGGTGTCGCTGTTTGTAAACCACGCCCTGGCAGACGGGCTGCACATCTCACAGTTCTTCGCCGGTCTGGAGCGGGAGCTTCAGACGCTGGCAGACAGCTGGCAGGCAGAGGAGTGACGGCATCCAGTCACAGAGGTCTGTCACAGGAACTGTCACAAAAGAAAATTCTGCAATTCCGATTGCAAGCAAAAGGAGTAATGTATCATGTCTCATCCCTATCACGGGCTTAATGAGCTGCGGGAGATGTTCCTGTCGTTCTTCGAGTCCAAAGGTCATCTGCGGCTGCCCAGCTTTTCTCTGGTGCCGCAGAACGACAAGTCCATCCTGCTCATCAACGCCGGCATGACCCCCATGAAGCCGTGGTTCAAGGGCGAGGAGGAGCCGCCCCGCCGCCGGGTCTGCACCTGTCAGAAGTGCATCCGCACCGGCGACATTGAGAACGTGGGCAAGACCGCCCGCCACGGCACCTACTTCGAGATGCTGGGCAACTTCTCCTTCGGCGACTACTTCAAGCATGAGGCCATCGCATGGAGCTGGGAGTTCCTGACTGAGGTGGTGGGGCTGGAGCCTGACCGGCTGTACCCCTCCATCTATCTGAACGACGACGAGGCCTTCGACATCTGGAACAAGGAGGTGGGCATCCCCGCCGAGCGCATCTTCCGCTTCGGCAAGGAGGACAACTTCTGGGAGCACGGCTCCGGTCCCTGCGGCCCCTGCTCCGAGATCTACTATGACCGTGGGCCGGAGTACGGCTGCGGCAAGCCCGGCTGCACCGTGGGCTGCGACTGTGACCGATACATCGAGATCTGGAACAACGTGTTCTCCCAGTTCGACAACGATGGCCACGGCAACTACACCGAGCTCAAGCAGAAGAACATCGACACCGGCATGGGTCTGGAGCGTCTGGCCTGCGTGTGCCAGAACGTGGACAGCCTCTTCGACGTGGACACCGTGATGAATATCACCCACAAGGTATCTGAGCTCACCGGCGCTCACTACGGCGAGACGGAGAAGCGGGATGTGTCCCTGCGGGTCATCACCGACCACATCCGCTCCGCCACCTTCATGATCTGCGACGGCATCCTGCCCTCCAACGAGGGGCGGGGCTATGTGCTGCGGCGTCTGCTGCGCCGGGCCGCCCGCCACGGGAAGCTGCTGGGTGTCAACGATCCCTTCCTGTATCAGGTGGTGGACACCGTGATCCATGAAAATGAGGGCCAGTATCCTGATCTGCGGGAGAAGCAGACCTATATCACCAAGGTCATCCGCACGGAGGAGGAGAATTTCGGCCGCACCATCGACGGCGGCATGAAGATCTTCTCCGACCTGCTGGCAGAGCACAAGCAGAAGCTGGAGAAAATTTTCTCCGGCGCCGACGCCTTCCGGCTGTATGACACCTTCGGCTTCCCCATCGACCTGACCATGGAGATGGCAGCCGATGAGGGTCTCAGCGTGGACGAGGGCGCTTTCCAGAAGCTGATGAAGGAGCAGAAGGAGCGGGCCCGTGAGGCCCGGAAGGCTCTGGGCGATCTGGGCTGGGCCGGTGTGGAATTCGGCAAGGACGTGCCGGCCACGGAGTTCGTGGGCTATGACCACAGCGAGTGCGACGCCAAGATCGTGGCCATCGTGGCCGATGAGGAGCTGCGGGACGAGGTGGCCGCCGGGGCCGAGGCCGTGGTGGTGCTGGATCAGTCCCCCTTCTACGCCGAGATGGGCGGTCAAGTGGCAGACCACGGCACCATCACCGCCGACGGCGTGGTGTTCACCGTGACGGACGTACAGAAGAACAAGGGCGGCAAGTTCATGCACTACGGCCGTCTGGCCCAAGGTGTGCTCCACGTGGGAGACACTGTTCACACTGCCATTGATATGGAGCGCCGCAAGGCTATCCAGCGTGCTCACAGCACCACCCACCTGCTGGATGCGGCGCTGAAGAAGGTGCTGGGCGACCACGTCCATCAGGCGGGCTCTCTGGTGGAGCCGGACCGCCTGCGCTTCGACTTCACCCACTTTGAGGCCATCTCCCCGGAGGAGCTGCGGCAGGTGGAGGAACTGGTGAACGACGCCATTCTGGAGGGCTATCCCGTGGTGACGGAGATACTGCCCATCGAGGAGGCCAAAAAGAAGGGCGCCGTGGCCATGTTCGGTGAGAAGTACGGCGAGAGCGTCCGGGTGGTAGAGATGAGCGACTTCTCCGTGGAGTTCTGCGGCGGCACCCATGTGGACAACACCGCCAAGGCCGGTCCCTTCCGCATCAAGAGTGAGAGCAGTGTTGCCTCCGGCGTGCGCCGCATCGAGGCCACCTGCGGCAAGCTGAGCCTGAAGGCCATGGAGAGCAGTCAGGGTGTACTGAGCCGGGCGGCCCAGTTCCTGAAAACCGCCCCCTCCGGGCTGCTGGAACGGATGGAGCAGCAGGCCAACGAGATGAAGCAGCTGCGTCAGGCACTGGAAAAGTTCAAGGCCGAGGCGTCTCTGGGCGAGGCCCGGCAGTTCCTGGCCTCCGCCAAGACGGTGAAGGACCTCCATGTTCTCGCCACCACCCGCAACGGCGTGGACACCGCCGAGCTGCGGACCATGGGCGATTTCCTGCGGGATAAGGACCCCAAGGCCGTGGCGGTCATCGCCAGCATCAACGGCGAGAAGATCACCTTCTTGGCCGTGTGCGGCAAGGAGGCGGTGGCCCGTGGCATCAAGGCCGGTGATCTGGTGCGGCACGTGTCCGCCATCTGCGGCGGCAAGGGCGGCGGCAAGCCGGATTCCGCCATGGGCGGCGGCAGCGATCCCCTGAAGGTGGACGATGCGCTGGCCTCCGTGGACGATTTCGTGTCCGAGAAGCTGGGCTGAGACGAAAGGAGCATCCTATGAAAAACGATTGCCTGTTCTGCGCCATTGCCGGTGGGGAAATCCCCTCCAACAAGGTGTATGAGGACGAGCTGTGCTATGCCTTTTATGACATCGCCCCTCAGGCGCCCACCCATTTTCTGGTGATCCCCAAGGCCCACATCGCCTCCGTGGCGGAGGTGGATGGCGGCAACAGCGCCGTGGTGGCCCACATCTTTGAGGTCATCGCAAGACTGTGCCGGGAGAAGGGGCTGGAGAGCTACCGGGTGGTATCCAACATCGGGGAGCAGGCGGGGCAGAGCGTCCACCACCTGCACTTCCATGTGCTGTCCGGCCGGGATATGACCTGGCCTCCGGGCTAAGAGCACCGAGAAGCACCGTAGAATTTCAGAAAGCCCGTCCGGCCCGCTGAATGCGGGCCGGACGGGCTTTTACATTATCATATATAGAGGACTTGGGGTCGTTAAAACAGCTCCGGATACAGGGCGGTGATCTGCTGATACCAGTCCTGATAGTCGTGCAGGTCGTCTCCCTCGATCACATATACCTCCCACGCATCAGCGGAGTCGGAGGCGGTAAGGGGTTCGTCCGTCAGGGGATACTTGCCCTTCTCCAGTTCCGTGGGGAAGTACATCCCGGCGTAGACGGAGTCCCTGTCGTAGGCGGTGAGGAACAGCAGATAGGACTCGCCCTCCTGCATGGGGAGGTAGCCGCCCTGCGTCCAGAGGACATTGTCCACCAGATAGCACTCCTCAGTGATGACCAACTGCTCCGGGGGCTCCCCCTTCAGCACCTGCGATACCGTGCCGGTGGTCCTCGTATAGCCGCCGGAGACATTGCCGTCACTGAAATAGGACAGAACGTTCTCCTGACGCTCCGGTGTGAACACCACAATGAGGTCGCTGACTTCCTGAAGCTGAGCAACACTCTCGGCCTGTGTGATGCGGTCCGCCGCCATCCGCTGTACTGTCTGGCGCTGACCGCAGGCGGTGCAGGTGATCAGGAGAAGGAGAAGCAGCATCAGGGAAAGGTGCTTTCTCATAGGACAGACCTCCTTTTTTCTCATTCTATCACAGTCATTTTCTGGATACAATGGACGAAAAGGCGATTTCCTGCAACAAAAGCTGTGTATTCTGTACAGGGGCTCAAAAGCTGCCGATGGGGATGGAGCCGTCGTCGGTGCCTTTTTCGATGGAGCGGATGGTGATCCAGTAGCTGCGGCCGCCGCCCATATCCACCTGTACCCGGTCCCCGGCCCGGCGGCCCAGCACGGCCTTCCCTACCGGGGACTCCTTGCTGATGAGGCCCTTCAGTGCATCCTGCCGTAGGGTGGTGACCAGCTGGATCCTCCGGCTCTTGCCGGTGTTTTCCATGAAGATCTCCACGGTGTCGTAGAGGCCCGCCGTGTCCTGACCGGAGCGGTCGTCGATGATGCGGGCGGTCTTGATCATCCGCTGCAGGTAGCGGATGCGGCTGTCATTGCGGTTTTTCTCCTGCTTGGCGCACTTATATTCGAAGTTCTCGCTGAGGTCACCGAAGGCCCGTGCCGTCTGCACGTCCTCGATGAGCTTGGGGCGCAGCACCTGCGTCCGGTAGTCGATCTCCTCCTGCATCTTCTGCACGTCGCCACGGGTCAATTCATCGTACATCGTTATTCCTCCCAAGCTTGCGCCAGACGGCGCAGTCCCTCCGGCAGACGCTCCAGGTCGATGCCGGAATAGTTTACCACCACGATATGCTGGGGCGCTGACGACCGGACGCTGTAATAGTCCGACAGCAGCGCCAGACGCACCCCCTGCTCCGCCGCCCGGCTCCGCAGCGCCGCATCCGGCAGACGGGTATCCAGCCGCACCAGAAAGTGCAGACCGGCGTCCTGCTCCATGATCTCCACCCGGTCCGCCAGCGGGCTGGAGCGCAGCATGGCGATGACGGCGTCCCGCTTCTGGCGGTAGCGGGCCTTCATGCGGCTCAGGTGCTGCTCATAGCGGCCCTGCGCCATGAATTTGGCCAGAGTATACTGCTCGAAGCCCGACACCGTGCAGGCGTAGAAGCCCAGCTTCTCCCGATAGACCTCCATGAGTCGGGGCGGCAGGATCATGTAGCTGATGCGGATGGAGGGGGCGATGGTCTTGGAGAAGGTGTTCAGGTAGATGACCCGCTGGGCCTCGTCGATGGAGAACAGCGTGGGGATGGGGCGGCCCACGAAGCGGAACTCGCTGTCGTAGTCATCCTCCAGTATCCAGCGTCCCTCCTGCTCCTCCGCCCAGCGCAGCAGCTCCTGCCGCCGTCCGATGGGCATGACGATGCCCGTGGGATAGTGGTGGGAGGGCGAGAGGTGGACGATATCCGCCTCCTGACGGCGCAGAAGCCGGGTGGAAAGGCCCTTTTCATCCAGTCCCACCTGCCGCAGATTCACCTGATGGCTGCGGTAAATTTCCGCAATTTTGCTGTATCCGGGGTCCTCCACGGCGTAGCACTTCTCCCGGCCCAGCAGCTGGATCAGCAGCGAATACAGAAACTCCGTACCGGCGCCGACGATGATCTGGCCGCTGTCCACGTTCATGCCACGGAACTGGCGCAGATAGTCGCTGATGGCCCGGCGCAGCTCCTCCGCCCCGTTGTAGGGGGCGGCCTGCAGCAGGGCCTTGTCCCGCTCCAGCAGCGTCTCCCGCATGAGGCGGGCCCAGACGGTAAAGGGAAAATACGCCCGGTCGATGGAATTGGTCACAAGGTCCAGAAAATAGGTCTTCTGCTCCGGCTCCGGCGGCAGCGGGGCAGGCTGCCGGGCCGCCGCCTGCAAGGGGCGCTCCACGGGGCTGACGTAGTAGCCCCGCTTCTCCTGCGAGTAGATGTAGCCCTCCGCTGCCAGCTGCTCATAGGCATTCTGCACGGTGATGATACTGACCTCCAGATGCTGGGCCAGCGCCCGCTTGGAGGGCAGCCGCTGGTGGGCCGGCAGCGTCCCGGACAGGATATCCCGGCGGATGCCCTCATATAACTGCTCATACAGGCTCCGGCCGCTCTCTTTGCTCAGGGGATAGGTCAGCATAGTTCCTCCATCTGGTATTATCAGATAATATCGATATGGGCATTTTAATAATACCAATTCCTACTATAATACAGACAGTACATAAAAGCAAGGAGATTTTTCCCATGAGAGATGCGAACATCAAGAAACTGGTTCTGGCGGCCCTGATGGCCGCACTGACCTATGTGGCCACCTCCATCGTGCAGATTCCCTCCCCCATGCAGGGCTATGTGAATCTGGGTGACTGCATCGTGCTGCTGAGCGGCTGGATCCTCGGCCCGTGGTGGGGCGCTGCGGCTGGCGGCATCGGCTCCATGCTGGTGGATCTGCTGGGCGGCTACGGTCACTATGCGCCCGGCACGCTGGTCATCAAGGGCTGCATGGCTCTGGTGGCGGCCCTCATCGTCAAGGCCATGAAGGAGAGCAAGGCCTCCTACGTCATCAGCGCCGTGGTCAGCGAGGCCATCATGGTGCTGGGCTACTTCGGCTACGCCTCCCTGCTGCTGGGCAAGGGCTGGGGCGCTGCGGCCAGCATCCCCGGCAATCTGGTGCAGGGCGCTATGGGCATGGTCATCGGTCTGGTGCTGCTGGTGGTACTCAAGCGCAGTAAGGCGCTGGAAAAGCTGGCGTAAGAACAGTTGCAAAATGGCGCCGGACGTGGTACACTGAAGGTGCAGAATTGCTTTTGCGAAAAGCGGCGGAGCGATCATCCGCCGCTTTTCGTTCATGCGAGGAAAGGAAGATAGCTATGGCTGGGATCATTCATGAGGTAGAGCGCACCGACCTGCTGGAACAGGTGCGGCAGGAGGCGGCGGACGCCGCACGGCAGCTGACGGAGGCGGCCCGGCTGCGGCGAGGCCACATTGTGGTGGTGGGCTGCAGCACCAGCGAGGTGGTGGGGCATCAGGTGGGCAGCTGGTCCACACCCCAGATCGCACAGGCCATTTTCGACGGACTCAACAGCGTGTTTGCCCCCATGGGCGTCTACATCGCCGCCCAGTGCTGTGAGCACCTGAACCGGGCGCTGATCGTGGAGCATGAGGCGGTGCCTGGGGCGGAGATCGTCAATGTGCTGCCACAACCCAAGGCGGGCAGCTCCTTCGCCACCGCCGCCTACCAGAGCTTCCGGCATCCGGTGGCGCTGGAGGAGATCCGGGCCGACGCCGGTCTGGACATCGGCGGCACCCTCATCGGGATGCACCTGAAGAAGGTGGCGGTGCCGGTGCGCCTGCCCCAGAACCATATCGGCAGCGCCATCCTGCTGGCGGCCCGTGTGCGGCCCAAGTTCATCGGCGGCGAGCGTGCCATCTACGACGAGCATCTGAAGGACGGCTATCCGGAGTTCTGATTTGCATCACGAAGCATCCCCGGTCTGTAAAACAGGCCGGGGATGCTTTTATAATACCCATTATATTATAGATAACGCACGAAGAGGCAGACCATGGCAATGGTGATGACCAGCACCGTGGCCGGGGCGCAGTACTTGCAGTAGGTACCCCATGTCACCGGGTGGCCGTTCTTGGCGGCCACGGAGGTACCCACCACATTGGCGGAGGCTCCGATGGGGGTGGCACTGCCGCCCAGATCCGTGCCGATGGACAGCGCCCACGCCAGCAGGGAGAGGTCCACGCCCTGCGACTGTGACATGGACTGGATCACCGGCACCATGGTGGCGGAGAAGGGGATGTTATCCACAAAGGCGCTGCACACAGCCGACAGCCACAGGATGATGGCCACCATCACAGCGGCGTGTCCGCCGCTGATGCGGCTGATCCAGCCGGCCAGCACATCCAGACAGCCGGTGTCCTCCAAACCGCTGACCACCACGAACAGGCCGATGAAGAACAGCAGCGTGCGGTAGTCCACCTTGGCGAACAGCCCCGCTGCCGCATGGCCTCCGGAGGTGCAGAGGGTGGCCAGCGCCGTCAATACGGCGGCGATACAGCCGATGGTGGCCACCGTCAGCTCCGTCCGTGCGTGGGTGACCAGCAGCACCACCACCAGCAGGAACACGGCGCCGCAGGCGATGAAGGCCCGCCGATCCGTGATGGCGGAGGCGGCGTCTGGATAGGTGATATCCGTGGGGCGCTGACTCTCGCTCTCCCGCAGGATGCGGCGGAAGCAGAAGTAGAAGTACACCACCGTGGCCACCAGACAGATCAGCACGATAACGCCGGTGTTGGTGAGGAAATCGAAGAAGGTCAGACCCAGCGAGGTACCGATGATGATGTTGGGGGGATCGCCGCACATGGTGGCACTGCCGCCCAGATTGGCACAGAAGATCTCCGCCAGGATCATGGGAACCGGGTCGAAGCGCAGGGTACGGCCCAACTCCGCCGTGACGGCGGTCAGAAACAGAATGACGGTGATGCTGTCGATGAACATGGACAGCACGGCTGCCATAACCATGAAGCACACCAGCAGCGGCACGGTGCGGTAATGAACCGCCTTGGCCAGCTTCAGGCACAGCCAGCGAAAGATGCCCACGTGGCCCATGCCCTCCACCATCACCATCATGCCCGCAATGAACACGATGGTGGACCAGTTGATGCCGCCGGAGGACTCCGATGCGCCGTACCAGAAGGTACTCTGGCCGAAGGCGGACAGGTTCAGAGTATCCCATATGGCCCCGCCGTCGTGCATACAGATGCCGAATACCAGCACCAGCATCAGTGCGCCGCAGCCCAGCGTCACCCACTGGCGGGGGATGCGGTCCAGCACGATCAGCAGGAACATGATGACAAAAATTACCAACGCTGCAATTTCAGCTACCATAGGAAATTCGCCTCTTTTTAGGATTCTATCTCTCAAGCGACGCCTATTGTAGCACTCCGTTTCGGGAATTGCAACCCCCGGAGCACTATGGAAGTATTATGAAATTATGAATTTTTATTTCTTTGCAGATTCTTTATCATCTTCCATGTTCTGCCATATCCGGATGGTCGAAGGGCGGGAGAACTTCGTGGTAAAAGAGAGGGAGCGCCCCGCAGGGGCGGCCACTCTTGTACAATTTTGCATACAATTTCGTTATGTTTAATTGCGATGGAATATGTATTTCACAAAAATCATTGACATCTGTAAACACTTTTTATATAATTTATCTACAATCAAGAAAGGAGGCCCTCACATGAAAAAAATTATCGTTCTTCTCTTCCTGATATGCGCCATTTCTCTCTCCGCCTGCTCCAAGGCGCCGGAACAGATTCCCGCCCCCACGGTGCAGCGGCTCACCTCGCCATTGGAGCTTTCCGAGGATGAGGCCGCCACCCTTATACAGTGCTGCGGGGAAAACAGTGTCCTGTTGGCTGTCGGGCATCGCAATACGGCTCAGACCGGCCCCCTTTATAATACCGACTATCTGCTTTACTGGAATTATTCGGACGGGACCACCAGGCAGTTTCCCGTTTCCTCCCCGGCCTATATCATCTCCGCCGTTCTGGACGGGTCCGATGTTCTGTACGTGGACTATGAAGCCGTGGATTCCGGCCTCAAATGGTCTCTGATCCGCTCCACAGACACAGGGAAAAGCACTCTCGCCTCCGGTCAAGCCGCTTCCTATGATCAGGTCCCTGCGTTGTTCTGCCTGAACGGTCAGCCTATGTATCTGCAATCAGAGGATACCGGCATATCCGTATATCATGTGGACGGCAGTGCCGTTTCCAGCGTGCTGAACCTCACCGACTACACCATGTCCGATGTGACCGTTTGCAGCAATGGTACGCAATTCGCCTTTTTGGCCTCTGCCAATGACGACGCCTACTGGACGGCGTTCCTCTGCAATGCGTCCGGTATTCTGTACCAGAAGGAGCTTTCGCAGCAGGTCACAACCTTTGCCATAACGGGCGAGTACATGGTGTGCGGTTTGGGTGACCCGGAGACTCAAAAATTTTCCTATGAGACGATCCGCATCAGCGACGGAAAGGTATCCACCGCTGATTCCGCAGTGCCCCTGTGGCGTCTGGCCGGAAGCGGCAGCAGTTGTATGTACGTGGACGATGCCTTTGCTGCTCATATCCTCTATCCAGATACGCAGCAGACCGATCCCCTTGTGATCAACGACTTTGCCACCTATCAAAACTGGCCCACGGTATTCTGCTCTGACGGAGTAGGTGGTTATCTGGTGGAAATGGATATCGAGGATACCGTCACTTACTGGCATATCACCACCTGACCATGATCCAAGCAATGAAAGAAGGGCTGTCCCACAGCGGGACAGCCCTTCTTGATTCGTAAAGGGGATCGATTACTGAGCAGCCTTGGCAGCCTTGATGGACTCGATCAGCTCGGGAACGACCTTGAACAGGTCACCAACGATACCGTAGTCAGCCACCTCGAAGATGGGAGCGTTCTCGTTCTTGTTCACGGCGATGATGCACTCGGAGTCCTGCATACCAGCCTTGTGCTGGATGGCGCCGGAGATACCCAGGGCGACGTAGACCTTGGGATGGACGGTCTTACCGGTCTGGCCGACCTGATGGTCAGCGGTGATCCAGCCGGCGTCCACGCAGGCACGGGAGGAACCCACGACGCCGCCCAGAACCTCGGCCAGCTCCTCAGCCAGCTTGATGCCGCCCTCGACATCCTTGCTGATGCCACGGCCCACGGACACGATGAAGTCGGCACCGATCAGGTCCACCAGCTTCTTGGCAGCCTTGATGGTCTCCACGACCTCGGTCTTGATGTCGCTGGCAGACAGCTCGAAAGCGGGATGCAGGATCTCAACCTTCTCGGCGCAGTCGGCGCAGAACTCACGCTTCTTCATAACGCCGGGGCGCACGGTGGCCATGGCGGGGCGGAAGCGGGGGCAGAAGATGGAGGCCATCAGGTGGCCGCCGAAAGCGGGACGGGTCATCTTGATGTCACGGGAGACATCGTGATCCTGACCGTTGATCTTCACGGTACCCAGCTTCTCGATACGCTCCTCAGCCAGCGTGGAAGCCTCACGCAGGAAGTTCTTGTAGATGGGCATATCGATGTCCAGATGGGTGCAGTCAGCGCACAGACCGGTGTGCAGACGAGCAGCGCAGCGGGGGGCCAGATCACGGCCGATATTGGAAGCGCCGAACAGCAGGATCTCGGGCTTGATCTCCTCCACAGCGTCGGTGATGACCTTGGTGTAGGCATCGGTGGTGTAGTCCTTCAGCAGGGGGCTGTTGTAGACATAGACCTTGTCGGCACCGTAGCCGCCCAGCTCCTTGGCGATGCCGTCCACGTTGTCGCCCAGCAGAATGCCGCACAGCTCAACGCCCAGTTCGTCAGCCAGCTTCCGGCCCTCGGAGATCAGTTCAAAGGTAGTGGGCATCATCTTGCCCTGACGCTGCTCGCAGAAAACCCAGACGTTTTTGAAGGCAGCGGTATCAGCACTATTAAAAGCCATTTTCTTATCTCCTTCCTTAGATGATATGCTTGGCGGCCAGAATGCCAGCCAGCTTGTCGGTGGTCTCCTTGCCGGCGCCCTCAAGCATCATGCCGGCGCCCTTCTGAGGAGGCGTAAAGGAGGTGAGAATGTTGGTGGGGGAGCCCTTCAGACCGATGGTGGTGGCATCGATCAGGGGGTGATCCTTCAGCGTCTCATAGGTCATGGTGACCAGAGGCTTGCTGTAAGCCTCGAAGGCGCCGCCAACGGACAGATAACGGGGCTGATTCAGCTCCTTGATGCAGGTGATCATGCAGGGGGTGTTGACCTTAACGGTCATGTAGCCATCCTCCAGCATACGCTTGACGATGAAGGTGTTGCCCTCCTTCTTGATCTCACCGGCATAGGTGACCTGAGGCAGATGCAGCTTCTCAGCGATCTGGGGGCCGACCTGAGCGGTATCGCCATCGATGGCCTGACGGCCGGCCAGAATGACGTCGTCCTCATCCACACCGTAGGTGTCGATGCCGGCGGCGATGATCTGGGAGGTGGCGTAAGTATCGGAGCCGCCGAACTCACGGGCGGTGATCAGGACACCCTCGTCCACGCCCATGGCCATCAGCTCACGCAGCATACCCTCGGCGGGAGGGGGACCCATGGTGAAGGCCACGACCTTGCAGCCCAGCTCGTCCTTCAGGGCCAGAGCGGCCTCGACGGCGTTCATATCATCGGGGTTGATGATGGTCTGCATGGACGCACGGTCCAGAGTACCATCGGGGTTCACAGCCACCTTACCGGAGGTATCGGGAACCTGCTTCACAGTAACAATAACTTTCATTTTGCCTTATACCTCCTCAATTACTTAACGCCCAGATGGCTGGCGATGACCATGCGCTGGACCTCGGAAGTGCCCTCATAGATCTCGGTGATCTTGGCATCACGCATCATGCGCTCCACGGGATACTCACGGGTGTAGCCGTAGCCGCCGAACAGCTGCACGGCACGACGGGTCACGTCGGAAGCGGCATCGGCAGCGAACAGCTTGGCCATGGCGGCATCCATGGAGTAGGGCTCGTGGTTCTGCTTCTTCATGGCAGCGGAGTAGACCAGGAACTGAGCAGCCTGCATCCGGGTGTGCATCTCGGCCAGCTGGAACTGGGTGTTCTGGAACTGGGAGATACGCTTACCGAACTGGACACGCTCCTTGGTGTACTTGACGGCCTCCTCCACGGCGCCCTCGCCCAGACCCAGAGCCTGAGAGGCGATACCGATACGACCGCCATCCAGCGTCTGCATGGCGATCTTGAAGCCCTGGCCCTTCTTGCCCAGCATACGGTCCTTGGGGATGACGCAGTCCTCGAAAATCAGGTCGCAGGTGGAGCTGCCGCGGATACCCATCTTCTTCTCGTGCTTACCCTGCGTGAAGCCGGGGTCGGTCTTTTCCACCACGAAGGCGGAGATCTCCTTCATGGCACGGCCACGCTTGTCGGTGGTCTTACCGGTGACGGCGATGATGACGAAGGTATCAGCCACGTTGCCGTTGGTGATGAAGCACTTGGAGCCGTTGAGGATGTAGTTCTCGCCGGACTCGTCCAGTACAGCGGTGGTCTGCTGGCCCTGAGCGTCGGTACCGGCGCCGGGCTCGGTCAGGCCGAAAGCACCGATCTTCTTGCCGGACAGCAGGTCAGGCAGATACTTTTGCTTCTGAGCCTCGGTGCCGTGCTCGAAAATGGGAGCGCAGCACAGAGAGGTATGAGCGGAAACGATAACGGCAGTGGTGCCGCAGACCTTGGCCAGCTCCTCCACGCACATGGCATAGGAGAGGACGTCGCCGCCGGCGCCGCCATACTCCTTGGGGAAGTAAATGCCCATCATGCCCAGCTTCGCCATCTTCTCGACGGTCTCCATGGGGAAACGCTCTTCCTCGTCGATCTCGGCGGCCAGGGGCTTCACTTCGTTCTCTGCAAATTCGCGGTACATCTTGCGAACGAGCAGCTGTTCCTTAGTCAGATGGAAGTCCATACTCTTTTCTCCTTTACGAAATTTTACTTGGTATACTTAAAGAAGCCCTCGCCAGACTTGATGCCCAACTTGCCGGCGCGAACCATCTTCCGAATCAATACGTTTGCACGATACTTGCTGTCGTGGGTCTCATTGAACAGCACATCCATGATGTTCAGCACCACGTCCCAGCCGATGAGGTCACCCAGATGCAGGGGACCCATGGGGTGGTTGCAGCCCAGCTGCATAGCAATATCGATATCTTCCGCAGAGGCAACGCCCTCCTGCAGAACGCAAACGCCCTCGTTGCAATAGGGGATCAGGATCTTGTTGACCACAAAGCCGGGGGCCTCGTTGACCACCACGGGGGTCTTGCCGATCTCGGTGGACAGGTTCTTGATGTAGTCCACCAGCTCAGCGGGGGTATTGCCGCCGGCAATGACCTCTACCAGCTTCATGGCAGGCACGGGGTTAAAGAAGTGCATACCGATCAGATGGTGCTTCAGGCCCTGACCCATCTCGGTGATGGACAGAGAGGAGGTGTTGGAGGCAAAGATGGCCTCGTCCTTGCACAGAGCGTCCAGACGGCCCAGCAGCTCCTTCTTCACGGCCATGTTCTCAGCCACGCACTCGATGACCAGATCGGCGTCAGCGGCGGCCTCGAACTCCTCCACCAGCACACGGCTCATCAGATCGTCAGCGGCCTCCTGCGCCATCTTGCCCTTGGCCACACGCTTATTCAGAGAAGCAGCCAGCTTATCCTTGTGGCGCTGCGCACTGGCCGTGCTGGAAGCATACAGCAGAACGGTGTGGCCCTTGCCGGCGAACACCTGAGCGATACCGCTACCCATCGTACCTGCGCCAAAAACAGCGATCTTCATAATGATTCCTCCTAATTAGAATATATAGGGTCCTTGGTTTGCCCACCGGACGTTACGCCCGGAAAACAACGTTCTGATAGAGCTTTATCGGTTCTGGTAGGGCTCGTGCTTGCGCTTTTCCAGAAAAGCGCCCATGCCCTCCTTCTGGTCCGCCGTCTCGAAGCAGCTGCCGAACAGCTTCTCCTCGATGGTCACGGCCCGATCCATGTCCACCTGCAGGCCGTCATTGATGGCCTTCTTGCAGGCCCGCACGGCGATGGGGGCGTTCTTGGTGATGGTCCCGGCCAGCTTCTCCGCTGCGGGCAACAGCTCCTGCGCCGGATAAACGGCGTTCACCAGCCCGATCCGCAGGGCCTCGTCGGCTTTGATGTTCTTGGCGGTGTAGATCAGCTGCTTGGCCATACCGGGGCCAACCAGACGGGCCAGCCGCTGGGTGCCGCCGAAGCCGGGGGTGATACCCAGACCGGCCTCCGGCTGACCGAACACGGCGGTGTCGGCGCAGATGCGAATGTCGCAGCTCATGCTCAGCTCGCAGCCGCCGCCCAGTGCAAAGCCGTTGACAGCGGCGATGGTGGGAATGGGCAGCGTCTCCAGCCTGCGGAATACGTCGTTGCCTTTCTTGCCGAAGGCCTCGCCCTCGGCCTTGGTGAGGGTGCTCATCTCGCCGATGTCAGCCCCCGCCACGAAGGCTTTCTCCCCGGCGCCGGTGATAACCAGTACACGGATCTCCTCGTCGGCCTCCACGGTGTCCAGCAACTCCGCCAGGTCCGCCAGCACCTGAGAATTCAGGGCGTTCAACGCCTCCGGACGGTGGATGGTGGCCACGGCATATGGACCTTTTTTCTCCAACAGTACGTTCGTCACAATGGTTCCTCCTTACTGTGGCAGCCGCCGCCGAAGCAGCGGCAGCGTCATGGGAAAAAGCGCTTTCTACAGGGGTGTTTCACCCGCAAAATGCGCCTTCTCATATACCTTATCCATTATAGACGTTCGTCTAAAATTTATCAAGCACTTCTCACCCGGCTTTTTGCTTTTTAGAGGAAGTCACAAATTTCTTCGGATTTTTTGCGTACTTTTCCATCTTTTTGCCGCACCTGTTCTTCGATGCGCCGTCCTACGAAAACATTGCTTCGGCGGCTCTCCCTTGCCGGGAGAGATTTTCCGGCGTTTCCTCTTGCTTTTTCGCCGGAAAACCGGTATATTGGGTAGTCGGATACCATCGCCATGCGGCGTTTTTCAGGAGGAACGACACCATGCGTATGCGGAAAAAGAAGAATCTACTGCCCCGGATGGAGGCCTGCCGGGCCTGTCAGGTACAGGACCCCTTCGCCATGCGGGGCCACTGGCGGGAGCTGATGCCCGATGCCCGTGAGCTGCGGGTAGAACTGGGCTGCGGCAAGGGGCGCTTCACCGTGGGTACGGCCCAAGCGGAGCCGGATGTTCTGCTCATCGCCGTGGAGAAGGTGCCGGACGCCATGGTGGTGGCCATGGAGCGGGCGCAGGCGGCGGGGCTGCACAACGTATTCTTCGTGGTGGGGGACGCCGCCCTGCTGCCGGATATGTTTGCCCCGGCGGAGGTGGACCGGCTGTACATCAATTTCTGCGACCCGTGGCCCAAGAGCAACCAGAAGCGCCGCCGTCTGACCCACGGCAATTTTCTCAAGTGTTACCGGCAGGTGCTGCCTATGGGCGGGCAGATTCACTTTAAGACGGACAACGACAAGCTGTTCCAGTGGTCCGTGGAGGAGATTCCCCAGTATGGCTTTACCCTGTCGGAGGTGACCCGTAACCTCCACGCCAACGGCCCCGTGGGAGTCATGACGGACTACGAGGCCAAGTTCTATGAGCTGGGGAAGAACATCAACCGCTGCGTGGCTACCATGGAGCCATGGACAGAGCCGGAGGAGGAACCTGCGGAGGCTGCTCCGGTGGAAGCTTCTTCCGAGGAATAATATAAAAACAGCAGGACGGCATGGCCATCCTGCTGTTTTTTCATGGGGAAAAGCGCTCTTTACGACTCCTGCTTGAAATACTCCGCACCGGCGCCGCACAGGGGGCACTTATAATCCTCCGGCAGGGAGTCCCCCTCGTATACATAGCCGCAGACCTTGCACACATAGCGGTGCTGCCCCTCCGGCTTTTCCTCCGCCGGGGCCGCAGCCTGTACGTCCGCCGCCAGCATGGCCGCCAGCCGCTCCAGCTGCATGGTCTGATCCTCCCGCAGGGCGGAACGGATGGTAAAGGTGTCCTCCATCTGCTGCCACCCCTTCAGAGGCTGGAGGATCTTCTGCATCTCCTTGCCGCTGGCCGGGGCCCAGGAGCCGTTCTCCAGCAGCACCACCCGGCGATTCTGGAGATTGTGGGCAGCGATATCATGGAGCAGCTCCTCCATGGTGATGAACACCCCGGCGTTGTAGGTAGTGGCAGCAAACACCAGATGGCTGTAACGGAAGGCTGCCGACAGAATGTAAGAGGTAGGCGTCACGGAGGTATCGAACATCTGCACCTTCACACCCCGCTCCGACAGCCGGCAGGCCAGAATGTTGGCGGCGTTCTCCGTGTTGCCGTACACGGAGGCATAGGCGATGAGCACCCCCCGCTCCTCCGGCTCGTAGCGGCTCCAGAGGTCGTACTTGTGCAGGAGATACCCCAACTCCTTCCGCCACACAAAGCCGTGGAGGGGCAGCAGCATGGCGATGTCCAGCTCCGCCGCCTTCTTCAGCACCGCCTGTACCTGAGAGCCGTATTTGCCCACGATATTGGTGTAGTAGCGCCGGGTCTCGTCCAGATAATCCCGGTCGAAGTCCACCTCATCGGCAAACAGCCGGCCATTCAAGGCCCCGAAGCAGCCGAAGGCATCCGCCGTCAGCAGCAGACGATCCGTCTCATCATAGGTCATCAGTACCTCCGGCCAGTGGACCATGGGGGCCGCAATAAAGCGCAGCGTGTGCCGCCCGGTGCAGAGGGTATCCCCCTCCTTCACCACATGGATGCGCTCCTGAAGGCCGGTGCCGAAGAACTGGGTCATCATGGTCTTAGCCATAGCGCTGCAATAGATCTGCACCTCCGGGAAGCGCAGCACCAGCTCCTCCAGCTCCGCCGTGTGATCCGGCTCCATGTGGTGTACCACCACGCAGTCCAGCGACCGCCCCTCCAGCGCATGGAGGAGATTTTCCCGGAAGGTGCGGCGCACCGCCGCATCCGTCGTGTCAAACAGTACGGTCTTTTCGTCCCGCAGCAGATAGCTGTTGAAGGAGATGCCTGCCGGTACGTCGAACACGCCCTCAAACATGGCCAGCCGCCGCCCGTCGGCGCCTACCCACGTGTAATCGTCATTTACCTTTCTCGTGCAGTACATGGAAATGCTCCTTTCTCTTGGTACCATCGATGATGTGTTTCCCTGATAGTATACCAGATATTTCCGCCCTTTGCCACAGGAAAAAGCACGCCGCATATGCGACGTGCTTTTTAAGACAGTTACGCCTTCTTGGCGATGTCGCACAGGGCGGCGAACGCCGGGGCATCGTAGATGGCCATCTCGGAGAGCATCTTGCGGTTGATCTGGATGCCGGCCACCTTCAGACCGTGCATGAAGGTAGAGTAGTTCATGCCGTTGATCTTGCAGGCGGCGGAGATGCGGGTGATCCACAGCTGACGGAAGTCCCGCTTCTTCAGGCGGCGGCCCACATAGGCGTAGGTCAGAGACTTCATGACCTGCTCATTGGCCATCTTGAAGTGCTTGGACTTAGCGCCCCAGTAGCCCTTGGCCAGCTTCAGAGTCTTATTTCTTCTTTTACGCGCCATCATAGCGCCTTTAACACGTGCCATTTCTTAATTGCCTCCTATTTCTAACGATATCCGTCTCTTATTTGTAGGGGATCATCTTGCGGATGGTGGCCTCATTGGTGCAGTCGGCATAAGTGCCGCTGCGCAGGCGACGACCGCGCTTGGTGTCCTTCTTGGTGAGGATGTGGCTCTTGAAAGCGTGCGCTCTCTTGACCTTGCCGGACTTCGTCAGATTGAAGCGCTTCTTGGCGCCGCTGTGAGTCTTCAGTTTAGGCATAATTTTTACTCCTTCCATCTATTCTCTTGCCGGGGGCAAGCAGAACTTTTGTTTACTTGCCGGTCTTGGGAGAGAGGAACATCGACATATTCCGGCCCTCCAGCTTGGCGGCCTTATCCATGGTGGCGACCTCGGCGCACTGTTCGGCAAACTTCTTCAGAAGCTCCCGGCCGATCTCGGTATGTGCCATCTCACGGCCACGGAAGCGAACAGAGACCTTCACCCGGTTCCCCTCCGTCAGGAACTTCTGGGCATTTTTCAGTTTGGTGTTGAAATCCCCCACGTCAATGCCCGGAGACATCCGGATCTCCTTGATCTCCACCACGTGCTGGTTCTTTCTGGCTTCCTTCTCCCGTTTGCTCTGCTCGAACCGGTATTTGCCGTAGTTCATGAGCTTGCACACCGGCGGGGTCGCCTGGGGAGAGATCTTCACCAGGTCCAGCCCCCGCTCGTCCGCAATGTGCAGAGCGTCGGCGGAGGACATGATACCCAGCTGTTCACCGGTCTCACCGATGAGGCGGATCTCCTTGTCACGGATCTCCTCGTTGAGTTGATGCACTACATTGCTAATAACCGAAGCACCTCCTTCAGAAAATAAAAACACGGATGCAAAGCTGCATCCGCACAACAAAGCCTGCGCCCCTTCCGGGCCGCCGCCATACTCGCTGTTGACCTCTTTGCCTTTGCTGGAGGTGAGGCGGATGCATCCTGCCTTCTTTGTTTTCTTCAGTAGTATACCATCGCTCCTCCCGCCTGTCAAGCGGATTTTTTATCTGCCGCCGGAAATTTTTCACGGGAGGATGTATGCTCCGCCGGTTTTCGGGCAAACTGAAGCTGTATCGCAGATACGGAAGGAGGTGCCTCAATGTCCGGCAAAAATCAGCAGAACCAGAATCAGCAGAACCAGAATCAGCAGAAGCAGAACAAGCAGAACCAGAACCAGAACCAGAACCAGAATCAGAACCAGCAGGAGCAGCAGAACCAGAACCGGCGCTGACCGCCCGGTACACAGGACAAAGCATGGGGGAGGGTGTCCAAGGACACTCTCCCCCATGTGGTTTTACGGGCGCATGAAGCCGCAGCACCCCAGCTCCGGCAGTGTCAGCAGACCCAGCGACCGGTAGAACCCCTTGGTTTTCTCCGTGTCGTCCGTCAGCAGCTGCACCTGCCGCACCGATCGGAAGCGCTCCAGCGCCGCCTGCATCAGCGCCGTGCCGATGCCCCGCCGCTGGTGATCCGGCCGCACCAATAGGTCCTGTACCAGCACCACGGTACAGCCGTCACCCACAGCCCGCAGCAGCCCCACCAGCGTCCCGTTCTCACGGGCGGCCAATGTCAGCAGCGACCCGGCAAAGCCTCGGCGCAGCGCCTCCGGCTGCTCCGTATAGGCCGTCCATCCGACGCTTCCATACAGAGCCAGCACCTCCGGCTCCTGATAAGTGGTATATTCCTCGATATGCATCCATCTGCAACTCCTTTATACAAATGTGAGCTGCTTACTTTCTCAATCTCATTCCTCGTCCCTCCGGTCAAGCGCCGTATTTGGCGGCGATATACTCCTCCAGGCACACACCCTGCTGATAGATCTCCGCAGCGGCCTCCTGTCCTACATAGCGGTAGTGCCACGGCTCATAGATGATGCCGGTGGTCTCCGTCTTGGCGGTGGGATAGCGCAGGATGAAGCCGTAGCGCCAGCTGTTGGTCATAAGCCACTGCTGCACCGCCGTCTGCTCCTGACTCTCGTCCAGCAGCTGGTGGTCCAGATCCACGATGTCCACCGCCAGCCCCAGCTGATGCTCGCTGGTGCCGGGAACGGCCACCTGACGGCCCGCCTCCGTCTCGGCGTCGGCATCGCTGTACCCCTGATCCAACAGGGACTGCTTCATCTGGTCGAAGAGGGTCTGCTGCATGGCCTGCGTCCGGTAGGCAGAGCACACCACGGGATACATCCCCTCCGCCCGGCAGGCGTCCATCATCTGCTGGAGGGCGTCGTAGCAGCGGCTGTCCACCGTCCAGCCGTTAGAGAGCGTCACCTCGTCCACGGTCCAGCCCTCCGGCAGGGGATTCCACCGGTTCACCAGCGTCAGATTCCACGGGATCTCCTGCTTCCCGTTGCTCTGCTGGTCGTCAGGCTTCTGGTTCTGCTCTCTATCCGAAGGCTCCGCCGGAGTGTTTGGGGTATCGGGCTTGTCCACATTCTCGCTGGGGGTGGGCTGCGCCGGTTCCTTATCCTTGCCGCAGCCCCGCAGCACCAGTATCAGCGCCACAGCCAATACCGCCAGCACCAGCAGGCCCAGCAGCAGCTTCCGCCGACGCACCTGCGCCTGCCGCCGCCGATTCCGCTGCGCCCGCAGCTGACGGCGCTGCTCCGGGGTCTGATCGTAATAGTCGCTCATGTGTCGGTCTCCCCTCTCAGGCCCGCAGGGTGGGTGGATACACACCGCCGGCGTGGAGCTTCTGCAGCTCCGCCGCCACCGCCTGCCGGTCCTCGTGGTACGTCATGCCGAACCAGCGGTCTGCCGAGTGCAGCACGGATACCTCCAGCCGTCCCTGCTCCAGCAGGTCTCCCACCATGCCCGGCAGCAGGCACTCCGCCTTGATGTTGTCCCCGGCCTCGCAGCGCAGGAAGTGGTCGAAGTAGGCCTCCAGCTCCTGAAAGATGGAAGGCATGAAGCCCCAGAAGTTCATGGACACCACCGTGTCCGGCGCCAGCTCCCGGTGCTGGCCCTCTGCCACATCAGCGATGGAACCGTCCGGGAACAGCTGGATCTTCAGCGTCTCATGGATGCCACGGAGCCAGCCGTCCTCCACCCGGCACACGCCACGGGACACGGTGCCGTTGGCGCTGACGGTATTTTTCAGCAGATACCCCACCATGGTGGCCCGTCCCTGCCGGGGCAGGCGCTGAAGCTCCTCATACATGGCCCGGTAGGCATCCACGCCGTAGTAGTCGTCGGCGTTGATGACACAGAAGGGCTCGGAGAGATAGGGCCGGGCGCACAGCACCGCATGGGCGGTGCCGAAGGGCTTGGTGCGGCCCTCCGGAATGGTGTAGTAATCCGGGATGCTGGTGAAATCCTGCATGGCGTAGCAGACCTCCAGCGGCTCTCCTGTTTTTGTTATGAGTGTGCGGTCCCCCCACAGGCGATCCATCAGCTCCCGCATATCGGGCTTGATGATGAACACCACCTTGGTAAAGCCCGCCCGAACGGCATCGTAGATGGAATACTCCATCAGCATCTCCCCCTGGGGTCCTACGCCGTCCACCTGTTTATTTCCACCGTAGCGGGAACCCAGTCCCGCCGCCATAATGACCAGTGCTGCCTTCATGGTGATCCTCCTGAGATACGCCGCCTCCATTCCGCAGGGGCGGCGGCTTATTTTCCGTAACGGCCCGTGGCCGCTTCGATGATTATACCACACTCCCGCCGCCGCTTCAACCGTTTCCGCCGGGAAATCCCCGGATAACAAAATTGTCACATCCGCCGCATTCGCCGTAAAGTTCACAAATCTGTAACCTTTTACACTGGATTTCCTGTCGCCGCCGCTTTATAATAGAGAGACTATGTGCCTTCGGCCGGTAGGCTATCCTGTCGTGCCTTGCTGATTTTCGGAAAGGAGTTTTTCCTCTATGTCCAGACATTATTCCTCCCGCTCCTACGGCGGCTACGGTTCCTCCCGCCGCCGCACCGGGGCGGATCGGTTCGGTATACTCACCTTCTTCCTGCTGCTGATCTCCAGCGGCTTTCTGGCGGCCCGGCTGCTGACCACCGGCGTGCTGACCCAGAAGCTGACGCTGCTCCTGCTGGCGGTGCTGGCGGGACTGAACGTTCTCTTCGCCGTGACCCAACTGCCCCGCTGGCGCAACAAGCTCTGGAAGCTTGTTCTGGGCGTGGTGGCGCTGGTACTGTCGGCGGGCATGATCTACGCCACCGTGGCCACCAACGCCGTGCTGGAGACTCTCTCCCGTGTGTCCAGCACCGGCAGCGTCAAGACCGTGGTGGTGCGGGTCCGGGAAAACGACTCCGCTCAGGAGATCGGTGATACCTTCGGCTATACCTACGGCTATCTGGCTCAGACGGATACCGACACCACCGATGCCCTTCTGACGCATCTGGAGGAGGGACTGGGGCAGGTCAAGGCCAAGTCCTACGACACTCCCACGGCTCTGGCCGACGCTCTGTACAACCGGGAGGTAGACGCCGTCATCCTGGGCAAAGGCATGGTCTCCACCCTGAAGCAGACCGACGGTTACAAGGATTTTACGTCCCGCACCCGTGAGATCTATACATACGACGTGACACACGAGTCCGACACCATCGCCCCGAATGCCAACATCTCCCGTCAGCCTTTCGTGGTCTATTGCAGCGGCACCGACGAGCGCATCTCCGATACCCTGCTCAACACCCGCAGCGATGCCAACATTCTGGCGGTGGTGAACCCCTCCACCCATAAAATTCTGCTGGTGAATATCCCCCGTGACTACTATCTGCCCCTGCCCTTCAACGGAGAGATGGATAAGCTGACCCATTTCAGCGTATATAGTGATAAGGGCATGGACGAGCCCATCGAGGCCCTGAACACCTTGCTGGGGGTGAAGGCCGACTACTACGCCCGTGTGAATTTCAGCGGCCTTATGGATATCGTGGACGCTCTGGGCGGCATCGACGTCACCTCCCCGGTGGACTTCACCACCGTCGCTATGGAGATGCCCAATGAAAACGGCGACGGTGGCTATCACGACGAGTCCTTCACCTTCACCGAGGGGGTCAATCACCTCAACGGCCGGGAGGCTCTGGCCTTCTCCCGTGAGCGCTCCGCCTTCGCTCAGGGCGACGTGCAGCGGGGCCGCAACCAGATGGCGGTGCTGCAGGCCATCATTGACAAGGCCACCTCCCCCGCCATTCTCTCCGGGTATCAGGATGTGCTGAAGGCCGTCTCCGACTCCGTGCTGACCAATATGCCCCAGCAGGATATCCTGAAGCTGGTGAAGCTGCAGCTGGAGGACAAGGTGGACTGGGACATCAGCACCTACACCCTCTCCGGCACCACGGATATGCAGGACTGCTTCACCACCGGCTTCCCCCTCAGCGTACTGGTGCCGGATGAGAGCTCCGTCGCCGCCGCTCGCCGGATGATCCGGGAGCTCATCAACGGCTGATTTTCCCCGTCTTTCCGGAAAATTTGATATTTCCCCGGTTTTTTCGCAAAAATCTCTGGTAATTCTACTATCTATCCTATATAATAGGGGATTGCGGCCGGTCATAAGACCATGCAGGCCGGCATCTCTGAAGTAAGGAGAAATATTATGACTTCCAAACAAACGCACAGCGACGCCTCCGGCAGCCGCCGTATGGCGTGGATGGACTGGTTCGGCCTGATTGCGCTGGGACTGCTGATGGTGTGCAGTCTGGTGCTGCTGGGCCAGCTCCTGAATCTGGATATGCTGGACAACAAATATCTGCTGCTGCTGATGGCGGGCATCCTGATCCTCAATAGCGGCCACGCCGTGGTGCAGCTGCCCCGCCGCCCCTCCAAGGGTGGTCATGCCGCCAAGATCGGCTGCGGCGTGCTGGCTGTGATCCTGTCCGCCGGAATGATCTACGGCGCCGTGGCCGGCGGCAGTCTCAAAAGTGCCGTCACCCGCATCGTGGGCAAGATGGCGGAGAAGCAGACCATCGACATCATCGTCCTGAAGGACAACGAGGCCAGCTCCATCGAGGATGCCGTTGGCTATACCTTCGGCGTGCTGGAAAACGCCGATCAGGAGAACACCGCCGAGGTGCTCAAAACCCTGTCCGATCTGAATCCCACCCCCAAGGCCTACGCCTCTGTGCCCCAGCTGGCGGACGCTCTGTATGACGGCGAGGTGGACGCCATTATCCTTAACGACGGCTATCTGCCCATTCTGGAGCAGACTGAGGGCTATACGGATTTCGACAGCTACACCCGTATCCTCAAGCAGTTCGACTTCACCAAGGAGGTCGCCCCGGTGGTACCCAACGAGTCCATCACCGTGGAGCCCTTCGTGGTCTATTGCAGCGGCATTGATGCCCGGAACTCCGATGTCAACATCCAGAGCCTCAGTGACGTGAACATTTTGGCGGTGGTGAATCCCAAGTCCCGGCAGATTCTGCTGCTAAATACCCCCCGCGACTACTTCCTGCCCCTGAGCTTCAACGGTCAGCTGGATAAACTGACCCACGCCGGTATGTACGGCATCGACGAGTCCATGCGGGTGCTGGACGATCTCTACGGTGTGGAAACGCAGTACTACGCCCGTGTCAACTTCTACGGCCTGACCAAGATCGTGGATGCTCTGGGCGGCGTAGACGTCTACTCCGAGCAGACCTTCACCACCAAGGTCATGCAGATCCCCGATAAGAACGGTAATCTCTATGACGACTACTTCTCCTTCACCGAGGGGATGAACTACAACGTGGACGGGCAGGCGGCTCTGGCTTTCTGCCGGGAGCGCTACTCCTTCTCTGACGGTGACAACCAGCGTGGCCGCAACCAGATGGCCATGATTAAGGCCATCTTCAACAAGGCCACCTCTCCCGCCATCCTCTCCACCTACGGTGAGGTGCTGAATGCCGTGGCAGACACCATGATTACCAATATGCCCTATGAGGACATCAGCAGTCTGGTAAAAATGCAGCTGTCGGATATGTCCGGCTGGAACATCACCAGCTACTCCGTCACCGGCTACGGCGGCACGGAGGAGTGCTACTCCATGCCCGGTCAGGCCTTGTGGGTCATGTGGCCCGACTATGACACGGTGAACGTGGCCAAGGATCTCATTGCACAAGTCATGGCAGGTCAGACCCCCGTCATCCCAGAAGATTAAGCGCTGCATCAGCGCAGCATTTGTGTGTTAGGAGTGTGGATCATGTCAAATCGTCAAAAGCTCATGGGGCATCTGTATGCCATCTTTACCACTCTGGTGTGGGGCAGCTGCTTCGTGCTCACCAAGGTCATGCTGACGGCCTATACCCCCACCCAGATCATCCCCCTGCGGATGGGGCTGGCGTATCTGGCTCTATGGGCGCTGCGACCCAAGACCATGAAACTCCCGTGGAAGGATGAGCTGATGTTCATCCTCATCGGCATCACCGGCGGCAGCTTCTACTTCTTCCTGCAGAATACCGCCTCGGCCCATACCTCCGCTGCCAACGTCAGTATTCTGGTATCCATGTCCCCTATCCTAACGGTGATTTTGGCGCAGCTGTTCTCCCGCAGGGGGGAGAAGCTGGGCAAGTGGGTCTACATCGGTGCCGTGGTGGCCATCGCCGGCGTGGTGATGGTGGTGCTCAACGGCACTCTGTCCTTCCATCTAAGCCCCTTGGGCGACCTGCTGGCTCTGGCCGCCGCCCTCATGTGGGCGGTGTACTCCATCCTCGTCAAAAAGTATACCGAGCGCTACGACAACTTCCTTGTGACCCGCCGGGTGTTTCTGTGGGCCTTCCTGACCTCCCTGCCGCTGGTGCTGCTGACGGACGGCCTGCCCAGCCTGACGCCCCTGTTCACCCAGCCCAATATTCTGGTGAGCTGGCTGTTCTTGGGCGTGTTCGGCAACGCCGTGTGCTTCGCCATCTGGAACATCGCCTTCAAGCGGCTGGGCGTGGTCATCACCAACAACTACCTCTACACCACCCCCTTCGTCACCGTGGTGGCGGGCTGGCTGCTGCTGGGGGAGAAAATTTCCCTTATGTGTATCATCGGTGCCGTCCTGATTACACTGGGCGTCATCTTCGCCGGGAAGTCGGATTCCTGAGCACCTGCACTGTTCACTCCTTCTTACATCGAGGGACGCCCGTCAGGGCGTCCCTCTTCAGTGTGTCAAAAAAGCCTCGCAGAGTTTGCCGCCCGCAGGCGGCAAAGAAGTAAAATCATTTTCTCTCGCGACATGTGCGTGAGAGAAAATACTTCTCAGGCTGCAAGTGTGGAATTTGTGCGCCTATGGCACACAAATTATGCGCGCAGCAGACTGCAATCCTTTTGCCGAAAAAACCGAAGGGTTTTTCGGCAGTCTTGAGAGGGACGCCCGTCAGGGCGTCCCTCTTTTCGGCTCTTCCGCATCCTTTACGCCTCCTGAACGGAGAACGCTGTCCCCATCGCACAAAATCTCCAATGGACGCACCGCACCTCCTGTACATTTTGCCGTATTCTGCTGTGGGATGTAGGCGCCCCCGTCTTGACCGAACGGAAAATTTCGGCTATAATAGACGGTACAACCGCTGCGGCGGGATATATGCGGTACGCCGCTAAATGGAAAGGAATCTCATCGAAAATGCAAAATCAGCGCAGTCTGCTGGCACAGTTTCTACGCTTCTCCTCGGCCACCGTGGCCTCCCTCATGGTTTTTTCCCTGTACTCCATCGTGGACGGCCTGTTCGTGGCCAAGGGCGTGGGGGACTACGCCATGGCGGCGGTGAATCTGGCCGTCCCCTTCACCAACGTCATGTTCTCCATCGCCGTCACCTTCGCCGTCGGCACCAGCACCATCCTCTCCATCTATCTGGGGCAGGGCAACCGGGAGCACGCCAACCGCCTGTTCTCCCAGAATCTGGTGCTGCTGGCGATCATCGGCCTGACTATCACCGCTCTGGTGCTGGTCTTTCTGGAACCCTTTGCCCTGCTGCTGGGGGCAGAGGAGGAGACGCTGGGCTACACCATGTCGTATCTGCGGGGGCTGGCTCCCTTTGCCATCTGCTTCATCGTGTCGTATAATCTGGAGATCCTGGTCAAGACCGACGGGCGGCCCATGCTGGCCATTCTCACGGTGTGCATCGGCTGCCTCACCAACTGCGTACTGGACTATGTGGCCATCTTTGTGCTGAACTGGGGCGCATGGGGCGCCGCCTTCGCCACAGGCCTGAGCCAGCTGCTGACCTGCGTCATTTACATCACCCACTTCTTCGGCAAGCACACCACCTTCCATCTGGTGCGCTTCCGGCCGGAGGGCTCCATCTACCGCCGCCTGATCCCCATCGGACTGGCGGACGGTGTCACGGAGCTGTGCACTGGCGTGATGATCTTCCTCTTCAATCACGTGATCCTCCGCTGCATCGGCACCGACGGGCTGGTGAGCTATACCATCATCGCCTACACCAACACGCTGGTGGTGAACATCATGCTGGGTGTGTCTCAGGGCTCCCAGCCGCTGGTGAGCTTCCAGTACGGCCGCAAGGACCCGGAGAAGTACCGCCGGCTGCTGCGGTACGGCCTGATCACCGTAGCCATCATGACGGTGGTCTGCTTTGCCGGTATTTTCCTGCTGGCCCCGCAGCTGGTACATATCTTCCTCGGCTCGGAGAAGCCTCTGCTGAACGCCGCCTCCACCGGGGCGCTGCGGCGATACGCTCTATCGTATCTGCTGGTGGGCTTCAACATCCTCATGGGTGGCTTCCTGACGGCGGTGGAGCGGCCCCGCTCCGCCCTGTGCATCTCCATGGGCCGGGGACTGGTGCTACAGGCCGGGGCGCTGCTCCTGCTGGCGGCGCTCTGGGGCGGCAGCAGCATCTGGTTCGCCCCCCTCTGCTCGGAACTGCTGTGTTTTGCCATGGCATTGATCCTCATGCGCCGTTTCCGCCGGGACACGGCGGCATAAATGCAGCGGCAAAAACATTTGAAAAGCTTCTTCCCATCTGATATAATCATCTTACAACGTGTGGCGTTTCTGCGTAAATCCGGTTGCAGAAGCGCCGCACGTTTTTTGCGGAATTCCATAGGCAAATCGTGCAGCAGAAATGCGTAAGTCCGGATTTCCGGGACTTACGCATTTTTATCACGCCGAAAGAGAGGACACATCTATAGAACACAACACACAATTTCTGGAGACCGAGCCCGTCGGGCGGCTCATGCACCGCTATCCCCTGCGTCATCTCCCTACTGGTGGGGGCGCTCTACAACATCGTGGATCAGATCTTCATCGCCAACGCCAGCTATCTGGGTTCCTACGGAAATGCCGCTAATACGGTGGTCTTTCCCCTGACGGTGGTGGCGCTGGCCATCGCCGTCAGCACCGGCAAAGCCATACTATTACAGTGGAACAAACGGCGGTGGTATCGTTATCAAAAAGGACTTCGCCAGCGTGACGTGGCGGACTATTGATCGATGGGAACAGGGAAGCGTGCAAATCTTCAAATCCACACGGGAGAGGTATTTCAAGCAGGGTCTTGAACGCCAAAAATCATTTCGGTAGAATGATTGTAGGATATTAGTAAGAGATGCTACCCATGATTGCTAAATCTATTACTGTTCTGCATACATATCCCAATAAAAACCGGAGTAGCGCAGCTTACGCTGCGCTACTCCGCACAATCAGACCTGCTTATCCGGGTATGCCGGGAAGTTACGTTGTTATCCGGTTTTTACACGATGAAATACAGCACCAGCGGGATGCACAGCACGTACAGCACCGGGTGTACCTTCTTTGCATCGCCTGTCAGCACCTTGATCAGCACGTCCGTCAGCACGCCCAGGCAGATCGCCGCAGCAATGTCGCCGGTAAAGGTGCCGAACAGGATCATCACGAAGGGGCCGAAGCAACTCTTGAAGTCGGAGAAGTCCAGCTTCGTAAAGCCCGACAGCATGGAGAAGCCCACGAAGATCAGCGCCACGCCGGTCACGGCAGTGGGAATCATCAAAAACAGCGGGGACAGGAAAATGCACACCAGGAACAGCACTCCGCTGACAATCGCCGTCAGGCCCGTGCGGCCGCCAGCTTCCACGCCGATGGTGGATTCAATGAAGGTGGAGATGGTGGTGCATCCAGTGCCGGAGCCCACCACGGTACCAACAGCATCCACCAGGAAGGGCTTTTCGATCTGGGGGAAGTTGCCATTCTCATCCAGCATATTGGTCTGGGCGCCCACGGCGATCAGTGCGCCGAAGGTAGCAAAGAAGTCGCTGGTAAACAGGATGAAGATCCACACCAGTGCGCCGGGGATGTCAGCCAACACGGACTTGAAGTCGTAGCACAGCACCAGATTGCCGATTTCGCTCATATCCGGCAGGGACACCAGCGCAGCAGGCAGCGTAGACACGCCCATAGGAATGCTGATGATGGTGCCGACAATGATGCCGATCAGAATAGCACCGCGCACCTTGTAGGCCGTCAGCACGCCCATCACTGCCAGAGTGATCAAGGCCAGCAGCACCGCAGGCTGGGTAAAATCGCCCAAAGCCAGACCGCTGTCGCTGAAAGTGGCAAGGCCGGTGTTTTTAAAGCCCAGATAGGCAATAAAGAAGCCCACGGCGGTTGGTATGGCGATCTTCAGGTTTTTCGGCAGCAGATCCACCACCATTTTCCGCACACCCAGAACCGTCACCAGAATGAACAGGATACCGGAGCACAGCAGCAGTGCCATGGCCCAGCCGAAGGATACCGTGCCGCTGTTGACCAGCCCGCCAAGAATGAAGTTGCTGCCCATAGCGGTAGACAGTGCCAGCGGCAAATTGGCATACAGGCCCATAAACAGGGTGATGATACCGCTGACCAGCGCACACATCACCAGCAGCGCCGACTTGCTGATGACAATGCCGTTTATATCCGTGATGTAGGGATCGGGGCCAAAGCCACAGATGGCTGAAGGCTGCACTGCCAGCACATAGGCCATGGTCATAAAGGTGGTGATACCTGCCAGCACTTCCCGCCGGACGGTAGTACCGTGGTCCTTCAGCTTAAAAAAATCGTTCTTCATGTTGCTCCTCTCTGTGCTCTTTTGTAAATCGGTTTTTCAGGGAATTCGGTTTTATTCCACGACCTCCAGAATGGGGTCGATAACCTTCTGCTGCACCACATCAATAAATCCGCAGTCGGTAATGGCGTAAGCGGGGATAGCCGCCAGACAGATAAAGCTGAGGAACATGAAGGGAATGGCAATTTCCGTGCCCATTTCGTGAGCCACCCGGTTCAGTTCCTTTTTCTTCTCCGCCAGTTCCTCCAGCGGCAGGTCGCTCAGCAAGCCGCAGATGGGATACGCCACCTCGGCGGCCACCTTGCCGTCCCGGACGATCACCTGTCCGCCGCCCAGCTCTACGCAGCGGTTCACCGCCAGCGCCATGTCCTCAAAGCTGTCGCCCATGACAATGATGTTGTGGTTGTCGTGGCCCACGGAGGAAGCCATTGCGCCGCCCCGGATATGGAAGCCGCCCATAAAGGCCTTGCCCACATTTCCGTTCTTGCCATGGCGCTCTACCTGCGCAATGTACAGCACATCCTGCTCCACATCGCACTGCACCACGCCGTCTACCACCGGCAGCTCCACATCCCGGCGATTGGTGAAGGGCATGTAGGGCAGCGTATCCATCACCAGCGCCTTCACCTTCTTGGCGCCTGCAGGGGCATGGATCTTGAAGCTGTCTGCCGTGATGGGGTTCTTCAGGTGCATGGTGTTCAGCACACAGGGCTCATGCGCTGCCGTCTCATAGTGTACCAACAGCTTGCCGTTGTCCGTAATCTGGCGGCCGCCGGCAAAGGTGGTCAGCACGCGGAAATCCTCCGGGCCGGTGGTGATATTGATGTCCGCCCGGCGTCCGGGGGCCAGTCCGCCGATCTCCCGATCCAGATTGAACGCCCGTGCGCAGTTGACGGTAACCATCTGAATAGCCTTGACAAAGTCCAGTCCCATGTCCAGCGCCGTGCGCAGAGAATCGTCCAGATGGCCCCGCTCCTGCAGGTCCACCGTGTGCAGGTCGTCGGTAACGATGCTGACCATGGCGGTGTCCAGATGATTTTCCATCACGGTCTTCAGCAGTACCGGCATATTCCGCGCAGCGCTGCCCTCGCGCATCATCAGGTGGCAGCCGTTGCGCAGCCGCTCAAACACATCCTTTTCGCAGAAGGACTCGTGGTCGGTGGATACGCCGGCGGCGATGCAGGCGCTCATAGCCGGGCCGTACATATCCGGCAGATGGCCCTGCAGCGTCTTGCCGGGCATCGACAGCGTTGCGTCAAAGGACTCCAGCAAATCGGGGAAGCCCGCCGTGATATAGGGGCCAACACACTCGGACAGGCCCACCGCATCCGGACGCTTCAGTGCCTTGCGGATGATCTCCGGGTTAAAGCGGCCGCCGCTGGTTTCCAGATTGGGAGAAAACGGCACATGGGACGGCACCACGAAATAGATTTTCAGGTCTGTGGCCTCCGCCTCTTTCAGAATGGCCTCGATGCCCTCCAACCCGGACACCACGCCCACCTCATGCAGGTCTGTCATGATGCCTGTGGTGCCGTGTGCCAGCACCGCTTCGGCAAAGGGACGGATTGCCAGTGACGAGCTTTCCGGATGGATATGCCCGTCCAAAAAGCCAGGGGTCAGATACTTTCCTTCCGCATCCACCACCCGGGTGCCTTCACCGATGCAGTATTCCACATCGCCCACGGCCGCAATGGTGTCGCCACAGATGGCCACGCCGCCGTCGTAAATCTCACCGGAATAAACATTGACTACCTTGCCGTTCCGGATCACCAGATCGGCCGGAGTCTCCCCTTTCGCAACGGACAGTAATTTCTGATTCATGCTGTACCTCCATACTAAACACAAAATTCCGCTTGCTGCTGTTTCTTCTATGTTCTGGTGCCTCGCACCGGTAAAAACCTTTAAACCTTCACCACCGGGAAGCGATCCGGCAGCTCAATGCCCGCCCGCTTGTAGATGGCTTTTGCCCGGTCGCAGGCCTCCTTCAGAATGGCCTCCTCGTCCAGCGTCAGGATCTTCCGGTCCCGCATCAGCCACTTGCCGTCACACATGGTGGACTGGATGTTGGCCGAATGCATGGCCGTCACCAGTGCGGCGATTTTGTCATTCACCGGCATCATAGACGGGCCGTGGGGGTCAATGACGATCAGATCCGCCTTCTTGCCGCATTCCAGACTGCCATACAGGTCTTCGTCCAGCAGCGCACGGGAACCCCACTTGGTGGCCATCCGCAGAATATCCTGTGAGGGAACGACCGTGGGGTCCAGACGCCAGCCCTTGTGAATCAGGCTGGTCAGCCACATCTCATCCACCATGTCCATATGGTTGGAGGAAGAAGCGCCGTCCGTGCCGATGGAGGGCCGCAGCCCCATAGCCAGCATCTTCGGGATCCGGGCAAAGCCCAGCACACGCATGGCGGAAGCCGGGTTGTGAGAAACCTTTACCTCCCGCTTCTTGAATAGTTCCAGTTCCTCGTCCGTCAGCCATACTGTGTGAACGGCCAGCAAATTCTTATCCAGTACACCCAGCCGCTCCAGATGCTTCACCGTACCCTCACCCCAGCGGGCATAGGTATATTCTTTTTCCTCCTTGGCCTCAGCCACATGCATGTGGATGCCGACACCGTATTTATCCGCCAGTTCCTTGGTGCGGACGCACAGCTCATCGGTGTTGTTGAAAATGGTGCGCAGGCCGAACCATACCTGCACCCTTCCGTCAGCCGTGTTGTGGTATTTTTCCAGATTCACCACCTGCTGCTCCAGTTCCTGCTCCATGGTGCGCTGCCAGATTTCCGGCAGTCCCTCGCCGCAGTCCATCACAGATTTGGCCAGCTTACCGCGCAGACCGGATTCTGCCGTACCGCGGGCCATGCCGGAGACGAACTGTCCGCCGGGTTCTGCAAAGGAGGTCACGCCGGAGCGAATCAGCTCCAGACTGGTCATCAGCGTGGATACATAAGAGTCCTCCTCCGTCATGTTGCTCTCAAAGGGCCACATCCGGTCATGAAGCCAGCAGATGAAATCAACATCATCGCCCACTCCGCGGGAAATCTGCTGGGAGGTGTGTACGTGAGTGTTCACAAACCCGGGCAGTACATACTTGCCCTGCAGGTCAATGACCTCTGCGTCGGGCTTCACCAGCCTGGGGTCTACCTTACCAACCGCCGTAATGCGGTCATCCTCCACCAGCACGCCGCCACCGTCAAAAACGGTGTCCTGCTGATCCATGGAGACGATGTAACCGTTCTTCAAATAGGTTTGCATGAGATCCCTCCATCCAGATACTTGTCAAGTTGCTTCGTAAATGATATACTTACCTTACAACCTATAACGGTTATAGGTTCAAGCCCTAATTTTGACTTTTCTGGATTTTCTAGTGTTCTTACAAAATCCTAGCGTTACATAGCGGGAAAATGGGAGGTTTTATGAAAGAATTCTTGACGATCGGGGAGCTTGCCAACATATTCAACATGGATGTCCAACTGCTGCGCCATTATGATACCAAGGGTCTGCTGGTGCCGCAGGTGCGCAACAGCGAAAACAACCGCCGTTTTTACCATTTCGATCAGGTCTATCCCTTGGCCACGATCCGATACCTGCGGCGACTGGACTACTCCCTTGCCCAGATCAAGGCTTTTCTCCACAGCAACGGTCTTCGTGATAACCTGCAAATGCTCTCCCAGCAGGCGCAGCAGCTGCGCCGTCAATGCGATGAGCTGAATGCCACCATCCAAATCATCCAGCAGAAGGTGGAGTTTATCGAGAGGGAACAGGCGGTCAGCCAGCGGGATAAATTCTATGTCCGCACCTTCCCGCGTCGCGCCTTTCTGCACATCGGCGAGGAAATCAACCTTTTTACCCATGAGCTGTTTTACTTCTATCCCACCGTAGGCTTTTATCAGGGACAGCGAAAATGGTTTGGCGCTTATCTCTATGAAGACACTCCCGACGAGGCCCGCCGCCTGCCGGATTTGATGGCCGAACAGCCTGTTTCCTATATTCCTGCCGGGGACTATCTCTGCGGCTATCACTACGGACCGTATCTCACCATTCAGGACTCCATCGACCGCCTGTTTGGTGAAGCTTACCGCCGGAAGCTGCCGGTGGATGACTGCGTCATCACCCCCAATATCGTGGATCAGTGCTGCGAGGGACACCCGGATAATTATATTACCGGCCTGGAGGTGCGCATCCTCTCCCTTGATGAACAAAATGAAAAAAAGTCCTTTGCGGCCATTTCCAAGCCTGAGGACATATAGCGGCACAGCAGCCCTCACGGTTATGCCGTGAGGGCTGCTGTGTGATTGGCTTATTCTGCAAAAACATCCCAGCCGAGCCGGATATACAACATTTTTCAGATTCTTCCCTTGGGTACCTTTTCAAACGGATTCCGATCCGATATAATATATCTATCAACCTAATGAATCATGCGAGGTGCCGCCAGTACATCGCCATGCACTTTGGCGAGGAAGCGGCGGAAAACGTGCTGGTCTACGAGGACGAGGGCTTTTCCGGCGGCAATCTGGAGCGCCCGCAGTTCAAGAAAATGATGAAGGACTCGCAGAAGATCGCCTTTGCCGCCATCGTGGTCTACCGCCTCGACCGCATCAGCCGCAACATCGGCGACTTTGCCGAGCGCGCAGAATTCGACGGTGAGCACGGCATCATGGTGTACAACCGCTCGCTCCAGCGCCCCGGCAAGGCAAACCAGATCCGCCCCATGGAGGAATGGATCGTGGCGGTGGGCAAGCATCCCGGCATCATCGCAGGCGGCGATTGGGTGCGGGTACAGGCCATGCTGGATGTGAACAAATCCAAGAGCTACCGCAGACCCCGCAGCAACGTGGCACCGCTGTCCCACTGCAGCTCGTCCAACTCCACATGAGGAATGTCATATTCCTGTGCCAGCCGCCGGGCCAGATACGTTTTCCCGCTGCCGCTGCCGCCGATGATGTGACTCTTCATATCCGCTCCTTTTGCAGCACGCCTCCCAGCACGAGAAAAGACACGGCAGAACTCTGCCGTGTCTTTTTGCACATTTTGTTCCCGATGCGGAAACTTAGTCCACCATGCTCTTCAGGTTCTCAGAGACAGTGATGGGGGCAGCGGTAGCGGCCTGCACCTGCTCCACGGTGAACTCGGGGTTGATCTCGGTCATGAGCAGACCCTTATCGGTCACTTCCAGCACGCACATCTCGGTGATGATCTTGTTGACGCAGTGGGAAGCGGTCAGGGGCAGGCGGCACTTCTCGAAGATCTTGGGGTTGCCCTTGGCGGTGTGCTCCATGCAGACGATGCACTTGCGGGCACCGACGCACAGGTCCATAGCGCCGCCCATGCCGGGCATCTTCTTGCCGGGGATGATCCAGTTGGCCAGATTGCCCTGGGCATCCACCTCCAGAGCGCCCAGGAAGCAGGCGTCCACATGGCCGCCGCGGATCAGGCCGAAATTGGTAGCGGAATCGATAAAGCCGCCGCCGTAAGCCACGGAAGCAACGCCGCCACCGGCATCGATGACGTGGTAGGGATCATAGTTGGCGTCGCCCTCTTTGGGGGTAGCGCCGGCGGAAACGATACCCAGCTCAGCGTGGATGATCAGCTCCACATCCTTGGGCAGGTAGTTGGGGATCAAGGTGGGCAGGCCGATGCCCAGATTGACGACATCGCCGTTCTTCAGTTCTTTGGCGCAGCGCTTGGCGATAAAGCCTTTGATCTCGGACTTTTCCATTACTTTCTATCTCCTTCCACGATGTAGTTCACGCACATACCATAGGTATGAACGTTCTCGGGCTCGATCTCGCCCACGGGAACCAGATACTCGGTCTCAGCGATAACGGTGTCAGCGGCGGTAGCCATGACCACGTTGAAGTTCCGCATGGTACCCTTGTACCAGCAGTTGCCGTACTCGTCGCACTTGTAGGTACCCAGCAGGGCGAAGTCGGCGTGGATGGGCTTCATCAGCAGATAATCCTTGCCGTCGATGGTCTGACGGCCCAGGCAGAAGGGGCTGTCCTCCACCAGAGTGTCGACGCCCACGGGGGTCAGGACGCCGCCCAAACCGGCGCCGCCGGCACGGATGCACTCGGCCAGAGTACCCTGGGGCAGCAGATTGACCTCCAGAGTACCCTCGGTGTTCTGCTGGCCCACCTCGGGAGTCATGCCCACGTGGGTAGCGATCACACGCTTGACCTGATGGTTGTGGATCAGCTCGGCAATGCCGAAGAACTCCTCACCCTTGGGGCCCACCGCACGGGCCATATCGTTGGCGATGAGGGTCAGATCCTTGGTACCGCGAGCCACCAGCTCCTTCACGATCGCCCGGGCCTGACCGCAGGCCAGGAAGCCGCCGCACATAATGGTGGCGCCATCGGGGATCATTGCCGCTGCCTCTTTGGCAGTGATAACAGGTTTCTTTGCCATTTCAGTTCCTCCTTGTTATTTGTCGTTCTCCCAAAAAAATAGAATGCCTTCTATTTCCTTATCTGTAATCATAGCACTCCTGTCGGGAAAATACAAGAGATGATTGGATAATATTTTCACAAATAGGCAGGTTCGCCGTTAAAAATCCGCACAGCATCCGAAGAAAAGCGAATTGCCCATCTGGCAACACGACCAGACGGTCACCGAGAAAAGTGACCGTCTGGCGTGATGGGTTATTTTACTTCATGCCACGCTTGACCATCTCGGTCACAGCGAAGGAAGCCACGTCGTCGGCATACTTGCCGGCACCGAAGCCGGCGTCGTAGCCCAGCTCCTTGGCCAGCTCATGGGTGATACGGGGACCGCCGCAGCAGACAACGAACTTGTCGCGCAGGCCCTCGGCCTCCAGCAGCTCGATGAGGTTGGTGAGGTTCTGGATGTGCACGTCTTTCTGGGTCACCGTCTGGGACACCAGCAGCACGTCGGCGTGTAGCTCCAGGGCCTTCTTGATGAACTCCTCATTGGGCACCTGGGAACCCAGGTTGTAGGCCTCGATCATCTCGTAGCGCTCCAGGCCGTAGTGACCGGCGAAGCCCTTGCGGTTCATGATGGCGTCGATGCCCACGGTGTGGGCGTCGGTGCCGGTGGAAGCGCCCACCATAACGACCTTCCGGCCGATGTGCTCGCGGATATAGTCGTTGGTGTCCTCCATGCTCATGACATCGGACTCCACGGTGATGACGTGGATGTCCTCATAGTTCACGGAGTGGACGCAACTGCCGTAGACCACATAGAAGGTGAACTCCTTGTCCAGGGCGGCGTGGTAGGCCACGTTGGGCTCTTCCAGGCCCATCTTCTTGGCGATCTGGCGGGCAGCTTCTTCGCCCCGCTCATCATCCTTGATGGGCAGAGTGAAGCTGGTCTGCACCTTGCCGTCGTTCATGGTGTCGCCGTAAGGCTTCAGACGGGTCAGGTCCAGCGTGGTATCGAAATCAATCTTGTGGGTATTATACAGTCCGCTGCTCATTCTCCTGCCACCTTCCCTTTCATGACTTCAATAAAGGGATTGAAGTATTTGTCGTCCTTCACAACCACGCCGGCCAGGCCCTTGCCGCCGTCCTTGGGACGCTTCACGTCGGCGAAGATGCCCTTCTCGATGGTGGTGAACAGGCCCAGCTTCTCGATCTCCTTCAGCAGATCGGTGGCCTTGGTCAGCACCTCGTTGGCACGGTTGCGGATGATACCGTTCTCTTTATAGGTCAGCTCGCTGCCCAGATCCTTCATGGTACGGAAGATATACTGAGCATTCTCGATCGACAGAGCACGGTCGGACATGAACGGAGTGTGGATAGCCTCGGTCATCATGCCCAGCAGGCACAGCTTCTGGCCGGTCAGGATGGTGACCATGTTGAACAGGGCATCCTGGATGTGGCCACGGAAGATGTTGCCGGTCATGAACTTCGTGGGAGGCATATACTTCAGCGGCGCATTGGGGAAGATCTCACGGGCCATCTGAGCCTGAGCCAGCTCGTACAGGAAGGTATCCTCCACGGCGGGATCCATCTCAAATGCGTGGCCCAGACCCATCTGCTCCTCACGCATACCGGCGGTCTTGGCGAAGGCTTCGTTCAGGAACTGGGAAGCCAGCACCGTGTGAGCGCTGGTGATAGCGTCGTCGGTGGTCAGATAGTTGTCCTCACCGGTGTTGATGATAACGCCGGCATAGCCGTTGATAACACGGGAGAAGAACTGGTCCACGATGGTGCGCTGCATATTGATATCACGGAACAGAATGCCGTACAGAGCATCGTTCAGCATGACATCCAGACGCTCCAGAGCGCCCATGGCAGCGATCTCAGGCATACACAGACCGGAGCAGTAGTTGCACAGCCGGATATAGCGGTGCTGCTCCTCGCCCACTTCGTCCAGAGCCGCACGCATCAAGCGGAAGTTCTCCTGGGTGGCGTAAGTGCCGCCGAAGCCCTCAGTGGTAGCGCCGTAAGGCACATAGTCCAGCAGGGACTGACCGGTGGTACGGATCACGGCGATGATATCTGCGCCCTGCTTGGCGCCGGCCTTGGCCTGGATGATATCCTCGTAGATGTTACCGGTAGCCACGATGATGTACAGGTAGGGACCTTCTCTGTCGCCCCACTCCTTCAGGTAAGCGTTGCGCTTGGCAACGTTTTTGTTGATGCGCTCCACCGTTGCACGAACCACGGGGTCGATCACGGCACGGATCTCCTCGTCAGAGTGAGCGGGGACCTTGGACAGATCCAGCTCACCACTGTCGACGGCCTCAGCCACAGCCTGAGGATCCTTGCCGGTCTCTACCATGGCATTGCCGATAGCCCAAGCAGCGCCTGCAGGGAGCAGGGAAACTGCCAGCAGATGATCCACCACCACGTTGGGCATGGGGACGTCCATATCGTTGACGCCATCGACACCCAGCAGACGGCAGACGGCACGCTCAACGGTGACCGTAGTGTGCTGGTCGATAAAGACCTGAACGTCGTCGGCCACCTTGGCGGCAGACTGACGGGCCTGATTGACCAGCTCCATATTCAAGCCGAGTTTGCTTTCCATATTTTTACCTCTTATTTCTTGACGTGACGCTCGTTACGCAGCAGCTTGGTGGGCTCCAGATAACGCTGCTTGGTGCCCTCGGCGACCCATGCCACACCGGTCTTCTCAGCCTTCTTCTTGCCCATGCAGACATCGCAGTGGCAATCCTGAACATAGTGCTCAGGCTGAGTGTAGGAGGTGATAACGCCCTCGAAGTTACGCAGGATAACCTTGCGGGGAGTCTCGGAGATCAGGTAGTTGGGCATGACAGGAGTCTTGCCGCCGCCGCCGGGAGCATCCACCACGAAGGTGGGCACGCAATAGCCGGAGGTATGACCACGCAGAGCTTCCATGATCTCGATGCCCTTGGACACGGGAGTACGGAAGTGGCTCAGACCCAGGGAAGGATCGCAAGCGTAGATGTAGTAAGGACGTACACGCATCTTGACCAGGCCGTGGACCAGCTCCATCATGACGTGAGAGCAGTCGTTGACACCGGCCAGCAGCACGGACTGGTTGCCCAGAGGAATACCGGCATCAGCCAGCATGGCGCAGGCCTTGGCGGCTTCGGGAGTGAACTCCTTGGGCGTGTTGAAGTGAGTGTTCAGCCACACAGGATGATACTTTTTCAGCATGGCGCACAGCTCGGGAGTGATACGCTGGGGGCACACCACGGGGGTGCGGGAGCCCAGACGGACGATCTCCACATGAGGAATGGCACGCACACGCTTGATGATGTACTCCAGCGTCTCGTCGGAGACCATCAGGGAGTCACCGCCGGACAGCAGCACGTCACGGACCTCAGGATGAGCGGCCACGTAGTCGATGCACTTGTCGATCTGAGCCATCGGCACTTCGCAGTCATTCTGGCCGGCGAAACGACGACGGGTGCAGTGACGGCAGTACATGGAGCACTGGTCGGTGATCAGCAGCAGCACACGGTCGGGATAGCGGTGGGTCAGGCCGGGGGTGGGGGAGTCGGTATCCTCGTGCAGAGGATCGGCATCCTCGTAATCGGCATACTCCAGCTCCTCAGCGCGGGGGATAGCCATCTTACGGATGGGATCGAACGGGTCATCCAGATCGATCAGGGACAGGTAATAAGGAGTAACTGCCATACGCAGCTTGCCCAGCGTCTTGGCAACACCGGCCTCCTCATCGGGGGTCAGGTTCATGTACTTCTTCAGATCCTCAATCGTCTCAGCACGATTGGCGACCTGCCAATGCCAGTCATTCCACAGATTTTCGGGAACGTCAGCGAACAGACCATTGCGAGTCTTCATATTCGTTTTCTCCTTCAAATATTAAAAATATCGGTTAGCTTTTCCCGTCGCACTGGGCGCACGGGCGACTGTTCCGGCCAGCAGCGTCCTTCCCGCTCCTCAACGGGCCAGACCTCTGCACACCGTTATTTAACCTGCGTGGTGCTCCACGCATTTTCCATTTCTCCTCAACTCTGCGTACCGCCTCCTCAAGCCGCACGCAGCGTTCGGATCTCCCGAAGGCAAGGGGCTCCGAATAAGATGCTTACCTACAGGAGCCCAAAGGCCCCTGTAGGTAAAGCATATCATCGCAGTTTAGCAGTACTTCTCGTCGAACAGCTTGCGCAGCTTGGGATTCTCACGCAGAACATCCAGAGTGATGTTGGCGTGGTTCTTGGTGTAGCCGTTGCCGATGATCATGGTGACATCCTTGCCGATACCCTCAGCGCCCAGAGCAGCCTTGGTGAAGGAGGTAGCCATGGAGAAGAAGTACACCACGCCGTCATCACGGACAGGCAGGATGGCGGACATCTCGCAGGACTCGATGTTCACGCAGCAGATGGACAGATCATACTCCTTGCCGTCGTTGGCAGCCAGAGCAGCCTCCATGACCTCAACAGGCTTGGTGCAGTCGGCGACGATCACGTCGGTGTACACGCCCAGCTCCAGCAGACCGGGGACCTGCTTGGGGTTACGGACAACGCCCACGACCTTGCCCTTGGGGCCGACCTTCTTCATGGCCTCCCAGCCGCACAGCACGCCGGACTTGCCGTTGGCGCCCAGAATCAGGACGCTGTCACCCTCGTGGGGCAGCTTGCGGGCCTGAGCGGGAGCGCCGGCCACGTCCAGAGCAGCCAGAGCCAGAGGCTCGGACATATCCTCGGGCATCTTGGCATACAGAGCGGACTCGAACAGGATAGCCTTGCCCTCGATGTCCACACGGTCGATATCCTTGTGGATGGCCAGGATCTTGTCGATGCGCAGCGGGGTCATGGACAGGGACACCAGGGAGACGATCTTGTCGCCCTCCTTCAGGTCGAAGCCGGGCTTCTTCTTCAGATCCTCACCGATGTGGGAGACAACGCCCTTGAACATACCGCCGGAACCGGTCACGGGATTCTGCTGCTTACCACGCTCAGCAACGATGCCCAGGATCATCTCGCCGATCTTCTTCTCGTCGCCGCCGCAAGCCTCAGCGATCTGAGTGAAGGAAGCGGAGTCGATGTTCAGGGAGGTCACGTCGCAGACGATCTCGTTGGAGTAGACCTTGGACATATCGTTATCGACCTTCCAAGCAGCCTGGGTCAGAACGCCCTTGGGCTCGATAACACGATGAGTACCGTACTTGTTGCCTTTCAGCTCTGCCATAATATTTTTCCTCCTAAATAAATGTATAAATGAAAGAGTGTTTTTTACTTCAGGGGCTTGAGACTCAGGATCTCACGAGCCTCAGCGGGAGTGGCGATCTCACGGCCCAGCTCCTTGGCAATGCGGACGACCTTGGCCACCAGTTCGCCATTGGAAGCAGCCTTCTGGCCCTTGCCCAGATAGATGTTATCCTCGAAGCCCACACGGACGTTGCCGCCCATGGCGATGGCCGCAGCGGCCATGGTCCAGGCGGAACGACCCACGCCGGACACGGTCCAGGTGGAGCCAGCGGGGATCTTGCTGGCGAAGAAAGCCAGATTCTCCACGGTTGCGGGAGTGCAGCCGTGGACGCCCAGCACGAAGTTGAACTGCATGGGATGGGCAGGCACCTCACCCTTCTTGGCCATGCCAAGGATGGTGTCAATGTGGCCCAGCTCGAAGCACTCGTACTCGGGCTTGATGTTGTTCTCCAGCATACGCTTGCCGAAGGCACGCATGGTGGGCATGGTGTTGTCGAAAATCTCGTCGCCGAAGTTGCAGGTGCCGCAGTCCAGAGTGGCCATCTCGGGGAACAGCTCAGTGGGCTGCAGACGCTCCTCCGGGGTCATACCGGCAGCGCCGCCGGTGGAGGGGATCATGATGACATCGGGCAGCTCCTTGCGGATGGCGTCCATTACCACACGGAAGCGCTCACGGCCCTGAGTGGGCGTGCCGTCGTCCTCACGGACATGGATGTGCAGGATGGCTGCACCGGCCTCGTAGGCGGACTTGGCCTCACGGACCATCTCCTCCACAGTGTAAGGCACAGCGGGGTTCTGCTCCTTGGTGACCTCAGCGCCGCAGATAGCAGCAGTAATAATCAGCTTCTCCATCTTGCCGCTCCCTTACTTCTCGATCTTCTTGCGCTGGCAGTCCTTGGGGGTCACGCAGGTGCCGTGAGCCACGCAGACAACGATGGGCTCGTCCAGCTCGTCAGCGGCGGAAGCGCTGATATCGGTGCGGGCAACGACGACCTTGCGGGCCTCGAAGCGCATGGTGCGGGAGGTGTTGCCGATCTTCTCGATCTCGCCATAGGCCTCAATGTAGTCGCCGGCGTACACGGGAGCCTTGAACTCCACCATGTCGTAAGCGCAGAACAGGCCCTCATCGCCGTCGCACTTGATGAGCAGCTCGGTGGCCACGTCACCGAACAGATGCACCATGTGTGCGCCGTCCACCAGATTTCCGCCGTAGTGAGCATCCTTTGCGCTCATACGCAGCCGCAGGGTAGAAGTGATCTTTTCCATAAGTTTTTCCTCCTTCATAAATTTGGGTCGTTTTCATGAAGTTCCGCCGCTGTGGCCATACCGCTCTTTCGGGCATAAAAAGAGCGCTATCGGTCAAGGCTGACCAATAGCGCTCCACGTCTTTCGACATGACAGTGCCGGCGCTTACACCCCGACCCCAAGGCCATGACATCAGACCCGTCATGCCCTTTCGGCGAAGGACCCCTTCCTGCCCCGCTCTGCGAGTGTCTGTCCTCACGAAGCAGTACCCTGTCCCCCGCACCTCTATTGATTGCGGTATGAACTTCTACGGTCCTCATTATATCGTCTCCGCCGGGGCTTTGTCAAGGTGGCATTGTGACAAAAAAGACAGAGATTTTTTGTGCATGAGATAAAATTTCTGCATCGTTTTCTATGGGTTATGCACAAAGCGATATCCCACGAATACAGCGAAAGCGGGGGGCGTATCCGCTCCCCCGCCTTCGCCGGTCATTCTTCCAATTCTGCCGCCCTCCGGCGGCGCATACCGCCCCACAGACGCCGCACGCAGTAGCGGCCAACCACCGCAGAGAGCCTCCGGCGGCTTAATACGCCTGCTCGATCTTCTCCAGGATCTCCGGCTTCAGCGACAGCATCCGGCAGATGTTCAGGGCATCTCTGGGGCAGTCGGATTTTCCCTCCACCCGGTACAGGCCGTAGTTCATGTGCCGTGCGATGACCTGAATGCCGTCGTCGCCGGTAGCCGCCAGCTCCTGCCGGATCTGCTCCGGATCCACGTCCCGCAGTCCGATGATCTGATAGTGCAGCCGGGCGTTCTCTGCCACCTTGTCGTAGTGGGTGGTCAGCAGGGAGATGGCCTTCACCTCGTTGAGGTATTTGGTCACTGCCTGCACGATGACGGCGCCCTCGTCGGGGTTGGTGCCCCGTGCGAACTCATCCAGCAGGAACAGGGAGTAGCCCTGCTCCACCTCCTCCAGCGCCTTCTGGAACTGCACGATCTCCGAGCCGAAGCCGGACAGGCCCGACTGGATAGACTGCAAATCATCAAAGAGCATCTTCACGCTGTAAAACAGCGGCATCCGTGCCTTCTTGGCGCAGACCAGAAAGCCCGCCTGCAAAAGCAGCACGTTCAGGGCCACAGTTTTCATCACCACGGACTTACCGCCCATGTTGGCGCCGGTGATGACGGTGGCCCCCTGCTCCAGCCGGATGGACACCGGCACGAAGGACCGACCCTTCTGCTCCAGCAGGTCGCACAGCTCGGGGTTGATCATGTCCGTCAGCTCCAGCTCCGTCTCCGTGATCTCCGGCCGCACGCCGCCGTAGCGCACGGCAAACAGCGCCTTCTGGATGATGAAGTCCAGCCGGCCCGCCGTATCGGCGTCCTCCAGCAGGTCGCCTGCCAGCGGAGCCAGCGCCTGCCCCATGCTGCGGCGCACCTTGGTCTCCTCGCTGTCCTCCTCGGCACAGACACGGGTCCGGCGGGAGCGCAACTCCTCCTTCTCGGCGTCGGTCTGTGCATGGTGCAGCTGCTCCTCGATCTGTTTCTTGGCCGCACGGATCTCCCTCAGCTTGGGCGTTGCATTGTCGGGGATGTAGAAGCCACGGCTGCGGGTCTTGTCCGGATCCAGGATCTCCAGCGCCTGCGCCGGATCATGGAAGGCCAGTGCCTTAAAGTGAGTGGTCTGGCACACCTGCTGGAACAGGGGGATCAGGCTCTCCAGCCGCTGGAGATATACCTTGATTTCAAACAGCTCCACATGATCCGGGATCTCCAGCGCCTGGCACCGGCGCAGGGAGCCACGGATATCCTTCATCTGGCACAGCATCAGGCCGATCCTGTCGTACAGGGGCTTCAGGGCATCCGCCGCCTTGGCGGCCTGCTCCACGTTATACAGCTCCGTCTCCAGCTCCTCCCGCTCGTCGGGGGAGTAGTAGCGCAGCTTGCGGATCTTCTCCTGACCGAAGGGGCTGCACCCGTGGAGAGTCTCCAGCGCATACTGCAAGCCGATTTTTTCCCTCTCTTCAAAGCGAATATTGATCATGTCAGCTCCTCCTTCACATTGATGACGGGGACATCCACCGCCTCCCGCATCCGGGTCATAAATTCATCCTTATCGAACTTCCAGCCGTAGGCGGACACCGGGTTGATGGTGACGCACAGGGTCCGGGCGGCCTCCTCCGTCTCCAGCCGCACCTGACGGGTCTGGAGCTTATCCAGCGCATCACTGCTCAGCAGTACCTTGCTGGGGTCCTTCACCACCAGCCGGGTGTTCCGCAGCACGCCGGAGCGCAGCAGTGGCATCACCATGGTATCCGTCAGCGCCCCGGAGATCAGCGCCTCGCCGTGATCCTTCAGGCACTTCTCCAGACTCTCCTCCATCTCCGGGGGCATAGTCTCCGCCTTGGGCAGATTCATCAACCGGTACACGTGGGCGGTGTCGGCCACGACCTTGTCGATGCTCATGTGGTATGAGGCCCCGGTGCAGAGGATGACCCCCTCCGCCACGGCCCGTGCGCCCAGAGACTTGCGGCCCAGAGCGCCGTCGATGATGGACTTGTCGGCCCCCATCTCGAAGAACAGCCGTGAGACCTCCTTGAGCTGCGTGGTGATGGACGGCCCTGCCAGCTGGACATTGCCGTCGCTGCGGGCCCGGAAGATCACCACCTCCCCCAGCGGCGTGGGGATGCCGGTGGTCTCCATGATCTCCAGCGTGGTGTCCCCCAGCCGCAGCATATCCTTGGCGGTGGCGATGAGAGTCCCCTCCCGCACGAAGATGCCGGGCTTCTCCGTGCCGGTGACCACGTCGGTGGACTCGCCGTCCCGGCCGATGGAGGTCAGGCCCAGCGTCCCCTGCAGGCGGTCGTGGTGCAGCATCCAGTTGAGCATGGTGGTTTTTCCGGCATTCTTGCACATTCCCACGATGGACATGGTCTGAACGCCGTTGAGCAGCTGTAACAGCTCTGCGGACATATCTACATACCCCTTCCGGTCAAATTTCAGTCAAATATAGATTATAGCGTATTTCGCCGGAAAAAGAAAGAGGAAAAACAAATTCTCCCTCTTTTCCGCCCCATTCCATGCAAAATACCGGAAAACCTCTGTCCCGCTCCACGGCGGAGGTTGTTTTATGGGCGAAACTGGCGTATAATGAAGTGGAGTATGTTAGGAAGTATAAGGAGGACCCTCCATGAAACTGATGGTCATCGACGGCAACAGCATCGTCAACCGGGCCTATTATGGCATCCGCCCCCTGTCCACACGGGACGGGCTGTATACCCATGCGATCTATGGCTTTCTCACCACCCTCCAGCGGCTGCTGGACGAGGAGCAGCCGGAGGCGCTGTGCGTCACCTTCGACCGCCGGGAGCCTACCTTCCGCCATCAGGCGGATGAACGTTACAAGGCCCAGCGCAAGGGGATGCCGGAGGAGCTGGCCATGCAGCTGCCGTATCTGAAGCAGGTGCTCTCCGCCATGAACATTCCCCAGTACGACCTCACCGGCTACGAGGCCGACGATCTCATCGGCACCATCAGCCGCCGCTGCGAGGCATCCGGCTGGGACTGCGTCATCGTCACCGGCGACAAGGACAGCCTCCAGCTCATCACCCCCCACACCAAGGTGAAGCTGGTGTCCACCCGTATGGGCCAGACCACCACCAAGGACATGACGGAGGAGACCTTCCGGGAGCAGTACGGCTTCGCCCCCATCCACATGATCGACCTGAAGGCCCTCATGGGCGACGCCTCCGACAACATCCCCGGCGTCCCCGGCGTGGGCGAAAAGACCGCCATGGCACTGGTGCAGCAGTATCATTCCGTGGCGGAGCTGTACCGCCTGCTGCCGGAGATCGACGCCAAGCCCGGCGTCATCAAAAAGCTGCAGGAGGGCAGGGAGAGCGCCGAGCACTCCCGGTATCTGGCCACCATCGTCACCGATGCCCCGCTGAACTTCACCCCGGAGGACAACCTCCGCCGCCCCTTTGCCCCGGAGCTCTATGACCTGCTGCTGAAGCTGGAGTTTCAGAAGCTCATCGACCGGTACGGCCTCACCCCCCACCGGGACACCGAGGCCGCCCCGGAGTATACCGTCACCGTGGAGCCGCTGGAGACGGAGCAGCAGGCCCAGGCCCTGCTGGCCCAGTGGCGTCAGGCGGACTATGTGACCGTCTACGCCCTGCCGGACCTCTCCGTTCTCTCCGTCCAGTGGGATACCGGATCGCACACCTCCGCCGCAGCCGAGCTGGACCAGAACCGCTATACCGGCGACTGGCACACCCTGCTGTCTGCCCTGTTCTCCGCCGATATCCGAAAAGTCGGTCACCACATCAAGGACACCATGCGGGCGCTGCTGGAGCAGGACCTCCCCATAGAGGGCTATGGGTTCGATACGGCGCTGGCCGCCTACCTGCTGGATGCCACCGCCGGAAGCTACGACCTCCAGCGGCTGTTCGTGACCTACTATAATGAAGAACTGCCCAAGCCCCTGCATCTGGAGCCGGATGCCTTTGCCCCGCTGGCGGATACCGCTTCGGCGTGGGCGGCCCTCCACAGCTACTGCTCCGCCGTGGAGGCCCTGTATGAGACCCTGCCCCCCAAGCTGGAGGAGCTGGGCATGAAGGAGCTGTATCACACCGTGGAATTGCCTCTCTGCCCGGTGCTGGCCCGGATGGAGCAGCGGGGCTTTCTGGTGGACGCCAAGGCGCTGTCGGACTTCGGTGAGAGCCTCACCGGCACCATCCGCCAGCTGGAGCAGCGGATCTATGACGCCGCCGGCGCTCCCTTCAACATCAACTCCCCCAAGCAGCTGGGCAAGGTGCTCTTCGAGGATCTCCAGCTGCCCCACGGCAAGAAAACCAAGACCGGCTGGTCCACCAACGCCGACGTGCTGGAAAAGCTCCGCTGGCAGCACCCCATCGTGGCGGACGTATTGGAATACCGGCAGTACAGCAAGCTGAAAAGCACCTATGCCGACGGTCTGCTGAAGGTCATCGACCCCGACGGCCGCATTCGCACCAGCTTCCAGATGACGGTAACGGCCACCGGCCGCCTGTCCTCCACGGAGCCCAACCTCCAGAACATCCCCACCCGCACGGAGCTGGGCAGCCAGATGCGCCGGATGTTCGTGGCGGCGCCGGGAAACCTGCTGGTGGATGCCGACTACTCCCAGATCGAGCTGCGGCTGCTGGCTCACATCTCCGGCGACGAGGTGATGCAGCAGGCCTTCCGTTCCGGGGAGGACTTCCATACCCTCACCGCCTCCAAGGTGTTCCACGTACCGCCGGAGGAGGTGACTCACCAGATGCGCTCACGGGCCAAGGCCGTGAACTTCGGCATCGTCTATGGCATTTCCCCCTTCTCCCTGTCTCAGGACATCGGCGTCACCGTGGCCGAGGCCAAGGAGTATATGGAGCGCTACTTCGCCACCTACACCGGCGTCCGCCGGTATATGACGGAGGTGGTGGAGCAGGCCCGGCAGCAGGGCTACGTCGCCACTCTCTTCGGGCGGCGGCGGGCGCTGCCGGAGCTGAAGAGTTCTAACTTCAACCTCCGCTCCTTCGGGGAGCGGGTGGCGCTGAATATGCCCATTCAGGGGACGGCAGCGGACATCATGAAGCTGGCCATGATCCGGGTGGAGCATCGGCTCTCCAACGAGGGTCTGGCCGCCCGGCTCATCATGCAGGTCCACGATGAACTCATCGTGGAGTGTCCGGCAGCGGAGGTCCCCCGTGTCGAGGCCCTTTTACAAGAGGAAATGCAGGGTGTTGCCCAGTTGTCCGTCCCCCTGCCCGCCGATGCCCACAGCGGCCCCGACTGGCTCTCCGCCAAGGGCTGAACAATTTGACAGATATCGAGGTCATCCTATGAACAACATCAAGATCGTACCCATGAACGCCGACCATCTGGAGTCACTGGAGCGACTGGAGCGCATCTGCTTCTCCCGCCCCTGGTCCCGGAAGATGCTGGCGGAGGAGCTGGAAAACCAGTGCGCCGCCTTTCTGGTGGCGGAGGACGCCGTCACCGGCGACGTGCTGGGCTATGCCGGGCTGCTGGTGGCTGCCGACGAGGGCTATATCACCAACGTGGCGGTGTTCCCGGAGCAGCGCCGCCGGGGCATCGCCGGGCAGCTGCTGCAGGTCTTTCTCAACTTCGCTGAGGCTAACCGTCTGGCCTTTCTGACGCTGGAGGTGCGCCCCTCCAACGCCGCCGCCATCGCCCTGTATCAGGGCTTCGACTTTCAGGAGGCTGGCCGCCGCAAGAACTACTATGACCTGCCCAAGGAGGATGCCCTGATCCTCACCCGGCGGTTTGACGGGGAGGCGGCGCAATGAACATTCTGGCCTTTGAATCCTCCTGCGACGAGACCGCCGTGGCCGTGGTGCGGGACGGCCGCACGGTCCTCTCCGACGCCATCCTCTCTCAGGCGGATATGCACGCCCTCTACGGCGGCGTCGTGCCGGAGATCGCCTCCCGCAAGCACGTGGAGGCCATTGCCGGTTTGACGGATCAGGCCCTGGCCGATGCCGGGCTCACCAAGAGCGCCGTGGACGCCGTAGCCGTCACCTATGCCCCCGGCCTCATCGGCGCCGTGCTGGTGGGGGTCAGCTTCGCCAAGTCCGTGGCCTATGCGCTGGACGTGCCGCTGATCCCGGTCCACCACGTCCGCGGCCACATCGCCGCCAACTATCTGGCCTTCCCGGAGCTGGAGCCGCCTTTTCTGGCGCTGGCCATCTCCGGCGGCAACACCCTCATCGTAGATGTCCGGGACTATACGGACATGGCGATCTTGGGAGCCACACGGGATGACGCCGCCGGCGAGTGCTTCGACAAGGCGGCCCGTGTGCTGGGCCTTCCCTACCCCGGCGGCAAGCCCATGGATGCTCTGGCCCGGCAATCCCCCGGCGGCAAGTATACCCTGCCTCGTGTCCATGTGGAGGGAGCGGAGCTGGATATGAGCTTTTCGGGCCTGAAAACGGCGGTGGTGAATCTGGCCCACAATGCCCAGCAAAAGGGCGAGCCTCTGGATGCTGCGGCGCTGGCCCGTGACTTCACTCAGGCCGTCAGCGACGAGCTGGTTCCCCGTGCCATGGAGGCCGCCCGCCGCACCGGCCGACGCACCATCGTGGCCGCCGGAGGTGTGGCTGCCAACTCCATCATCCGGGGCGATCTGGAGCGGGCCTGCCGTCAGGCGGGCTGCCGGCTGTACCTGCCGCCTCTGCGGCTGTGCGGTGATAACGGGGCTATGATCGGCGCACAAGGCTATTATGAGTATCTGGCGGGGCATACGGCGGATCTCTCCCTGAACGCCTACGCCACACGGGATCTGGATCGTGGATAAAATTGCACGAAAGGGAGCGACCTCTGTATGGCCGCTCCCCTTCTTTTCGGCTCTCTCCAAGTTATGGTAACTCCCCGTCTACTCACAGGAAAAACGCCTTTACATTTTTACATTATGTAAATTATATTCACCTTTCTGTTCCGGTGTAAAACTGCGTTTGCGCCCTGTGGAAAAACCGGTGCATAATGTGGAAAACCTTTTTCCGACAAGGTTTTTCCCAGTGTGGAAAAGTCTGTGGATAATGTGAATAACTCTTTGTAAAGGTTTATTTGCAAATGAATTATGTAAAACTCAGGCGAATCCTCCCCCATCCTGTCGCCGTGTAAAAAAGTCCGGTTTTTCATGGATTCTCTCCTCTTTTCCGCACCATTTTCCAAAGGGGCTTTTGGGGTGTTTTGGACGGGCTTTGTGGATTCTGTACGCACCGGGGTTTCTTTTGTCGCAAAACTTTGGTGCCGATTACGTTATGTATTATTCACCCCGGAATTTTTAGTTGACAAATCCCCGAAAATGTGGCACAATACGATGCGTGGCTGTGTCCTGCGTGCGGTGCAGTATACAGCCCACCCTCCTATTTGCTTGTGTGGCTCAGTTGGTAGAGCAGCTCACTCGTAATGAGCAGGTCGCCGGTTCGAGTCCGGCCACAAGCTCCAAAAGAAGGCATCTGTCCAAATGCAGATGCCTTCTTTTTATATTCTCTTTTGGCTGCAACCTATGCAGCAAGAAGCCCCCGGCCACTGGCCGGGGACTTCTTATTTGCTTTAGGTTACGCCTTGCGCTTCTTGCCCACCAGAGCAGCGCCCAGCAGAGAGGTCATGCACATGACCGTCAGCCACAGCGCCACACCGGCGTCGCCGGTAGCGGGCTTGTTGGCATCCTCACCGGGCTTTGCGGGCTGCTCCGGCTGAGAGGGCTTCTCGGCATCCTTCTTCAGCTGGGCCAGCTTGGCCTCGGCGTCCAGCAGGGTCTGGTAGTTCCCCACCTGAGCCTTCTGCTCCTCGGTCAGAGCATCATAAGCACCACGGGCAGCCTTGATAGCCTCCTCGCTGTTGAGGGTCACCGTGCCGATGGCATCGATCAGCCTCTCCACAGCGTCGGCAGCCTGCAGGTCAGCCAGCTTGGCCTCGGCATCCAGCAGGGTCTGGTAGTTCCCCACCAGCTCCTTCTGGGCATCGGTCAGCGCATCATAAGCACCACGGGCAGCCTTGATAGCCTCCTCGCTGTCGAGGGTCACCGTGCCGATGGCATCGATCAGCTTCTCCACAGCGTCGGCGGCATAGCCGGACAGCTTCAAGGTCACCTGAGGCAGCTGAGCCAGCACGCTGGCGGTGGCGGTACCGTGCTGCATCCCCATGCCCTCGGCGTAGGTCACGATACGATGGGTGGGCTTGCCGGGGTAGCCGCCCACCTTGATGGCGCCGGTCAGCTCATAGGTCAGGCCCTCCTGATCCGCCGGAACGGTGATGGAGATGCGCTGACGGGCGGGGTTGCCGCTGAAGTCATACACGCCGTAGTAGCCGCCGGGATTGGACTGGAAGAAGTTACCGTCAGCGTCGGTATAGTACAGGGAGAATCTGTGGTTATACACACCCGCCATCTTCTCCTTGGGACTCACCAGCCCGGTAAACTGCAGCTGCACCGTCTCGCCGGGCTTGACCTCGGCATTCTCCGGCAGCTCATTGCCCTCGGCGTCCAGCAGCTTGTAGCTGACGCCACGGGCGGTGATGACCTGATAGGTGGCCACGCCGTCCTTTTCTACCCGGACGATATGGCGGCCGGTGGTGAGGTTCGCCACCGTCACGGCGCCGGTCTCGGCGTCCACGGTGACCCCCTGAGAGGTGAAGCCGTTGAAGGTCATGGTCTTACCCACGGTGGCGCGGGCCACGGTAACGGTGCAGCCGCTCTCCGGAGTGAAGGTGTAGCTGGCGCCGTCGGTGCCAAGATAGAACAGGATGTCGTGCTCGGCATCCAACTGCTTCTGCTCGTCCTTGGTGACGGCGACATCCATACGATCCATGAGCATATTGGTCTGGATGGCGGTGCCGTCAGCGCCCACGGATACCACAAACACACCGGTGAACTCCGGCCAGATGGCGGAGAAGGTCTTGTCGGCGGTGCTGCTCTGGCCCTGCTTATGGGTCATGGCGTCGTAGGTGACCTTCACCAGCGCCGTACCCTGATGGTTGGCGGTCATATAGGCCAGGCAGCTGTTGTCGGCATTGGGAGCGATGCTCACCACGTCGCTGGGCTTGCCGTCGAAGTCCACCACCTCGTAGTGGGCATCCGGCAGGGCGATCTTGGCGTTCACGAAGCCCTCAATGGCCTGCCAGTTACGGAACACATCCAGCTCATAGGTGTCGCCGGCGTTCATGTTCATGTAGCCCTTGGCGTTGATGTTCAGATACACATTGCCCAGATCGTAGGTGTTCTTATCGAACCGGCTGACGGTATCCTTGTTGAAATCGTCGTCCATGTGCAGATCGGCACGGGTCACGACGATATCCTGATCGGCGGTCCACTTGTTGAAGTCCCAGTAGGTCACGCCGTCGGGATTCTGCACCCGCACGAAGTGGTTCAGGCTGGTCTCCGGCACCCGATAGGTCACGGTGACAGTGTCGCCGTCCTGAGTGGAGATGCCGTTCTCCTGCGGACGGAGGAACTCATAGGTATAGTAGTTGCCGAAGGTACCCACGCTGACGGTAGAGCCGGCAGGAGCCGTCACCTTCACAGCAAAGGCCTTGGGTACGGAGATATCGAAGGACTGAGCGCCGCCGCCCACCTTCGTGACAACGGTCTTGGTGCCAACGTTGTAATTTGCAGTGTGCTCCTCGGAGGGGATCAGGTTCACCGTCACGGTATCCGTCTCCACGAAGATACCCGTGGTGCGGAGGTTGCCGTAAACGGTGCCGCTGCCCAGCGTGGCAGTGCGCTTCACGCCGTCGGCGGTGGTCAACTGATAGTCGATGGTGTAGTCGGTGCCTGCCACCCAGCCGCTGTTGCGGGCATAGATCTCATAGGCACGCTGTACGGAAACAGAGGTGGTATCATCAGCGATGACCATCTCCATGCCGCCGTTGCAGTCCTTGTTGGCGTCGTAGCCCTCCACCCAATAGGTGCCGGAGGCCAGCTTTGCTGTGTACTTCAGCCCGTAGCCGTCTGCCACAGTGCTGATGCCGGACAGCAGATCCTGCGTCCCCTTCACGCCGTTCTTGTAGGTGTACAGCTTCAGGCTGTTCAGCTGTGTGTTGTGCAGGCCCTTCAGCTCCACCGTATGGACATTACCGCTGACCATCTTGATCTGCTCACTGGGGTTCATCAGCGCATAGGTCGTATGCGTGTGATAGGTGGCGGTGGTGGCCACCAGATAACCGGTCGCCACACCCTCCACCACGGTGAAGGTCGCCTTGCCGTTTTCGTCCGTCACCACGCCGTCAATGGGCTTAATGGTGCCGGTGGTCATATCCAGCCATGCCAGACCCACGCCCTCCAGTGGCTGGGCATTGGCCTGCGTGGCGTCGGGATCCAGTGCCTGTACCCCCTTGACGGTGACGGTGATGTCCTCGCCGGAGGTCATGGTGGCCGGAACCTCCAGCCAGGTGTAGTAGTCGTTCTGGTTCTCGGCGTCGCTGCCCACAAAGTAGTCCAGCACATCGCCATCCAGCAGCTTGGTATCCGTCACCTTGGGCCGGGCAGCGCCTGCCTCATTGGTGGGGAAGTCGCCGTTGATATAGAAGCCGTGGAAGCCGGTCTCACGGCCAAAGACCTTGCTCTCCCAATCGTTGTTGGGGTTGATGGCCAGATATTGCTTGGCCGTTGCCGGGGTAAACTTGTCGCCGTAGACCATCACGTGAGCGGCCACCAGCGCATCCAGCACAGAAACGCCCTCCACCTTGTCGGTGAAGCCGTACTTCTCGGCGGTATTGCTGGCAACCTCCATCTCCTTGTCCATGCTCTGCAGATAGGCGTTGTCCGCCTGAGAGCGGATGGTCAGCCCCAGCGTCTTCACCGGCTTGCCCGCCACCTTGCGGATGTAGTCGCTGGGATTCATCAGAGCATACACGTCACCGCCGCTCTGTGCCACCAGATAGCCGGTGGCCTCGCTGCCCACGGTAAAGGTCGCCTGACCGTCCTTGTCCGTCACAACATCCTTGATGGGCTTGATGTAGCCGTCTGCGTCCACCCAAGCCAGGCCCACGCCCTCCAGGGGCCGGGCAGCGGCCTTCAGCTCCGCAGCATCCTTATAGCGATAGCCCTCCACGGCATAGAAGCCCTTCACCGTCACGGTGATGGCCTCGCCGGTCACCATGGTCTCCGGGACATCGATCCACGTATAGTAGTCGGAATAAGCATCCCCGTCGGCATAGAAGAAGAAATCCACCACGTCGCCGTCCTTGAGCTTGGTGTTGACCACCGTGGTGCCATTATAGCCGGGGCCGGAGGGTGCCTTGGTGCCGTCGTTGGGATAGCCGGCGTTGACATAGAAGCCGCAGACAGAGGTCTCCGTGCCGTACAGCTTGGTGATAAAGCCGCTGCTGCCGACCTCCAGGAAATTCTTGGCGGTTTCCGGGGTAAAGTCGTCGCCGAAGGTCAACTCGTGGGAGACCACCAGCGCATCCAGAGCGGAAACGCCCTCCACCTTGTCGGTGTAGCCGTACTTCTCCGCCTCACCGCCGGTAAGCTCACTCACCATGGGCTGGTGCAGCCATGCGCCGCCGTCCTGCGCCCGAACCAGCACCTTGGTATTGGTGGGAGTAACAGGCTTGTCGTCCGACTTCACCTTCACGTTGACGGTGTAGACCTGTGCCGGCTCATTATCGTGGTTCATATTGGGCCAGCTGGGGTCGCCGCACTTGACGGTGATGGTGGTACCGTCCACAGTGGGAACCATCGCCGTGCGCTTATACTCCGTCTCGCCCACATAGGTCCTGACCTGATAGTTCTTGTTGCTGGCGGTGGGGGTGACCAGTACGCTGTCGGTCCCCTTGTCCACCGTCAGGGTATACTCATGGGTGTCCGGGTCGAAGGCGGGGGACAGCTCACCGGCGCTGAAGGTCAGGGCCTTCACCGTCTTGATGTGATTGTCCCAGCTGCCGCCCAGGTCGGCGCCGTAGCCATTGCGGGTATACATGATCCGGATCTCGTCGCCGGATCCCAGCGTTCCGCCCGCCACGGTGAAGGCCCCAAAGCCGTAGTTGGTGAACCAATCGTTCAGGGTTCCCATCCAGCCGGACATGGAGCCGCCGTCGAATTCACCCAGACCTTGGATAGAGCTGATGTAGTTGTTCTCGGCGCCTGTCTGCTCGTAGCCGTTCCTCTCCAGTGCCTCTACAACACAGCTCATCATGGTAGAATCTTCATTCAGATCTATCCATTCCTCCACCAGTGTCCCTTCCCAGGGAGCGCCCTCGGCTTCCGGGTAGGTGGTGTTCTCCACGATGACATGAACCTGTCCGTCGTGGTTGTCCGCTGCAAAAACGCTCATGGGTACCAGAGACAGTACCATCACCAGCGTCAGAAGCAGCGATACAATGCGTTTCTTCATTCGCTTTTGTCCTCTCTTTTACAAATTTATTTTGAAGGCAGATGCCCAAAAAATACAGCACACATAAGAAGGAGGCAGGAGGGGTGGCTGAAACCCCTCCTGCCCTTATGGAAATGGACGGCGTGACCGCCCCTCGGCTTGCGTATTTGTTCCATGCGGGCCAGTAAGCGCCAGCACCGCACGAAAAGCACCCCCTGCCCATGGCAGGAAGTCCTGTTTTCGCTTTTGCGCAACAAAAAAGCACGATCCAAGCGGGACCGTGCAAGCTGCAAAGCGTTTCACGATTCGGCTTCGGTGATGGCAAAACCAAGGCACAGAGCTCGGTGTATCTGACTTATCCTGTCTCAGCAGGCATCACAGTGACCAACTCGCCGGGCTTCTCACCCGATTCCGCCGCCGACGCACAAGGCGCCGGACGCTCTGTCCTTTTATTGACTTGCCCCCATTATATATGCCCCAGCAACAAAAAGCAAGCACTATTTTTTCTTTTCGCCGGAACGGCCTCCATTCTACCGTGGAGAAGGGATTGACACAAAAAGGCACAGGCTTTATTGGGCCGCTGAAAATTCTCTCATATGCTAAGCCTGTCATTCCGAGGCCGCTCCTCAGACCGGTCTCGGAAACCCGTTCCCTCTTTGCAGGTTTTCTTTTTCGTTCCGACGGGTGCTTTTCTTTTGTAGGGCCCGTGCCTCCGACGGCCCACTTTTCCCAGCAGTAGTTTCTTGTTTGCCTCCGACGGCATACTTTTTGTCAACAGCGACAAAAAGTATGCAAAAAGCGCCGTTTGAAACCGATGGTTTCAAATCTTCCTTTGCCTTCAAGAGTTTCGCTCGGTATGGGCCGTCAAGGGAATTGACTCAGCAACAGCCCCGCTCCCGCTCCGGCGAAGGGGCGTGTGGGTCTATGGTTGGGAGTACGGACTCCCACAGCCAGCGCTCACACTCCCCGTCCCCACAGTAGAACAGAAATCTCTTTCAACCACCCAATCCAGCGGCAGCGTAAGTAGAAATACGCCAATTCCCTGCTTCGGCGGGATTTAGGATGCAACTCTTGCACACAAGAGAGGAAGTCTTGAAACCTTAGGCTTCAAGCGGCGTTCTTTGATAACTTTCTTTCGCTATTGAAAGAAAGTTACCCGTCGGAGACAACAAAAAAGAGAAGGATCATGGACCGCTGAAAGCTGCCTTCACAAATATAGCCCGCCATTGCGAAGCCAGTGCTCACACTGCCTGCGGCGATCCGTCCCCCACGGTAGAGCATCAGGCTTCTTCAACTGCCCACGTAGCGGCAGCGTGAGTAGAAATACGCCAATTCCCTGCTTCGGCGGGATTCAGGATGCAGCTCTTGCACACAAAAGAGGAAGTCTTGAAACCTCAGGCTTCAAGTGGCACTCTTTGGGTACTTTCTGTTGCTACTGGCAGAAAATTACCCGTCGGAGACAACAAAAAAGAGAAGGATCATGGACCGCCGAAGGCACAAACGGAATCTTCGACAGGCTTTTTGCTTGGGAACCCATCTCCGCATAGAACAAGAGACCGGCAGGGATGCCGGTCTCTTGTAAAAAGCCTTTCTTGCCGTGGAACCGGTGCAGCCGGACGACGCAGGCAGAACATATCTCCCGCCTTTACAGATCCTCCTGCGTGGCCACCGCCGTACCGCCCAGCCCGAAGTCCTCCTCCACGCTGCCGCCGTCCCGGCGCAGCATGGTCTCCATCACCCGGATATCGCTGTCCACATCCATGGCGTCGGCGTGGTACAGGGCATCCAGCTGGCGCTCGAAGCCCGCCATGATGCTGTCCATGGTGCGGCGGATCTTCTCCTTTGCCTGGGTAAGGTTCTCGCCGCTGACCCCCGCCTCCTCGAAGTCGGCATAGGAGTCCAGCAGCTTCTCCGTGGTGGGCAGGTAATAGTTCAGGAAGGTGGCTGCCTGATTCTTCTTGGCGGGGTCCTCCTCCACCAGCTTCAGGATCTTCCCGGCGATCTCCTCCAGCCGATCCATCTTCCGGCTCAGCTCCGGGTCTGCGATGCGGTCGTTGGAGCGGCGGATGCTGCGGAGCATCCCGGAGTAGCCCTCCTCCGCCTCCTGCGGCACCTGCGGAGCCTCGCGCTGCCGCTCCTGCCGTTCCTGATCCTCCGCCGCCTCATGGCTGCGGAACAGCATCCCCCGGCCCAGATCCAGATAGGCCTCCTCGCCCCACAGACCCTTTTCCAGCATGGCCTGCAGATCCCGCTCCGCCCGGCGCTCGGATACCTCCGCCGCACGGGCCAGACTGGCGACCGAGATGCTGCTGCGCTTGCCTGCGATCCGCAGATAGGAGGCGTAGCGCCGGTGACGGCGGGTCATGGAGCCGCTGCCGATCAGCAGTCCGATGCCGCCGGCCAGCAGGCCCGTGGGATAGAACAGGCCCTCTAAAAAGTACTTCAAATAGTGCAGCTGGAAGCCGTCCTCCAGCCAGAACAGGTTATCCGCCACGCCGTTGAAGAACGCCACGGCACCCACGATGGTCAGCAGAATACCGGCGATCTTCATCCATTTGGCGCTCTTGGCGGAATATTGGGGCGTCTGGGTGGCCTTCTGGATGGCGGCACTGGCCTTCCTGGTCGTGGTGGATGCGGTCTTGGCGGCAGCCTTTCGCCGCTTGGGGTCCGACAGCTTGGAAATCAGCATGATCAAACCCACCGGCCACAAGCCGGTGGCGAAAAAAATAGCCGTCATGATCCAGTAGCCCACATCCGGCCCGGAGTTGTCGTTCTTACTGCGGGAGCTGGTGCTGCTTCGGGAGCTGGTGGTCGTGCTGCGGGAGCGTGTGGTAGTCTTGCCGGTGGTGCTTTTGATGGTCGTTGTTTTCCCGGTGGCGCTTTTACCGCTGCTGCTTTCGCCGGCAGTTGTCTTTCCCGTACTGTCGACCGCAGCCTCACCGGCCGTAGCGGCAGAGGAGCCGCCGGTATGGACCTCGACGTTTTTCTCGCCGCCCTCCTTGGAGTAGCTGTAAGAATAGGTGTAGCTATATTCTCCGGTCTGGCTGTTGTCCTTGTCAGTCATAGGTGTTCTCCTCTCCCCGCTTTCTCAGCTTGCGCTTGTTGCCGTTCTCATCCACCACCCAGGTGTTATCCAGTTCCCGTGCCAGATTCCCCACCACGGTGTCGATATACTCCCGGCGTAGGGTAGCCCGCTCCTGCGTCTCCTCCGGAGTCAGCCCCTCCGGAGTCCTGGCCTTCTTTGCCAGCTCATTGATCCGGTCGATCTTCTTCTGATCCATACGATATTTACCCGCCTTTCCGCCCAAATCGGACGAATCCATATACCGAAAAATGTCCGTAAACCGTCCACAAAATGTCCAAAATATCCGCAATGTCCACAAAATGTCCCAAACAAGCCATCCGCAGCAAAATGATCCGCAGCAGGATATCCGCAGTCGGGACGGTGCCGTCAGAGGTAGCGCTTGACGGTGATAAACACCCTTCCCTTTTTCGTCTGATTCCCCACTTCCTCCAGCACGCACTTGCCAAGGCCCCGGAGAGTCAGCACGTCGCCCTGCACCACCTGCCGGTCCGGCTTCTGCCAGTCCGCCCAGTTCACCTGCACCTTGCCGGAGGTGACGGCCTCCGCTGCCTTGCTGCGGCTCAGGGAAAAGCCCACCGACAGAACACTGTCCAGCCGCAGGGAGGACACGGTATCCCGCAGCAGCTTCACCTTCTCCTCCGGCACCTGAAGCTGCGTGGGACCGATGGGCTGCACCTTCAGCCGTACCCGGCCGGCGCTGTCCCAGCTATCCAGCAGGAAGCGGCGCACCGGCTCCGTCACCAGCACATCCACCGACTGCTCTGCCACCAGAATATCCCCCACGGATTCTCTGGTAACACCCAGCCCCATCAGGCTGCCCAGCACGTCCCGGTGGGTCAGGCTGTTGGGTTCATAGAAGGTGGCCCGCAGAGCGGCCACGGCCTCGAAGTCCGGTTCCGTCTGCCAATCCGGCAGGAAGTGGGCCTGCCGCCGCTGAGCGGTGTCGTAGCCGCCCCAGAGGAGCCAACCCTCCCGGACATCCAGCGCCCCCATCAGGCGGCGCACCAGCTCCTGCTCCGCCGGGGAGAGAAAGCCTGTCACCACCGGGATGTTCCTGCGGCGGCACTGCTCGTATTTATCCCAGACCCTTCCCAGCAGCAGGCGCTCGTCACCGTTTGCCGCCAGTCGGTCCAACAGAGCCCGTTTATCCATGGTTCTCCCCCAGATTCTGCGTGTGATACAGCCGGGCGTAGGCCCCGTTCTCCGCCAGCAGCTGGGCATGGCTGCCCTGCTCGGCAATGCGGCCGTCCTGCACCACCAGAATACGGTGGGCGGAGCGGATGGTGGAGAGCCGGTGGGCAATGATGAGGGTGGTGCGGCCCTGGCTCAGTTGGTCGAAGGCCCTCTGGATCTTCGCCTCGGTGACGCTGTCCAGCGCCGAAGTGGCCTCGTCCAAAATGAGGATGGCCGGGTCCTTCAGGAAGATGCGGGCGATGGCCACCCGCTGCTTCTGGCCGCCGGAGAGCATGGCCCCCCGCTCCCCTACATAGGTGTCGAAGCCCTGAGGCATGGTCCGGATATCCTCCAGCAACTCCGCCCGGTGGGCCGCCTGCTCCACCTCCTCGTCGGTGGCGTCGGGGCGGCCGTAGCGGATGTTCTCCCGAATGGTATCGGCAAAGAGGAACACGTCCTGCTGCACGATGCCGATGGCCCGGCGCAGGGAGCGCTGGGTCACCTGCCGCACGTCCAGCCCATCCACCCGGATGCTGCCCTCCGTGACGTCATAGAACCGGGGTACCAGCTGGCACAGGGTACTCTTGCCGCCGCCGGAGGGGCCTACGATGGCCACCGTCTCCCCGGCGGCCACAGTGAGGCTGATGTCATGAAGGACCTCGCTGCTGCCCGGATAGGTGAAGCTGACATGATCCAGCTCCACCTCGCCCCGGACCTGCGACAGCTCCACGGCGTCGGGGGCGTCCTGAATGGTGGGCTCCGTGGCCATCAGTTCAATGAACCGGTGAAGGCCCGCAAAGCCGTTGGAGAACATCTCGGCAAAGTTGGCCAGCTTGCGGATGGGGCTGATGAAGGTGGTGATATACAGGCTGAAGGTAATGAGCCCCACATAGTCCATCTGCCCCTTCATGATGAGCCAGCCGCCCACGGCGATGACCGCCACGGACAGGATGCAGATGAAGAACTCCATGCTGGCGTTGAAAAGGCCCATCTCTTTATGAAAGCCACGCTTGGCGGTCTTGAATATCTCGTTGGCGCCGTCAAATCGGGTCTGCTGCTTCTCCTCATTGGCGAAGGCCTTGGTGGTGCGGACGCCGGAGAGACCGGACTCGATCTCGGCGTTGATGACGCCGGTTTTCTGCTTGGCCGCGCGGGAGGCGGCGCTCATCTGGCGGCGGCGGTACATGACCACCACCATGAAAATGGGGATGATGAGACTCACCACCAGCGCCAGACGCCACTGGATGGAGAACATGACGATCAGGGCGCCCACGATGGTCACTGCGGAGATGAACAGATCCTCCGGGCCGTGGTGGGCCAGTTCCGTCACCTCGAACAGGTCGGAAGTCAGGCGGCTCATCAGCTGGCCGGTGCGGTTGCGGTCGTAGAAGTCGAAGCCCAGCTCCTGCATATGGCGGAACAGATCCCGGCGGATATCCGCCTCCACCCGGATGCCGAAGGTGTGGCCCCAATAGCCCACCACGAAGCACAGAAAGGAGCGCAGCACAAAGGCCAGCACCACAATACCCATGACGATGAAGAAAGTGCGGTACTGCTGCTGGGGCAGCCACTGGTACATGGCGGTACGGGAGATCAGGGGAAAGGCCAGATCCACCAGAGAGATCATGAAAGCGCAGATGATATCCAATGCGAAGAGCCGGCGGTGGGGCCGGAAATAACTGAGGAAAATGGCCAGAGGCCGCTTGGTCTGAAAATCCTTGGTGGTCATGGTGCGCTGAATCTCCTGTTCATATACTTGCCGCAGCGCAAAAGGCGATGCAGATTTGATTTTTTATTATACCATGTTTTTTTCCGCATAGCAAGCGGTGGCCGGTGGGAGTTTTGATCGAAAGCAAATCAAAACCTCCGGCTAAGCTGGAGGTTTGATCAGGCCCTATAAGGGCCCATTACGGACGAAGCCCCTTAAGGGGCCCGAAAGGTCTGCCGACCGCATTCCTTTCTCGGGCTACCCCTTAAGGGGTTTTTATCTATGCCTTGGGATTCTTACTACCCGTAAACGGGTCTATAAATTCCTTTATGCTAATCTGGTCAGACATTTTGTCCTCCTCCAACTGGTTCTATGTACGCCTTTATCGCTTTCTTGTTTCGGCCTACCGTATCCACTTGCTGGCACAACTTCCGCAGTATGATCCCTATGTCCTCTTTTATCTTTCCATATATCTCCATCCGTCTATATTTCGGCGCAAACACCACATGGTATTGACAACGCCAACTGGTATGTTCTAAACTACTTACATCTACTTCTTTCATGAATTAGTCTCCTTGTTTTTGTAAGTTTTGGTCGGCAAACCTCTTCCTTACTCTAACTCGGAGACTTTTTCTTGTCTACTTTGCCCCTCGCCATAGGCTATTTTTTCTCCCCGGCAGAGCCGGGGGTTGTCTTTGATGGCCAATGCGGAGACGGCTGCCGACAGGCATACCGGCAGCTGTCTCCCCGCCCCCTTACAGGGGTGTTTCCTTGTCCTCTGTCGGTGCTTTTTTCATGTCCTACAAAGCAAATTTTTTGCTGTATTCCTCGTAATAGCGGGCGAAGGAGTCGGATTTCATATTCTTGACACTCTTCAAATACTCGTGGGTATCGAAGGCGTCGGACTCCAGCTCGATCATGGCCACGGCGATATTGGAGCAGTGGTCTGCCACCCGCTCAAAGTTGGTGAGCAGATCGTTGAACACGAAGCCCTGACTCAGGGTACACACGCCCTTTTGCAGGCGGTCCACATGGTGCAGCTTCATCTCGTCGCACAGGC
>ERZ1673742.166-NODE-166-length-97707-cov-17.292344_pt1 | contig 97707 bp, 92 predicted proteins | sample MGYA00580208_ERZ1673742 | MGnify/ENA primary metagenome ERZ1673742 (study PRJEB41218, sample SAMN15661774) | gut metagenome | host: Homo sapiens | place: Canada: London | collected 2015-08-20/2019-03-30 | study: EMG produced TPA metagenomics assembly of...
CAGCTTGAACAATTCTTATTAAGATTATTTGTCTAACTTTTTGGGGTCACTTCAGCCCGGCCGGAGGCTTTGTTTATGTTTTCTTGCGCGGTCAGCACGGCGGTCAGGGGGCGGGACAGGCGGCGGACGAAGTATTCTACCACCAGGCCCGTCAGCAGGGCGGAGATGACGGTGCCCTCCCGGACGCCGATGATCTGCCCCCGGAACAGCAGCAGGGACAGCCCCGCCGCCAGCGCCACGCAGCCCACGTCGAAGGCGATCTTCACGTTGCCGAAGTTATGGCCGGTGCGGTCGGACACCGCCTTGATAAAGGCCTCGCCGGAGTTCATGCTGTCAAGCCGTGGACCGTGGGCGGCAGAAAAACGGAACCCCCTGAAATCGCTGCGATTTCAGGGGGCCTGTCTTATGTGGTTATTTCAGCCCATCCCGGACCTGGTCCAGGGTCAGGTCCTGCTCCCGGGCGATGCGGGCCAGGTCCTCGAACTCCGGCTTCTGCCGCCGGACGCCCCAGCCCTGGGAGGTTTTCCGGGCCACGGGGCCCCAGGGGGAGTCCACGGTGTCCTGGCTGCGGGACAGGGTATACCGCCGGTGCCGGGTCTCCCGGACGCCCAGGGTGGTGGTGTGCCGCAGCAGCAGATGCACCATGTCCTCCCGCTGCTCCTCCCGGCACAGGACGCACAGCATCACGCCGGGCCGGGACTTCTTCATGCCGATGGCCGCGGTGTACACGTCCAGGGCCCCGGCGGCCAGCAGCCGCTCCATGGCGAAGGCGATGCCCTCGCCGGTCATGTCGTCCAGGTTGCAGGCCAGCTCCACCACGTCGCCGCTCTCCGCCGCCGTTTCCCCCAGCATGGCCCGCAGGCAGTTGGCCCGGGGGAAGTCCTTCCGTCCCATGCCATAGCCCACGGCCTCCAGGGTCATCACCGGCAGGTCGCCGAACCGGGTGACAAAATGCCGCAGCAGAGCCGCCCCGGTGGGGGTGCACAGCTCCCCCTGAATGGTCCCGCCGTAAACCGGCGCACCCTGCAGCAGCAGGGCCGTGGCCGGGGCGGGCACTGGCAGGACTCCGTGGGCGCAGTGGACCGTGCCGCTGCCCACATGGACCGGGGAGGCGATCACCTGGTCCGCCGCCAGCTCCTCCATCAGCAGGCACACCGCCGTCACGTCCGCCACGGCGTCCATGGCGCCTACCTCGTGAAAATGGATGTCCGTCACCGGCACGCCGTGGACCCGGCTCTCCGCCTGGGCAATGGCGTCATACACCGCCCGGATGTCCGCCCGGACCCGGTCCGACACCGGCAGGTGGCCGATCAGATGGCTGATCTCCTCCATGCCGCTGTGGTGATGGTGGTGCTCGTGGTCATGGTCATGCTCATGCTCACCCTCTGTATGGCCGTCCACCGTCACGGTGATGTGGGTGCCGGTGATGCCGCACTTTTCCGCTTTCTCCCGGTGATAGGTCACGCCGGGAATCCCCAGGCCGTTGAGCCGTTCCACAAAAGCCTCCGGCTGGGGCAGCAGCTCCAGCAGGGCCGCCGTCAGCATATCCCCGGCAGCGCCCATGCCGCAGTCCAGATACAGGGTCCTCATTTTTTCACCTCCATGTGGTTGATCATACTGGCCAGATACCCCGCGCCGAAGCCGTTGTCGATGTTCACCACCGACACGCCGCTGGCGCAGGAGTTCAGCATGGACAGCAGAGCCGACACGCCGCCGAAGGACGCGCCGTAGCCCACGCTGGTGGGCACGGCGATCACCGGGCAGTCCGCCAGACCGCCGATGACGCTGGCCAGGGCCCCCTCCATGCCGGCAATGGCGATGATCACCGAGGCGCTCATGATATCGTCCATATGGTGCAGGGTCCGGTGCAGGCCCGCCACCCCCACGTCATACAGCCGCAGCACCCGGTTGCCGTGGACCTCCGCCGTCAGGGCGGCCTCCTCGGCCACGGGGATGTCGCTGGTGCCGCCGGTGGCCACCACGATGCGGCCGATGCCGTCAGGCTCCGGCAGGTCGCCGATGATGCCGCACCGGGCCTCGGCCCGGTAATCCAGAGGATACACGGCGGCGATCTCCGCCGCCGACTCCGGCGACAGGCGGGTGATGAGAATGGTTTTCTGGCCGTGTTGGCGCATCACGCCCACGATGCCGATCATCTGGGCGGCGGTTTTTCCCGCGCCGTAGATCACCTCCGCCGCCCCTTGGCGGATGCCCCGGTGCATGTCCACTTTTGCATAGCCGATGTCAGTGAAGGGCTCCTTTTTCAGGGCCAGCAGCGCCTCATCCACGGACATGGCGCCCTGCTGCACGGCCTCCAGCAGCTTTCTGGTATCGCTGTTCATCCTCGTCCCTCCAAATCCAGCCATACGCCGTCATAATCCGGCCCCAGGCGCCGCAAAATCTCCTGCCGGCGCTCCAGCAGTCTCGGCATCTGGGCGGCGGGCAGCTGAATTTTGGCGCTGCGGCCCGCCAGGCGCACCCGGAAGTCCGTGAAGCCCAGGGAGAACAGATAGCTCTCCGCCGCCTCGGTAACGGCCAGGTCCCGGGCGGTGATGGGCTGCCCGGCGGGGACCCGGGTGGCCAGGCACGCATAGGCGGGCTTGTCCCAGGTGAAAAGCCCCGCCTCCCGGGACAGCCGCCGCACGTCGCTTTTGGTCAGGCCGCACTCCCGCAGAGGAGAGCGCACCGCCAGCTCCCGTAATGCCCGCATACCGGGCCGGTCTCCGGCATCGTCGGAGGCGTTGGTGCCGTCCAGCAGCACGGTGAAGCCGTCCGCCTCCGCCGCGGCCAGGATGGTGCGGAAGATCATCTGCTTGCAGTGATAGCACCGGTCCGGCGGGTTGGCCGTTACGGCCTCCGAGGCCAGCACGTCCACCGGCAGGACCTTCATGTCGGCGTTCAGCTCCCCGGCCAGACGCCGGGCGTCCTCCAGCTCAAAGGCCGGCTGGAAGGCGGAATTTACATAATAGGCCCTTGCCCGGGCCCCATGGTGCAGGGCGGCATACAGCAGGTAGGACGAGTCCACCCCGCCGGAAAAGGCGATGGCCACCCGGGGATTTTCCGTGAAAAATTCTTGCAGGTTCATGTGGATATGCTCTTTCTCTTTGCTTTATTTTGCATTGGGCACGATGCCCAGGATCACCAGAGGCTCTGTGCCGGTGTTGACGACGCTGTGGCTGCGGCCCCGGGGACAGTAGTGGCACAGGCCGGGATAAACCGCCACCTCCGCGCCGTCGTCTAGGCACACCCCGGTGCCGGACAGGAAGTACATGATCTCGCAGCTGTCCTCATGGGTATGAAGGCCGATGGAGGAGCCGGGCTGAAGCGTCAGCCGCAGGATCTTCCCCATGTCGTCCTGAAAGATCCGGGTCTCGGCCTCCCCCTGGCCGCCCTTGAACCGGGGCTGCACCAGGGAGGGCATGCGGTCAAAATCCGGCGTCATGACCCATCACCTCAGTTCAGGAAGTCCTTGAGCTTCTTGCTGCGGGAGGGATGGCGGAGCTTCCGCAGGGCCTTGGCCTCGATCTGGCGAATGCGCTCGCGGGTGACGTTGAACTCCTTGCCCACCTCCTCCAGGGTGCGGGTGCGGCCGTCCTCCAGGCCGAAGCGCAGCTTCAGCACCTTCTCCTCCCGGGGGGTCAGGGTGCTGAGCACGGACACCAGCTGCTCCTTCAGCAGGGTATAGCTGGCGGCCTCGCTGGGCTCGGACGCGCCCTCGTCGGGGATGAAGTCCCCCAGATGGGAGTCCTCCTCCTCACCGATGGGGGTCTCCAGAGACACCGGCTCCTGGGCGATCTTCAGAATCTCCCGGACCTTGTCCACGGGCATATTCATCTCCTCGGCGATCTCCTCGGGGGAGGGGTCGTGGCCCAGCTCCTGCAGCAGCTGCCGGGACACCCGGATGACCTTGTTGATGGTCTCCACCATGTGGACGGGGATGCGGATGGTGCGGGCCTGGTCCGCGATGGCCCGGGTGATGGCCTGGCGGATCCACCAGGTGGCATAGGTGGAGAACTTATAGCCCTTGGTGTGGTCAAACTTCTCCACGGCCTTGATCAGGCCCAGGTTGCCCTCCTGGATCAGGTCCAGGAACAGCATGCCCCGGCCCACATAGCGCTTGGCGATGGACACCACCAGACGCAGGTTGGCCTCGGCCAGCTGTTTTTTGGCTTTTTCCCCGGCCTTCAGCTCCGCCTTGGCCTGGGCCAGCTTCTCATCGGTCAGGGTCAGCTCCCCGGCTTCCACCTGGGCCAGCCGCTCCTTGGCGGCGTTCCCGGCGGACATGGCGGTGGCCAGCCGGACCTCCTGGTCGCCGGTCAGCAGGGGTACCTTGCCGATCTCCTTCAGATACATGCGCACCGGGTCGTCGATGTTGAAACTATCCACCAGAGTGTTGGGGTCGACCAGCTCCTCCTCCTCGATCTCGGCGATCTCCTCCATGGCGGGCTCCATGTCCTCGGGGATGTCGTTGGTGAAATCCTCGGTGACGATGTCGATGCCCAGGTCCGCCAGGGAGTCATAGATGCGGTCCATCTGGTCGCCGTCCAGGTCCAGGGGGTCCACCACCTCGGACAGCTCCGCCGGCTCCAGGCGGCCCTTCCTCTTGCCCTTGATAAACAGCTCCCGGAGCTTCTCGTTCCCCGCCAGCAGCGCCGCCGCCGGGCACTTGGCCAGCTTCTCCTCCAGGGCCTTGTCCGCCGCGGGCTTTGCTTCCTCGGCCTTCTGGGCGGCGGCCTTTCCGGCCTTCTTCTTGTCGTCGGCGGCCAGCAGATGGTCCGCCATTTCCTTCAGCTCCTGCTGGGTATAAACTTTATCCGTCATTGTGCTTTCCTCCATAGCCCTTTTTGTTTTTATATTTCTCCGCCGCAGCCGCCAGGGGGTCCGTTTCCGCCCCGGCGGTGCGTTTCTGCGCTTCTTCCCGGATGACCCGGCAGTAATCCGCCAGGGCCCGCTCCCCTCCGGCAGGGGATTCCGGCTTCTGCACCACCCCGGTCAGGTGGCTCATCTCCTCGCCGGTCAGCTCTCCGCTGAGGGAGGAGATGCTCAAAGGCCGCCCGGCCATGTGGCTCTCCCACAGGCTGGCGTATACCCGGCCCAGCAGCGGCGAGGAGAACGACGCCGCCGGAACCGGCGGCGTGTCGCCGAACAAGCTGTCATCCAGCAATAGCAACCGGATGACCCCCTCCTCCGCCAGGGCACTGCGGAGGTTGTCGTACCGCAGGCCCCGCTCCTGGGGCTGCAGGGACGCCGCCGGGTTCAGCTCCCGGCGCTCCCGGGTCTTTTTCTCCTTGGCGGCCATGCGGCGGAAGGCCCGCTGCACCTCCATTTTCAGGGCCTCCGGCGTCAGCCCCGCCGCCTCCGCCGCCCGGGTGGTGTAGATCTCCCGCTCCACGGCGTTTTCCAGGGTGCACAGCACCCCGCTGACCTCCTGGGCATAGGCTACCCGGGCCTGATCGTCCCGCAGGTCATACTTCCCGGCGATCTCGTGCAGCCGGAACTCGATGCCGTTGGCGCTGCCGGACAGCAGCCGCTCAAAGGCCTCCGGCCCCTGGAATTTGATGAAATCGTCGGCGTCCTGCTTCACATATTCCCCGTCCACCAGCCGGTTGGGCAGCCGCAGCACCCGAACGGTGAACTCCGACCGGTTCAGCAGCTCCAGGGCCCGCTGGGTGGCCAGTGCCCCTGCCTTATCGTTGTCGTAGCACAGCACCAGCTCCTTGGTATACCGGGACAGCAGCCGGGTCTGCTCCAACGTCAGCGCCGTGCCCATGGACGCCACGGCGTTGTCGAACCCCGCCTGGTGCAGGGTCACCACGTCCAGGTTGCCCTCGCACAGGATGATATTGGGCCGCTTGGTCTTTTTGGCCAGGTTCAGGCCGTACAGCACCCGGCGCTTGCTGTATGTAAGGGTTTCGGGGGTGTTCATATACTTGGGCTCGGACTTGTCCAGCACCCGGCTGCCGAAGCCCACCACGTCGCCCCGCACGTCGATCACCGGCAGGATCAGCCGGTTGCGGAACTTGTCGTATATGTGCCCGTTCTTCCCGCTGACGGCCAGGCCCGCCCGGATCAGCTCGTCCTTGGAATAGCCCCTGGCGGTCATGGCGGTCAGCAGGGCGTCCCAGCTGTCCGGCGCGGCCCCCATGCCGAAGCGCACGGCGATCCTCCGGTGGATCTGCCGCCGGTCCAGATAGTCCCGGACGGCCTGACCCTCCGGGGCCTGGAGGGTCTGATAGTACCACCGGGCGGCGTCCCGGTTCAGCTCCAGCATCCGGCGGCGGAGCTTTTCCGTGCCGTCGCTGGCCTCCTCCGGCACCGGGATGTTGGCCCGCTTGGCCAGAAACCGCACCGCGTCGGGATAGGACAGATTCTCGATGTCCATGACGAAGTTGATGACGCCGCCGCCCTTTTTGCAGCCGAAGCAGTGATAAAACTGCTTGTCCGGTAGCACATGGAAGGAGGGGGTCTTCTCGTTGTGGAAGGGGCAGCAGCCCCAGAAGCTGCCTCCCTTGGGCGTCAGGGACACATAGGAGCCCACCACGTCCACGATATCGTTCCGGGCGATCAGCTCGTCCAGAAAGCTCTGGGGAAACGGCATGGCTGCACCTCCTGTCCGGCCGGAATTCCCGTGATATCTATAGATACCCCTAAAATTCCCGGAATCCTCTTTTTTTGCGAAAATTTTTTTGAAAAAATTTTTCCCGCCGCAGACGCGGCGGGAAAAACAGGACAAGCCCCGGTTACAGGGTGTATTTCTTCTGATATTCGGCGGAGTACCGGGCGAAGGAGGCGGACTTCATGGCCTTGACGCTGTTGAGGTACTCATGGGTGTCGAAGGAGTCAGATTCCAGCTCGATCATGGCCACGGCGATGTTGGAGCAGTGGTCCGCCACCCGCTCATAGTTGGTCAGCAGGTCGTTGAAAATGAAGCCCTGGTTCAGGGTGCACACGCCCTTTTGCAGGCGGTCCACATGGTGCAGCTTCATCTCGTCGCACAGGCCGTCCACGATCTCCTCCAGCGGCTCCACCCGGGAGGCGGCCTCCAGGTCGCCGGAGACGAAGGCCCCGATGGCCAGGTGCAGGATCTCGGTGATGGCCTGCTCCAGGGTCCGCAGCTCCCGCTCGGCCTCCGGGGAGAACACCACGCTTTTGGCGTTGATCTCCCGGGCGGCGTCGCAGATGTTCAGGGCGTGGTCGGAAATGCGCTCAAAGTCGGAGATGGTGTGCAGATACTTGGACACCTCCTCGCTTTGCCGCTGGGACAGCTCCTTGCCGGTGATCTTCATCAGATAGGTGCCCAGCCGGTCCTCGTAGCGGTCGATGGCGTTTTCGGCATCCTCCACTGCCCGGCAGCCCTTGTCGCTGAATTTGTGCACCAGTTCCATGGCCCGCAACAGGTTGTCCATGGCCCGCCGGGCCATGGCGTCGGTGACCTGGCGGCTCTGCTCCAGGGCCAGGGCCGGGTGTAGCAGGAAGCGCTCCTCCAGCCGGTCCATCTCCTGCTCCTCCCGGATGCTCTCGGGATTCTCGGGGATCAGCAGACACACGCACTTTTCCAGCAGCCCGATCAGGGGGGTCAGAACGATAACGGTGGCCAGACGGAACAGGGTGTTCATCAGGGCGATGGAAACGGTGGTCATGGTCATGGTCATGAAATCAAAGTGGGTTAAAGCGTTGCCAATATAGAACACCGTGGCCCAGATCACCACGCCCAGCACATCGATCAGCAGATACACAAAGGCCGTGCGCTTGCCGCTGACGTTGGCCCCCAGGGCCGACAGCAGCACCGGCACCGCCGCGCCGATGGCGATGCCCATGATGATGGGCAGGGCGATCTCAAAGGTGATGGCCCCGGTGACGGCCAGAGCCTGGAGAATACCCACAGCGGCGCTGGCGCTCTGGATGACGCTGGTGAACAGCAGACCCACCAGAATGCCCAGCAGGGGGTTGGAGAAGGAGGTCAGGGCGTCGATGAACACCTGACTGTCCCGCAGGGGGGAGACGGCATCGCTCATGGTGCTCATGCCGTACATCAGCACCGCAAAGCCCAGCAGGATGTCCCCGATGTGGTGGGTAGAGGGCCGCTTGGCGGCCATGCGCAGGACGATGCCCACCACCGCCACCAGGCCCGTCAGGGTGGCGGTGCTCAGCAGGGTCACCCAGCCGCTTCCGCCGCTGAGACTGCTGAGACAGAGGATCCACCCGGTGACGCTGGTGCCCAGGATAGCGCCCATGACGATGCCGATGGCCTGGTTTACCTTCATCATGCCGGAGTTGACGAAGCCCACCACCATCACGGAGGTGGCGGAGGAGGACTGGATCACGGCGGTGACGCCGGTGCCCAGCAGGACCCCCTTCAGCGGCGTGCTGGTCAGCTTATACAGCACCAGCTCCAGCTTGCTTCCGGCGACTTTTTTCAGGCCGTCGCCCATAATGGCCATGCCGAACAGAAACAGCGCGATGCCGCCTAACAGGCCGATGATCTCGGATGCACCCATACGCATTCCCCTCCCAGTGTATATCTATCCTATAGTATAACAAATCCCGGGGAGCCGTGTCGATGGAAAACCCCGCAAAGGAATGGAGAATTGCGGAGAAAAAACGCCGGATTCTTTGTGTATTCCACAAAATCCCTCGGTAAAAAAATAACAATTCTTGCGTATCCCGCCGGGGCGGGGTATACTGTTTTATTATACCATTGATTAGATACGCTTAACGCTGTAAAAAGGAGCCATTATGTTCAAGCATTGTCTCATCGTGTTTCTGGTGTCCATGGTGCCCATCATCGAGCTGCGGGGCGCCATCCCCTACGGCGTGGGCTTCGGCCTGCCCCTGTGGCTGACGTATATCATCGCCATCGTGGGCAATATGCTGCCGGTGCCGCTGATCTATTTCTTTGCCCGGAAGGTGCTGGAGTGGGGCCGGGACAAGCCCGTCATTGGAAAATTCTTCACCTTCTGCCTGGAAAAGGGCAAAAAGGGCGGCGAAAAGCTCCAGGCCAAGGCGGGACGGGGCCTGTTCTGGGCGCTATTGCTGTTTGTGGGCATTCCCCTGCCCGGCACCGGGGCCTGGACCGGCACCCTGGCCGCCAGTCTCCTGGATATGGATTTCCGCAAGAGTGTGCTGGCCTGTATGGGCGGCGTGCTGCTGGCCGGGTGCATCATGGGCGCCCTGAGCCTGCTGGGAGTCTCTGCCTTCGGCGCTATTGCCGGATGAAAAGCGGTGTATAAGAGGCGGGGCCTGTGCACCGCCTCTGTTTTATCCCAAAAAGGAAGGCGTGCGCCGCGGCGCACGCCTTCCTTTTTGGATTTATCTGCGTTTATTCCGCCCTGTGTCAGCTCCGCTTTTTCCGGGGCAGCAGCACCAACGCTGCGCCGCCCAGCAGCAGAGCTGCGCTCCACAGAACCACATAGCTCTCATCGCCGGTCTTGACGCCGGGATTTTCGGGCTGAGTGGGCTGTTCGGGCTGATAGTCCGGGTCCTCCGCGCCGCAGACGGTGCACTTGCCGTCCTGATAGTCGTGGCCCTTGGCGGGGATCACCTGACCCCGGGTCAGCAGCTGGCCGCACACGGAGCAACAGGTGTCGCCGGTATAGCCGTCCTGGGTGCAGTCGGCGTCCTTGGCGTCCCGCAGCTCCGGGGTGTGGCCGGCGGCGGGGATCTCCGTGCATCCGGACACGATGACGCCGCCCAGGTTGTCGCACACCAGGTTTTCGCCCAGGGTCACATTGCCATAGTTATAGCTGTTTGCGATGCTGCCATCGCCGAACTGGCCCGCAATGCCGCCGGTGCCGCCGCTGGCATAGGTGCTGTGGCCGCCGGAGACGGTGGCCACGTTATAGCAGTCCACCACGGAGGACTTGCTGTTGTTCAGCACGCCCACAATGCCGCCGGTGTACCAGGAGAATTTGGCATTGACCCGGCCATAGTTGGCGCAGCGCAGCAGCTGGCCGCCGCCGAGCCGATCACCGTCAGGTTCTGGATGGCGGCCCCGTCGGTGTTCAGGAACAGGGCCGCGCCGGAGCCGCCGGAACCGGCCAGCATCTGGTCGATGGTGTGGCCGCAGCCGTCAAAGGTACCCTTGAACACGGCGGTGGAGCTGGTGGTGATGCCGATGCCGTCCCACCAGGGCTTGCCGGTCTCCTCATACCGCAGCAGATAGATGTCCGCGCCCAGCCTGATGGTCTTGCCCTCGAAGGTGACATTTTCCTTCACCAGCTTGGCAAGGCCCGCCAGCTGCCGGGCGGTGGTCAGGGTGAACTCCCGGTCCGTGTCGTTGTACCAGGAGATGTCCACCGCCCCGTCCCAACGGGTGGTGGAGAAATACTCCACGGTGGCCTTGTCCTCGGTGACGCCTTGGGGCAGGGTGTACACATAGCCGGAGCCGGTCTCCGTGAAGGGGATGGCCTGTTCATCGCCCTTTGCGTCCGTATAGTGGACGGTGGCCACGTCATAGCCCTCCCGGCGTTCTGCCTGCCGCTGGTCGGGGTCCAGGGCCAGTACCGTCTGCGGCAGCAGACTCAGCCCCATCAGAACCGCCGGCAAGGCCGCCGAAACGCGCTTGGAGAGCTGCTTCATGGGGAATCTTCCTTTCTTCTTGTGATTTATAAAAGCCTTCATCAGGATTTTATACGTTGATAAACCCGGATTTACGCCCTTCGTGCACCTTGATTGAGGATAACGCATCCCCGCAAAAGCGGGGCATAGCCCCGCCGAGACTGTCAAAAAAGCCTCGCAGAGTTTGCCGCCCGCAGGCGGCAAATAAAGCGCAATCCGTTTTTTGCGGCGGCGCCCCCCAAGGGGACTTCCGTTGGGCGTGTACGTCGCAAAAAACACTTCTCAGTCTGCAAGTGTGGAATTTGTTCGCTTTCAGCGAACAAATTATGCGCGTGGCAGACTGCAAGCCTTTTGTCAAAAAAGGGCGTTGCCCTTTTTTGACAAGCTGAGCGGGGCATAGCCCCGCCATTGGGTGCGCCCGGTCACGCATCATATACGCAGCCCTTCACGCTGCCGCCGGGGACGGGGATGTCCGCCACCGTCAGGGGAATGCGGTAAATCTCCCGCAGCAGCTCCTCCGTCAGGGTCTCCGCCGCCGGGCCGAAGGCCCGCACGCCGCCCTCCCGCAGCACCAGAACATCCGTGGCAAACCGGAAGGCGTGCTCGGGGTTGTGGGTGGACAGCAGCACCGTGTACCCGCTGTCGGCCAGCTGACGCACCTGCCGCAGCAGGCGGAACTGGTTGCCGTAATCCAGGCTGGCGGTGGGCTCGTCCATCAGCAGGATTTTCGCCTGCTGAGCCATGGCCCGGGCGATCAGGGCCAGCTGCCGCTCGCCGCCGGAGATTTCGTTGATGCCCCGGTCCGCCAGGTCCCGGATGCCCAGGGTCTCCAGCACCCGGTCCGCCGTCTCCTGCTGGGACGGCCCCGGCCCGTGGAAGGGGTCCGCCCCCATCAGCACCGTGTCACGGACGGTGTAGTTATACACCGGGGCGCTGGACTGGGGGATATACGCCGCCAGCCGGGCCAGGCGGCGGCGGTCCAGGGAGCGCAGATCATGTCCGCACAGGGCGATCTCCCCCCGGTACCGGGGCAGAAAGCCCAGGATGCACCGGAACAGGGTGCTCTTTCCCGCCCCGTTGGGGCCCAGCACCGCCACCAGCTGCCCGGGGCTGGTCCGGAAGCTCACCTGCCGCAGCACCTGCCGCTTTCCGTAGGCAAAGGACAGGTTCCTCACGTCAATGGACACGGCGGCCACCTCCCGTCACGATCAGATACACAAACAGCGGCGCTCCCACAAAGGCCGTCAGAATGCCCAGGGGCAGCTCGCCAGTGGTCACAAGTCTTGCAATGTCGTCCACGATCAGCAGGAACGACGCCCCGAACAGGGCCCCGGCGGGGATCAGCCGCCGGTAGTCATAGCCGAACAGCATCCGGCAGAAATGGGGGATCACCAGGCCCACCCAGCCGATCATGCCGGACACCGCCACACTGGCGGAGGTCAGCAGCGTGGCGCACACGATCACCGTGCCCCGCAGCCGCCGGGTGTTCACGCCCATGGACTGGGCCTCCTCCTCCCCCAGGGTCAGCAGGTTCATCCGCCACCGGAGAGCCAGCAGCGGCACCATCCCCAGGGTCACCGGAATGGACAGAAACAGCACATCCGTGTCCTTGACGGAGGACAGGGACCCCATCAGCCAATAGGTGATGGCGGGCAGCTGCTGCTGGGTATCCGCCACCAGCTTTACAAAGGATGTCCCCGCCGAAAACAGGGACGAGATCATCATGCCCGCTAAAATCAGGGCCACCGTCTGGTTTGTTCTGGACAGGCGGCTCACCAGCCACGCCGCCGCCACGGCCAGCAGACCGCAGCAGAAGGCGGCGGCGGAAATGCCGAAATAGCCCGCCCCCAGCAGGATGGCCACCGCCGCGCCGAAGCCTGCGCCGGTGGAGGCCCCCAGAATGTCCGGCGACACCATGGGGTTGCGGAACATCCCCTGATACGCCGCGCCGGACACCGCCAGCGCCGCTCCCACCAGGGCAGCCGCCGCCACCCGGGGCAGCCGCACGGCGAACACCACTTTATCGTCGCTGAGGGGCCAGTCTGCCGCGCCGCCGGTGACCTTTGTCCACAGCATATGCAGCAGCTGCCCCGGGGACAGGGCATACCGTCCTAATAGCAGCGACCCCAGCAGCACCGCCAGGAAAACAGCCCCCAGCACCGCGAACCGCCGGGCATAGCGCTTATCCGCCGCGGTCATCTGCTGCCCCCGCTGCTTCGGCTGTCCCGGACGATGTAATAGGTGCCGGTCTCGGCGTCGTAATATACCTCGCCCCGCTTTTCCAGGCTCTCTCCGCCGCCGGTGACGCCGTTTTGCTCCTGGAGCCGGGCCAGCTCCTCGTCGGTCATGGTCACGGCGTGGTCCTTATCCACCAGGACGCTGCCGTTTTCCCCGGTATTGCCCTGGGCCTGGCCGCCGGAGGCGGTGATGTCCACGTTCCAGTGGACCACCAGGGCCAGCATAATGCCCACCGCCAGGATCAGCATCACGTCCGACAGGTTGGACAGATAGTTCATGGGATTCACGTCCTCGCCGCCGAAGCGCTCCCGGGTCTTTCCCAGCTTTTTCATGCCGCCCGCTCCATTTCCGTCACGCAGTCCGGCAGGTTGGCGGCCAGGCTCTCCCCCATGGCGGGGGTGAAGTCCGGGCGCCGGGTCAGCTCCAGCAGGGCGTTCTTCTGCCGTCGTAGCAGGCCGCTGCCCTCGATGCACTCGGCGATGGACTGCTCCCCGGCCCGCAGCCGGTCCAGCAGCTCCGGCAGGGAGCCGGACAGGTGCCGCCGCTCCCCCAGCATCTCCGTCAGCCACCAGCCCACGGAAAACGCCGCAAAGGCCAGAGCCAGTAGCAGGCAGATCACCACCGGAATCTCCATGGCGCTGGCCACGGCCCGGAGAATGTTATGAAATACGGTGTTCATTTACGCGTTCCTCTCTTTTCTGTAATACACGGTCTGCATCCCGGCGCCGGCCGCCGCCAGCAGCAGGGCCCCCGCCCCGGTCAGCAGCAGCGCCAGGGTCATGTCGTCCACCTGCTCCACCGTGGCGGAGTCCACCACCACCCGGTATTTCCCGTCGTCCCCGGGCCGGTAGAAGGTGTAGGTCTCGTCGTACAGGGCCAGATTCTCGCTGAGCTCCGTCCAGTGATAGGTCCCGGCCTCCGCATATTTATCGGCGGCCATGCCGTAGTACCCCACCTTCACCGTCAGGGTGTCGGTGACCACCCCTGCGCCGTCGGCAGGCAGGGGGATAGGGCCAGCAGCAGCACGCAAAGGGCCAGAATCCGGCCGATCTTTTTCATAAGCGTCCTCATTTCAGGGTGGAGCGGCTGAGCATATGCTCGGCCTCCTCCGCCGTCAGGTCATAGTGCCAGAACAGCCGGTAATACTCCTGGGCCACCTGCACCATGTCATAGTCGTACAGCTCCGGATACAGCAGGTTCCCCAGCCACCAGATGCCTAGCACCCGGTTCACGGAGGGGGGAGAGCTCATCCAGTCATAGGGCAGGCCGGGAATCTCGTAATACCGCCCGTTCTGCACGGCGGTGAGGCCCGCCCACTCCCCCTGGGTCAGGGTGTCGTAGGGGCCGCCGGTGGACAGGAGGATCACGTCCGGCTGGACGGCGTATACCTCCTCCAGACTGACGGTGGTGCCGCCGCCCCGGTTGCTGACCTCCTCCGGGATGATGGCGTTGACGGCCCCCACCAGGTCGATGACGTCCGCCTGGACGGACCCGGCGGCGTTGCAGGCAAGGCCCGTGGAGCCGGTGCCGAACAGCACGGAGAGTCGCTGATTCTCCGGAATTTTTGCAGAATTTTCCTGGGCCATGGCCACGCTTTTCTCAATGAATTGGGCCAGAGGCTCCGCCATGTCGGCCCGGTTCAGGATATCCCCCAGCATCCGATAGGCGGCGGCCATATCGTCCAGGTCCGCCTCGATAAACACCGTGGGAATGCCGGTCTGCTTCTGGATGCGGTCCATATCGTCGGCGATGGTGTCCTTGGCGTCGCCCAGGTCGATGATGATCTGGGGCCGGGCGTCGATGAGGGACTCCATATTCAGGTTGGCCTTGCTGCCGTAAAACTGGCCGAAGGTGGGCAGATAGCGGACCTCCTTCGGAAAATACGGCATCTGGGCCGTGCTGGGACTGCTGGAAAGCCCCGCCAGCAGATCATAGGCAATGGGCATCAGGATCATCTGGGCCGTGGAGCCGCTGGGGGCCACCCGCCGGATATCGGCGGGGATCTCCACCTGGCGGCCGGCGGAGTCGGTGACGACACGGGTCTGCACCCCCTCCAGGGGGTCGTAGCCCTGCTTTTTGCCGCAGGCCGCCAGAGGCAGACACAGGCACAGGGCCAGGAATAGGGCGAGAATACGATGTTTCATAGGTCACTCCTTATCAGAATCAGGCCGGGACGGAAGGGGTCGGAAATCCGGCCGGCCCGGCAGCCAGCCGTCACCGACCCGCCGCTGGGGCGGCGGGGGAGGGGGGATCAGGGCATCATTCTCCCCGCTGTAGAAGGCGCGGTTGTTTTCGATGAGCTGGGGAAGGGTCACGGGGCGGTAGAAATTCACGTCTACCCCGGCGTTGAGCACCCGGGGCAGCCGGCGCAGGATGCCGTACTCCGGGCCCCGGGCCTGGTGCAGGTGACCGTGGATCATATAGCCCCGCCTGCGGTAGAGAATAGGATAGTGGCAGAGGATAATATGCGTGTCGCCGTCGTCGATCTCGTTGAAGTCGGTGACGGTTTCAAAATAGCGGTACAGCTCCCCGGCGTTTTCAAAGCCGGTGTCGTGGTTGCCGCGGATCAGGTGCTTATGGCCCCGGAGCCGGGACAGGGCGTCCCCGGGCACCAGGCCCCGGTTATAGCCCACGTCCCCCACCACATACACGGTGTCCTCCTCCGACACGGCGGCGTTCCACCGGGCGATCAGCACCCGGTCCATTTCCTCCACGGAGCCGAAGGGGCGGGAGGGCAGAAAGGGTTCATAGTGAAAATGCAGGTCGGCGGTATAGAAGATCATGGCGTCCTCCCTGTCGATATTTTCAATTCAGGATAACGGTGGACAAAAAAATTCAGCACACCTAATTAATTTTTATTCAGTATAGCAAATCCCCCGGCGGATGTCAATACGGGGCGTCGAAAAAGGGGCGTTTCCTGGGAGAAAGGGCTTATTTTCGCCGGGGCTTAAATGGGGCTGGTAATTTCCTTCGGAGTGTGCTATAGTACAAACGTATCCGTATTTTTGGAACGAATACAGATCGGAATAATCCGACAGAAATAAACAAAATGTAATCTGAAAGACAGGAGAATGTAAATATGAATGCTTTTTCTTCCTTCCTGCTGGGCCTGGTGCAGGGCGTGGCGGAGTTTTTGCCCATTTCCAGCTCCGGACATCTGTCCATCGCACAGAACCTGCTGCACATCGACGCGGAGGTGCCGGAATTTTTTGACGTGCTGCTGCACCTGGGCACCTTAGGGGCGGTGTTCGTGGCCTACTGGAAGGACATCAAGGACATGATCGCCGAGTTCTTCCGGGGCATCGGGGACCTGGCCCACCGGTCCACCCCCAAGCCCCTGCCGCCGGCCCGGCGGCTGATCCTGCTGATCATCCTGGGCACCCTGCCGCTGTTTGCGGTGCTGCCCATCAAGGACAAGGTCCTGGGCCTGAGCAACAACATGCTGTTCATCGGCGGGGCATTGATCGTCACGGGCTTCCTGTTATTCGCCAGCGACCGGGTGAAGAAGGGGAGGAAGAACGAGCGGACGGCATCGCTGCTGGATGCGGTGGCGGTGGGCGTGAGCCAGGCCGTCGCCACGGTGCCGGGCATCTCCCGGTCCGGTATGACCATCACCTCCGGGTGCTTCGTGGGCTTCGATCGGAAGTTCGCGGTGCGGTTTTCCTTCCTGCTGTCCATTCCGGCGGTGCTGGGGGCCAACATCCTGAGCCTGAAGGACGCCGTGGAGGCAGGAGTCGACTGGAGCCAGGTGCCGGTGTATCTGATCGGCGTGGCCACGGCGGCGGTGTCCGGGTATCTGTGCATCGGCCTGCTGCGGCGCATCGCCAACAAGGGAAAATTCGGCGCGTTTGCCTATTACTGCTGGGCCGTGGGTCTGCTGACCATCGTGCTGCAGCTCATTAAATAAGAGAAAGGAATCGCTATGGCGTCCGGACAGAAGAAAAAAACCATAACCAAAAAGAAGGCTCCGCAGAAAAATGTCCGCCCGCCGATCCGGCGGGAGGTGGGCGGCTGCGTGTGCCTGCTGCTGGCCCTGTGCGTGGTGGTCAGCTATTTCCAGGCGGACGCCATCGTGCAGAATCTGCTGGGGAAGCTGCTGAGGGGCCTGATGGGGTACGGCTATTGGCTGACGGCCCCGGCGCTGGCCCTGGCGGGGGTGATCCTGATGGCCCACCGGGGGCGTCCGGTGGCGCTGCGGACGGCCTGCGCCCTGGTGATGCCGGTGCTGCTGGGAGCCATCCTGCACCTGCTTTTGTATAAGGGAGAGGCCGTCACCGGCTTCAGCGCGGCCATGAAGAGCCTGTGGGCCAGCGGCCTGCTGCTGCAAAGCGGCGGCGCGCTGGCCGGAGGGCTGGCCCTGGGTATGAAGCGGCTGGTGGGCACGGTGGTGTCCGTGGTCCTGCTGCTTCTGCTGCTGGCGGCGGCGGTATTCGCGGCGCTGCGGGTATCCCCCCGGGAGCTGGTGCAGCGGGCCAGGGAGCGTGCTCCCTATGAGCCGGAGCCGGAGCGTCCGGCCCGGCCGGAAAAGCCCCGGCGGCAGCGTGTGCAGGTGGACATGCCCCTGGACGAGGAGCCGGTGCGGCCCAAACCCGAGCCGAAGCCGGAGTCTAAGCCCCAGGAGGCTCCCGATGAGCCTCTGCCCCGGAAGAAGGGGAAGGCTTTCTTTTCCCGCAGGGGGGAGGATGTGATGACTCCGGACCAGGTGCTGCGGCCCCAGGAGCCGGAGCCTGCGCCGGAGGTGCCGCCTGCGGCCCAGTCGGAGCCGGAGCCTGCCCCCCAGCCGGAGAAAAAGTCCCGCCGGGGCCAGGAATCCGCCGCCCGGGAGGTGGAGCAGCACGCCCAGGAGGTGAGCCAGGCCATCGAGGAGGAGCTGGCGGAGCCGGAGGAGGCGTATCAGTATCCCCCGGTGACCCTGCTGGACCAGAACAGCGACGACAACTATACCGAGGTGGGGGCGGAGCTGCGGAACAACTCCCGCCGCCTGGCCCAGACCATCACCAGCTTCGGCGTGGACGCCAAGCCCGGCGACGTGGTCCATGGGCCCAGCGTCACCCGGTACGAATTTACCCTGGACCAGGGGGTGAAGCTGTCCAAGCTCACCAACCTGGCCGACGACATCGCCCTGGCCCTGGGCAGCGGCGGCGTGCGCATTGCGCCCATCCCCAACAAAAGCTCCGTGGTAGGCATCGAGGTGCCCAACCGGGTGGTGACGGCGGTGCGCATCCGGGACGTCATCGACTCCCGGGCCTTTGCCGAGCATAAGTCCCGGGTGGCCTTTGCCGTGGGCAAGGACATCGGCGGCAACTGCATCGTGGGGGACATCGCCAGACTGCCCCATGTGCTGATCGCCGGCACCACCGGCTCCGGTAAGTCCGTGTGCACCAACTCGCTGATCGTGAGTCTGCTGTACAAGTCCACCCCGGAGGAGGTCCGGTTCATCATGGTGGACCCGAAGATGGTGGAGCTGGCCCCCTACAACGGCATCCCGCACCTGCTGATCCCCGTGGTGACGGACCCCAAAAAGGCCGCCGGGGCCCTGCAGTGGGCAGTGTATGAGATGATGAAGCGCTATAAGCTGTTCTCGGAAAACGGGGTAAAGGACCTGGCCGGGTTCAACGCCCTGGCCCAGCGGAATGAGGAGCTGAAGAAAATGCCCACCGTGGTGGTGGTCATCGACGAGCTGGCGGACCTGATGCTGGTGGCGGCCAAGGAGGTGGAGGAATCCATCTGCCGGGTGGCCCAGATGGGCCGCGCCGCCGGGATGCACCTGGTCATCGCCACCCAGCGGCCCTCCTCCGACGTGATCACCGGCCTGATGAAGGCCAATATCCCCAGCCGCATTGCCTTCGCCGTGGCCTCGTCTCTGGAGTCCCGGATCATCCTGGACACCACCGGCGCGGAGAAGCTGGTGGGCAAGGGCGACATGCTGTATGCCCCCCTGGGGGCCGGAAAGCCCACCCGGGTCCAGGGCTGCTTCATCACCCCGGAGGAGATCGAGCGGGTGGTGGACTATGTGAAGCAGAGCGGCGAGGCGGAGTATTCCCAGGACGTCATGGACAAGATCGAGCAGGCGGTGAAGGAGAAGGAAAAGGGCGGCGGCAAGTCCGCCGGTACGCCCGAGCCCGCCGGGGAGAGTCCCGACGACGAGCTGCTCAGCGCCGCCGTGGACGTGGTGCTGGAAACGGGGCAGGCCTCCGTGTCCATGCTCCAGCGGCGGCTGAAGCTGGGCTATGCCCGGGCGGCCCGCCTGGTGGACCAGATGGAGGAGCGGGGCTATGTGGGCCCCTTCGAGGGCTCCAAGCCCCGGCAGCTACTGATCGACAAGGCCAAGTGGCAGGAGCTGAAAATGGCCAAGGCCCCGGCCCCGGAGCCGGAGATCGACCGCAATGGCTCCATCCGGGACGTGTTCGAAAGCCGGGACGCCCTGGACTGAACAATATAACAAAGTCAGGAGAATACACACGGAATATCGCGCGCTGCCCCACGGCGGGGAAAAGATCAGCGTCATCGGCATGGGCTCCTCCGTCATCGGCGGCGGAAACCGGTCAGCGGCAGGAGCTTTACGCCCGCTGCCAGCGGGAGGGCGTGGGCATCTCCGTGATGAAGCCCTTCTGCGGCGGCCAGCTGCTGGATGCCCAGCAGTCCCCCTTCGGGGCGGCGCTGACCCCGTATCAGTGCCTGCAATATGCCCTGGATAAGCCCGGCGTCATGACGGTGCTGCCGGGGATCGCCGACCGGCAGCAGCTGCGGCAGGTGCTGGGCTTTTTGGAGGCCCCGGCGGAGCAGCGGGACTATTCCGCCATCAGCGGCTTCGCCCCGGCGGACGCCATGGGCAAGTGCGTATACTGCAAGCACTGCCACCCCTGTCCCGCCGGGCTGGACGTGGCCCTGATCAACAAGTATTACGACCTGTCCCGGCTGGGAGACGGCCTGGCCCGGGAGCACTACCTGACCCTGGAAAAGCAGGCCGGGAACCGCGTGGGATGCGGCCACTGCGACGGGCGCTGTCCCTTCCATGTGGCCCAGAGCAGCCGGATGCAGGAAATTCTGTCCTATTTCGGGGCATAATCACGAAAAATAGGGTGCCGCCCGGGGGGAAAATTGGTTCCCTCCGGGCGGCGCGGTTTCCTGCGGGGTTCTTGACGAACGGGGCGGTTTCGGTTATCATAGGGCCGATGGGAAAAATTAACAGCCGTGCCGGTCGTGTCCGGGGCGGCTGATCCTGCGCGAAAAGAGGAATCCAATGTTTTTTGGAAAATTGTGGGAGCTGTTCCTGGACTCCTTTCCCAAAATCCTGCTTCCGGGGCTGACCATGACCATTCCCCTGACGGCCATTTCCTTCACCCTGGCGCTGATCATCGCGGTGGCCATGGCCCTGGTGCAGTTTGCCAACGTGCCGGTGCTGCGGCGGGTGGCCCGGTTCTATATCTGGATCTTCCGGGGGACGCCGCTGCTGGTGCAGCTGTTCATCGTGTTCTATGGACTGTCCCGGGTGGGCATCGCACCGGACCGGGAGAAGAAGTACAATTTCTCCACTCCCTATGCCTTCAACCGCACCGCCGTGCTGGTGCGGGGGGACTATGACCAGATCCACTCCATGGAGGACCTGAAGGGCAAGCGCACCGCCAACACCATCTCCAGCAACTATGCCGCCCTGGCGGAGAGCTATGGTGCCACCGTCACCGGTGTGGACGACCTGAACCAGACCATCGAGCTGCTGCTGTCCGGCCGCATCGACGCCACCCTGAACGCCGAGGTGGTGTTCGCCGACTATCAGCGCACCCATCCCGACGCCAACATCCAGGTGGCGGCCTTCTCCGATGAGCCGGAGCGGGTGGCCATCCCGGTGCGCAAGGGGGCGCCACCCTGCTGGCGGCCATCAACGACGCTCTGGCCCAGATGGACGCCGACGGTACCCTGTCCCGGCTGTCCGTGAAGTATTTCGGCATGGACATCTCCAAGGAGCAGTGATTTGCTTGTCCAAAAAGGGCGACGCCCTTTTTGGACAAAAGGTTTGCAGTCTGCTGCGCGCATAATTTGTTCGCCCATGGGCGAACAAATTCCACACTTGCAGACTAAGAAGTGTTTTTTGCGACGTACACGCCGCCGCAAAAAACGGATCGCATTTGATTTGCCGCCTGCGGGCGGCAAACTCTGCGAGGCTTTTTGGACAATCTCAACCAGGCCCGGCGCGGTGCGCCGGGCCTGATTTGACATTCCGGAAACCATGTGTTACAATTTGGTTACAACTATTTATGAGAAGGAGAAGTATTATGTCTGAGGTAAAAAAAGGCAGCGGCCTTGTCTATAAAAATCATCCCCTGCGCCGCATCGACAACCTGATCTATTACGGCAGCATGGCCGACAAGTATATCGTCCTGCTGCAGATCCTGGATACCAAGAAGGAGCAGGATATGGACGTGGCCACCCGGGTGTCCGTTCAGCTGCAGATGACCGACCCCGACCTGAAGTCCCGGGACCGGGTGGTGAAGAAGTCCGAGAAGGACAGCCTCTACGCCGCCATGGACGTGGGCTGCATCTGGCTGGAGCGCGCCCTGGCCGGCAAGTAAGCCGATTTATCCACACCCGATAAGGAGTCCTGTTCATGAAGCTCAGCCGCAAGGTGGCTGCCGCTATGCTGGCGGCGGCCCTGACCCTGTCCCTGTGCGTCATCTCTGCGCTGCCCGGCGGGCAGCCCCGGATGGACGCCATGACCTATAACATCGACACCCTGCCCGCCCGGGACCTGCGCCCGGTGGTGGACGGCCCGGAGACGGAAGCGGACTACACGCCCCCGGCCCAGGCCATCCACACAACCGCCCAGGAGGAAGCGGCTGCGGAGGTTTCCGCTGAAGCTCCTGCGCCGGAGGCCCCTGCCCAGGAGAAAACCGAAAGCGCCGCTTCCGCTCAGCCCTCTCAATCTGCGCAACCCGCTTCCTCCACGTCCGTTCTGGCCGTGGGCGTCACGGCGGACAGTGTCCGCCTGCGGGCCGCCGCCAGCACCGGCAGCGCAATTCTGGCGGAGCTGAACCGGGGCACCGCCGTGTCCATCCTGGGCCGTCAGGACGGCTGGTACAGGGTGAATTATGACGGCAAAACCGGCTATATGTCTGCGGACTATGTGACGTCCCGGACGTCCGCCGGGGATCTGCGCTGTGTGGCCCGGGTCACCGGTGAAGGGCTGAATCTGCGCAGCGGAGCCGCGGCTTCCGGCGCGGTGCTGGCTACCGCCTCCCGGGGCGAATATGTGGACGTGTCCGGCTTTGAAAACGGCTGGTTTCGGGTGCAGTACAGCGGCAAAACCGGCTATATGTCCGGGGACTATCTGACCCTGGCCGCTGCCCGGCCCGCCGCCCCCGCCCCTGCGCCCACTGCCCCCACCACGCCTGCCGTACCCGCCTCCGGCACCGGGGCGGAAATCGCCGCCCTGGCCCGGTCCTTTGTGGGCAAGGCCCCCTATGTATACGGCGGCGCGGGCCCCGCAGGCTTTGACTGCTCGGGCTTTACCATGTATATCTATGGTCAGTTCGGCATCCGCCTGCCCCACGGGGCCACGGACCAGATGCGCTACGGTGCCGCTGTGGACCGCAGCCAGCTGCAGCCCGGGGACCTGATCTTCTTCCACGACGACTACTATTCCTCCAGCACCGCCTCCCACTGCGGCATCTATGTGGGCAACGATCAGTTTGTCCACGCCTCCACCTATGGAAGCGGCGGCGTCCTGCTGACGGCCCTGAACGGCAATCCCTACTACTCCGCCCACTATATCGCCGCCCGGCGCATGGGCTGAAATAAAAACCTGTAAAAAGGCTCTTCGAGTCTTTTTACAGGTTTTTTTATGAAATGCATGAAATGCGTCGTTTTCGCTATGCCCGCTCCCGAAGCTCCCGCAGACAGCGGGGACAGACGTTCTTTCCCCGGAAGGTCCGCACATCCTTGGTGCCGTCGCAGAAGATGCAGCTGGGGCGATATTTCCGCAGGACGATGGAGTTGCCGTCTACATAAATCTCCAGCGGGTCTTTTTCCGCAATATCCATGGTGCGCCGCAGCTCCACCGGCAGAACGATCCGGCCCAGCTCATCCACTTTTCTCACAATACCGGTTGACTTCATGCTGTTATCCCCCAATTCGTATGCCCGTTTTGGGCAAAATACCACGCTTTTCCATTATACGACAAGAGCTGTATCAAGTCAACAAAGTTCGTGACATTTTTGCAAATTCTTCACGCATAAAGATGCGCTTTCCGGCCATATACATGGACCGGAAGGGGGAGTTGTTTATGGCAATGGCCTGGATCTGGACGGGGATGGCGGCGGTGTCGCTGATTTTTGCCGCGTGGAACGGTACCATGGACGCCGTGGGAGCGGCGGCGCTGGAGGGGGCCGGTGCGGCGGTGCAGCTGTGCATCGCCATGGCCGGGGTGCTGTGTCTGTGGAGCGGGGTCATGGAGATCATGTCCCGCTGCGGCCTTTCCGGAAAGCTGGCGGCTCTGCTGCGGCCGGCTCTGCGGTGGCTTCTGCCCCGGGCCAGCCGGGACCCGGAGACCCTGGCGGCGGTGTCGGCCAACGTGTCCGCCAATCTGCTGGGTCTGGGCAATGCGGCCACGCCCCTGGGCATCCGGGCGGCCCGGCGCATGGCCCGGGGAACCGACGGCACCGCCGACGATGAGCTGTGCCGCCTGGTGGTGCTGAACACGGCGTCGCTGCAGCTGCTGCCCACCACGGTGGCCGGGGTGCGGGCGGCCTGCGGCTGCCGGACGCCCTTCGATATCCTGCCGGCGGTGTGGCTGTCGTCGGCCATCTCCGTGACGGCGGGGCTGTTGGCGGCACGGCTGCTCCAGCGGGTGTGGAGGGACTGACATGGACCCCACGGCATTTGTGATCCCCTGTCTGCTGGCGGGGGTGGCTTTGTACGCCCTGACCCGGCGGGTGGATGTATACGCCGCCCTGACCCAGGGGGCCGGGGAGGGCCTGACGGTGGTGGCGAAAATTCTCCCGGCGCTGGTGGGCCTGCTGACGGCGGTGTATATGCTGCGGGCCTCCGGGGCTATGGACGCCCTGGCGGCGGCGTTAGCCCCGGTGCTGGGGCTTCTGGGGATCCCGCCGGAGACGGCGGCGCTGCTGCTGGTGCGGCCGGTCAGCGGCTCCGGGGCTCTGGCGGTGGGCAGCCAGATCATGGAGCAGTACGGCCCGGACTCCGCCGTGGGCCGCACGGCGGCAGTGATGCTGGGCTGCTCGGAGACCACCTTCTACACCGTGGCGGTGTACTTCGGCGCGGCGGGGATCCGGCGCACCCGGTACACCATTCCTGCCGCCCTGACGGCAGACCTGGCCGCTTTCGTGGCCGCCGCCTGGGCGGTGCGCCTGTGCTTCGGGTGAAAACGGCAGGTGTTGCCAAACGGCGAAAAATATGATAGACTGCCTATAGGCGCTGCACGAACGGCAGGCGGTTGGCCACACCACCCGAAAGGGGGTGAGGCTCATGCGGATTACGTTACATATTGGGGCCTTTACGGTCACGATCATTGTAAAGAAACGCGAAAACCGCCACTCTGCCAAGTGACGGTTTTCTGAGCATATTAAGAAAATCTTCATCTGAAAGGGGCTGACCGCTTGTCGCAGCGCCTCTTTCTGCCTCTATTGTACCGCAGACGGTCCGCGGTGTCAAGTGTTGCCAAATGGGGAAAAGTGTGATATAATAAATGTGGACCGGAAGGCCCGCTGCTTCGGAGGATATTATATAAGGAGGAAGCTCTGTTATGAAAAAGATCATCGCCACCACCAACGCTCCTGCCGCCATCGGCCCCTATTCCCAGGCCATCGACTGCGGCAGCTTCCTGGTCACCAGCGGCCAGGTGCCCTTTGACCCCAAGACCGGTGAGTTCGTTCCCGGCGGCATCCAGGAACAGACCCGCCAGGTGCTGACCAATGTGAAGGCCATTCTGGAGGCCGCCGGCCTGACCATGGACAACGTGGTCAAGACCACCGTGTTCCTGCAGAACATGAGCGACTTTGCCGCCATGAACGCGGTGTACGCTGAGTTCTTCACCGAGGGCCAGTATCCCGCCCGCAGCGCCGTGGAAGTGGGCGCTCTGCCCCGGGGCGCGCTGGTGGAGATCGAGACCATCTGCGTGAAGTAAGGGAAGATTTATCGAAACATCAGGGCCAGGCGTGAGCCTGGCCCTGCTTCTTTATATGGGAGTGGGTTATTCCCACTCGCTCCCTGAAACCGTGACCTAAACGATTTTGTATATGTAGTTTAGCTCCGATTATCAGGATTGCTTAGATTATCCAAGAATTACGGTGTATCATAATTTCTGTTGTCATTGTGTTGTCACGAAGATAGGTTGGTGCGGGATCAAGCTATATAGATATTATAGCGCTGTGCTCTTTGAATTGCAATACCGCTTTTCAAAATTTACACGCTACTTTTTCAAAAAGCGTGCAAAACATATTGATTTTTGAGGGCCTGGGCATTATAATATAAACACGCATAATGCAAATATTGCGTGCAGAAAGTTGGTGACAGGTTGAGCAAGTACGATATCGTTAACGAAGTTTTTGATGCCATCGGAGAAATTGCAAAGAAATCGGATTTTATTTCTGCCGGACTCAAAGACCAGAATGTATATGCGCTTTGTAGGCAGGGGTATCTCGAGCGTGTGAAAAAGGGGTATTACAAGCTGGCCGTCGGAGACGAGCCCAAAGAGGAATATATCCTTTTGAAGCTGATGACACACGGGGTCGTCTGCATGGAATCGGCTTTGTTTTACTATGGATATAGCGACTTTGCGCCCAGAGAATGGTCGATTGCCGTTCCACGCTCTTATTCCAGAACGGTGAAGGCGATTCAGGCGGAAGTTCCGGTAAAAGCGTACTATGTTCAGAATGATATGTACCACCTGGGGGAAACAACTGGCACCTTCAATGGCGTAACACTTCCGGTCTATGACCGTGAGCGTACCATCTGCGACTGTTTCAAGTACCGCACGAAGCTGGATAACGAGATATTCAACAAAGCCGTCAATGCTTATGTGGCGGATGAAAAGAAAAACCTTGCCAACCTTTCCAAATACGCAAAGGAAATGGGTGTTTATAAGAAAATGATGAGTGTGATGGAGGTGCTGCTGAATGGCTGACGTGGCTGCATCCGTGCTTGCACGGCTCAAAAACAAAGCCGCAAAAAGCGGCAGAAGCTATCAGCTCTGCTTACAGCTTTTCTGCCAGGAAGAGTTCCTGCGCCGACTGGAAAAGTCAAAATATGCGGAAAACCTGGTTCTCAAAGGCGGACTGTTCCTCTATTCCCTCACGGATTTCGATAGCCGTGTTACGGCTGATGTGGATTTTCTGCTCAGAAAGATGCCCAATACACCGGAACAGCTTCAAGCGATATTGGAGGGGATCATTGCAACCCAAACAGGCAACGATTTTATCACATTTGAAATCAAAAATGTGGCTCCCATTGCTGTGGCAAAGAAGTACGCCGGTATTGGTGCTTCCCTCGTAGCAAGGATTCTGTCGTACTCGATCCTTGCTGTGGAAGTGGCTCTTTCCTTGTAAGAGCAATGACTCAGGCGTTGGATGACTGCGCTACTGCTGCTGAGCAGGAAGAAGTGAAAAAGCATCAGATTTTCGGTATCGAGTTTGATGAAAATGTGTATGGCCTTGCTACAACGAATATGCTCATTCACTCGGACGGCAATTCTAACATTGTAAAGGGAAGCTGCTTTGCATTGGCGGAGTGGATCAAGGAAGCAAAACCGAATGTAATTCTGATGAATGAGGCTGTTATTTGTGGACTAACACCCGAAAAAGCCTGTAATTTCAAGGAATTTGCGGCATAAGCCCTTGCATTTGGGCAGTGCCGAAACTGAATAGCGATGTTATACTGGGAGTAAGCGTTGGACGCTTAGCCCATTTTTTATTGCCAGAATTGAATATGAACACGCCTTGCGCGTCTGTCTCGCCCTCCGGGGAGAATGCCTTTACGGCTGGACAGACGCGCTTTTTTTGTACCCATTTTCAGGAGGATGAACGCCATGACAGATTACTGTGAAAACGGCAAGCCGAAGGACTGCCGGTACTGTTATTACTACGGCAGACATGGCTGTATGCTGAAGGTCTGCTATTATGACCGGCCAAAGCCGGAAACGAAACCCGTAAGCGAATGCGATGACTGCCCGTATGGCAAGTGCGGACCGTGCATCGGCTGGTGTACGAAGGAGATTCTTCGCTCGCTTGAGAGGGGGCGCGCCAAGTGACGCTGGATTATTTCTACGGTGCCCAGGCAGATCAGTTTGCCTTTTACCGCATCCCTAAGGCGCTGTTTACCGATGAACGCTTCAAGTCCATCTCCGCCGAGGCCAAAATCCTCTACGGCATTCTGCTGGACCGGATGAGCCTGAGCCGTAAAAACGGCTGGCTGGACGAACAGGGGCGCGTGTTTATCATCTTCACGCTGGAGGAGGTCATGGAGGCCATCGGCTGTGCCGATCAGAAGGCCACCAAGCTGCTGAACGAGCTGGACAGCAAAGCTGGTCTCATAGAGCGCAAGCGGCAGGGGCTGGGCAAGCCCAATCTCATCTTCGTCAAGAACTTTGTGGATAACTCCACCGGCAGCATCCCGCCTGCACCGGAATCACGAATCAAGACTCGTGAAAATCACGATTCAGCAGACGTGAATTTCACGACTCCGGAATCCCGAAAATCACGAGGAAGTAATACTGATTCAAATTATACTGATTTGAGTGAGACTGAAACCTATCCTTTCCCTTCCGGTCAAGTGGGCGGTCACGGTCAGCCCCCTGTGGATAAGATGGGACGGGATATGGATGAGCGGGAACAGTACCGAGCAATTCTTGAAGATAATCTGGAGTACGACATTCTCCTGGAGAACAACCCATATGACCGGGATACCATCGCGGAGATCATGGAGCTTCTGCTCGATACCATCTGCTCCAAACGCCAGTACATCCGAATCGCCGGGGACGATAAGCCCCGAGAGGTGGTCAAGAGCCAGTTCCTCAAGCTCAACTGCACGCATATCGAGTATGTGCTGAGTTCCTTCAAGGAGAACGCCAGCAAGGTGCGCAACATCAAGCAGTACCTTCTGGCTTCCCTATACAACGCGCCGCTGACCATATCGAATTACTACGACGCCCTGGTGCGTCACGATATGGCAAACGGCTTTGTCTGAGCCGCAGCTTTTCTGCTGCGGCTTCTGTCATTTCCGGGAAGTGATGCAAATTGGCAGAAGAAAAGGACACGGCAGCTCCGGCAAAGCGGACTGCCGGTAAGACAGGCCGGCGAAAAAAGCCGGAAGCGGATCATGCGGCCCGGGCCGCTCCCCAGGACAAAGACACCGGCAGCAAGGCACAGGAAATTCTGGAACAGGCGCGCACAGAGCCGAAACCCGAATGGGAGGTCGCGGAACAGGTCGTGCTGCTCCCGCTGGACAGGCTCCGGCCGTTCAAAAACCATCCGTTCAAAGTAAACGATGAGGATGAGCTGATGCAGGACACCATCGACAGCATCATGGCGGGCGGCGTAATCAACCCAATTCTGGTTCGCCCGGCGGAGGACGGCAAATTTGAAGTCGTTTCCGGACACCGCAGGTTCCGGGCATCGGAGCTTGCCGGCAAAGCGGATATCAAGGCCATCGTCCGGAAAATGGACGATGATACCGCCGTGATTACCATGGTGGACAGCAACCTGCAAAGAGAGAACATTCTCCCCAGCGAGCGGGCGTTTTCCTACCGCATGAAGATGGAAGCCCTGACCCATCAGGGACAGCGCACCGACCCCACTTTGCGCCAAGTTGGCGCAAAGTTCAGAACGGCAGAGCTGGTTGGTCAGCCGGCCGGCGACAGCGCCCGGCAGGTACAGCGGTTTATCCGTCTTACGGAGCTGATTCCGCAGTTGCTGGATATGGTGGACAGAAAAGAGCTGGCCTTCAATCCGGCAGTCGAGCTGTCCTACCTGAAACCCCAGGAGCAGGAGCAGTTTCTCGATGCCATGGACTACGCGCAGGCAACACCGTCGCTTTCACAGGCACAGCGCCTCAAACGCCTGAGCCAGAACGGACAATGCACACTGGAAGCCATGTACGAAATCATGGATGAGGAAAAGAAAAGCGAGCTCGACCGCATAACCATCCGCGGTGATGTGCTGCGGAAGTATTTTCCGAAGTCCTACACACCCCTGCAGATGCAGGAGACCATCATCAAACTGCTGGAAGCCTGGCAGAAAAACAGAGCGCATCAACAGGAGCGCTGAAAGGAGTTTTTATGGCAAATATCACACTGAACATCGAAGGAGATCTGAACATCTATGTCAGCGAGGAGGACGGCCAGCCGGACAGCCTGTATCTGGACGGCATGGACGGCTTCCCTGAAACGCTGCGCATTCATCTGGAAGCCGACGGCGAGGACGATGAAAGCAAGGCGGAGGTCATCTACGCCATTCCCGGCGCAGCGGCCATCAGCATGACGCTGTATGAGGCGTTGACGCTGGCGCTGAACAGCGGCGGCGCGGACAGTCTGGAGCTGATGCCGGTTTCGGGTATTTTCATCGCCTTTAACAGCGATGACGTCATCATCGATCAGAACGGCGACTGCTACCTTGCCGGTTCCGGCATTATCTTTGCGCTGGAGGACGGCGATATTGTTTCGCTGGATGAGGAGGACAAAAAGCTGATCACCCAGGTGCTGGAGGACGGGACTGCTGAACTGACCAACGGTGCGGAAATCCGCTGCGCCTTCGGGCTGTGAGGTCGGCCCATGAAAGAATTTGAAGTCACCATTACCGAAACACTTCAGAAGTCCATCACGGTTGAGGCAGCAACCAGAGAGGAAGCGCAGGCAATGGTTGAGGAAATGTGGGATAAAGGCGATGTGGTGCTGGACGCCGACCACTTCGTCGGCGCAGAGTTCAGCTGCAATGACGGTCAGGAAATCGAGGCAGACAAGCCAATTGAGGTGCTGCTTGTGGAACCCGGACAGTATGCCCGGATGACCACCATTGGTTCCTCCCTTGAGGATATGCAGAAGGTCGTGGGCGGCTACATTCAGGAGGCTCCCTTCTTCCGCGATCCGGTCACATTGGTCTGCAACGAGGAAGGCAAGATTTCCGGCCTGCCGCTGAACCGCGCCATCCGGGACGATGACGGAAAAATCATTGATGTTGTTGCCGGAACCTTTTTCATCTGCGGCGCGGAGGGCGATCACTTCTCCTCCATTCCGAAGGAGCTTCAGAAAAAGTATGAGGAGAAATTCAAAAAGCCGGAGGCGTTTCTGAAGATGGGGCGCAGCATCATGGCGATTCCCACGGAGCCCACAGCGGCCAATCCGAAGCCGGACAAGAAAGCGCCGGGCATGGAGCTGTAACCGCCGCCCGGAAAGTATGCAAAGAAAGGAGATGATGCACCTTGCAGGAGGAGGTTGAAAACAGAACCGTCACGCTGACCATATCCGGCGCAAAGCTGACCGGACGCACACTCAAGTGGGCAATCCGTCAGTTTCTGAATCACCACAGCAAATCGCAGGCCAAAAAAGCCCAGGCCGCAGCCATTACGCCACGCGGCAAACAGTCTGTGGCAGAGCTGGTCGGTCAGAATCAGGGCGTTCAGAACATTGAGATCAGCGACAAAAACATCAAGGACTTTGACCGCGTGGCCCGGAAATACGGCATTGACTATGCCGTCAAGAAGGATACCACTGAAGAAATCCCGAAGTATCTGGTCTTTTTCAAGGCACGGGACGGCGACGCGCTGAACGCAGCGTTCCGAGAATACTCGGCAGTTGTTGCGAAAAAGAAGGAACGTCCGTCTGTCATTCAGAAGCTGCGCGCGGTCAATCCGCTGGAGCAGGCAGTGAAAAAGGACAGGGTTCGGCACAAGGACAAGGGGCTGGAGCTATGAGGCTGGATAAGAAGCTGAAAAAGAAGCTGATCCTGAACGCTCCCTATGTTCTGTTCGTTTACCTGTTTGACAAAGTGGCGCAGGGCATAAGGTTTCCGATCACCATGCAGTCATTCCCACGATGGCTGCCGGAGAAGCCGAACTCTCTGCGCTGACGGCCGGAGAGCGCGAGGTGCTGAAGTTGGTTGCCCGTCAGGTGCTGATGGCGGTCAGTGCGCCGTACTCCTATCTGGAAACGGTAGCAACCGTCGAATGCGGCGGACAGGTATTCATCACAAAGGGCAAAACGGTGCTGAACGCCGGCTGGAAAAGCTATGCGACGGGCGAACAGAAGGAAAAGGTGCTCCCTCCGATGACCGAAGGACAGTCCATTGACAATTTTGCCGTTTCACTGGAGGAAGGAAAGACAAAGCCGCCTGCCCGATACACCGAGGACACGCTGCTTTCCGCCATGGAAAATGCAGGTGCAAAGGAGATGCCGGATGATGTAGAGCGCAAAGGGCTGGGCACGCCTGCTACCCGTGCCGGGATTCTGGAGAAACTGGTCTCCTCTGGCTTTGTGGAGCGAAAGAAGAATAAAAAGGCGGTCAGCCTGGTTCCGCAGGACATCGGTATCTCCCTAATCACGGTGCTCCCGGAGCAGCTTCAGTCTCCGCTTCTGACTGCGGAATGGGAGAACATGTTGAAGGAGATCGAGCGCGGTGAGCTCTCCCCGGAGGCATTTATGGCGCAGATCAGCCGCATGGTTTCCGAACTGGTGCGCGACTACGAGCCTGTGAGCGGTGCGGAGGTGCTGTTCCCGTCCGGACGCCCGGTGGTCGGAAAATGCCCCCGCTGCGGCGGTCCGGTTACGGAGAGCAAGACCGGCTTTTTCTGTGAGCGCCGCGACTGCCGCTTTGGGCTCTGGAAGGACAACCGCTACCTGTCCGCAAAGCATATCATTCTGACGAAAAAGATGGCGGAGGCGCTTCTGAAGGATGGAAAAACCTTTGTCAGCGGCATGTACTCCGAAAAGACCGGCAAAAGCTATTCCGCCTACCTCGTACTGACGGACGACGGGCAGAAATCCAGCTATGCACTGGAGTTTGACAGAGAGAAAACCGGCGCATGAAGCTGAGCCCCGCAGAACGCGAAACAATTATCCTGTTTTCCGATGCAGACGATACCGCCAGCGTCTACACCTACGACAGGAGGCTGATTAAAAAGCTGGACGCCCTTTGCAGAAAATGTCCGGAAGAAGTGTATGAGGAGAAAAAGCGCTCCTCCGCCGGTGCGAAAAGCTATATCGTGCCCAAAAGCTGTGTTTCCGTCCGTGAGCCGTTTTCCAGAGCGCGTCGCGAGGCGGCCAGCAGGCGCGCAAAGGAGGCCGGCACCGTCCCGCCGGACAGAAGCAAAGGCCGCGTTTCGGATGAATAATGCAGGGAGATGGGCGCAGGGCTTCGGCTCTGTGCCCTGTTTCCCGGAAAGGATGGTATATGGCAGAAAAACAGAGCAGCAGGGACAGGCTGAAGGAGATCACGGCAAGCATCGAGGACGGCATCAAGGAGCTGTTCCAGTCGGAGAGCTATGCGCAGTATCTTCAGACCATGAGCCGGTTTCACCATTACAGCGTAAACAATCAGGTGCTGATTCATATGCAGAAGCCGGACGCCACGCTGGTGGCAGGCTTCAACAAATGGAAGAATCAGTTCGGAAGAAATGTCATCAAGGGAGAACACGGCATTAAAATCATTGCTCCAACTCCCTTCAAAAAGAAAATCGAGCAGGAAAAGCTCGACCCGGATACGCAGCTTCCCATGCTGGACGCGGACGGGAAAATCATTACGGAGGAAAAGACCATCCAGATTCCCATGTACAAGCCGGTGACGGTGTTCGATGTTTCACAGACCGAGGGCAAGCATTTGCCCCAGCTGGCACATGACCTGTCGGGCAATGTGGCGAATTACGATGTGTTCATGGAGGCGCTGCGCCGCTCTTCTCCGGTTCCCATCTCTGTTGAAGTGATGGGCGGCGGTATGGACGGTTACTTTGACCTGGAGCATCAGGACATCGCCATCCGCAAGGGCATGAGCGAGGTGCAGACGGTATCTGCGGTCATACATGAGATGGCGCACGCACTGCTTCACAATCGAACCAAAGATACTGAGGAGAAAACTCCGGAAATCTCCCGCAGTACCGAGGAGGTGCAGGCCGAAAGCATTTCCTATGCGGTGTGCGCCTATTACGGCATTGCCACCGGCGACAACAGCTTCGGCTATATCGCGTCCTGGTCAAAGGACAAAACCCTGCCGGAGCTTCGGGAAAGTCTGGAGGTAATCAGCAGGACCGCCGACGGCCTTATCAACGATATCGACCGCCATTATGCGGAAATTCTGAAAGAGCGCGAGGCGGAGCTGATTGCCGCTGAACCCGCCATGGCGGTAGAGCGCCTTTATGCCGTGGATGACCGGTATCTTCATGTTCAGCGCACGGACACCGGCGTGGATTACACGATTTACGATAAGGCATCCATGAAGGAACTCGACGGCGGTCAGCTGGATATGGAGATCAGCACGTTGGCCGAGGCGGCGTTGGAAATCTGTAACTCCTATGGAATCGGGCATAGCGCCCCGCTTCAGGTTGCGGATATCGGAATACTGGATGAATTGCAGGCTGCGCAGGATGCAGCGATTGTCATCGAACCGCCTGTGCAGGAGAATCCGGAGCCAGAGACGGATATTCCGCCTGATCCGGCGATTTCCGTGGAGGCGCGGAACGCCTACGGCTATACGGATGATGCAATGCTCCCGCTGACAAAGGAGCACGCTATGGAACTGTTTGAGCGCGATGTTCCGGTATATCTTCTCTATGGGGACAATACCGAGGCAATGGCTTTTGAACAGACGGAGATTCTGAACCACGACGGCATCTTCGGCATTGACCGCGCAGACTGGGAGGCTGTAAAGGAGCAGTTCCCTGTCATTACGGAAAACAGATGGCAGAAAGCATTCCAGCAGAATCCGGCAGACAGCTACTGCATTTATCAGCTCCGCAGAGATCCGGAACTGGCAGAGCTTCGCTTTATGAATTCTCATTATCTCCGGGAACATGGGATTGAGCCCGCATTTGACCATTACGAGGCGGTCTATTCCGGCTCGCTTCCGTCTGACGGCAGTACAGAAGCCCGCCTGGATGATCTGTACATGAAATTCAACACCGCCCACCCGCAGGATTTTACCGGGCACAGCCTGTCCGTCAGTGACATTGTTGTGCTGAGGCAGCAGGGTGCGGTAAGCTCTCATTATGTGGACAGCGTAGGCTTTGTTCAGCTTCCGGCATTCCTGCCGGACAATTACCTGAAAAATGCGGAGATATCCATGGAAGATGATTATGGGATGATCGACGGCATCATCAACAACGGTCCAAAGGAACAGCCGGAGGTCAAGCCCAAGGCTCCCGATTTATCGGCACTGTTTGAAGCGGCCAGACAGGTCGTTCAGGAAGATAAGCAAGCTCCTGAACCGGGCAAAAAGCCTTCCGTTCTTGCCATGCTCCATGCACCCGCGCCGCCCAGAAGCGAAAAGACCGCGCAGACAAAAAGCGCAGAAAGGGATATGATATGACGAATTTCACTAATGACGAGATGAATCTGATGTGTATCTACAGCGCCGGCAGCAGCCGTGCCGGTCTGATGCAGAAACTCACGGAAATGAAGAAGTACCTGGAACGCGATGAGGTCCAGCTGTTGTCGCTGACCGAATCAACTCTTAGAAAACTGGGAACAATGACCGATGAGGAGTTCGGGCAGCTGGAGCTCTACCCTGATTTCGATATCTGATTCTATTCCGAAAAAAGGTGTAAACGCACCCGGTTTCGGAATACAGCTTGATTCCTATTTCGGATTTTTGCGGGAAACCGCAAAAATCTTTCGTAGACCGATTGTAAAATGACTTCGCGCGTGGTATAATACTATTGCGGATAATTGCAGTAAACCGCAAAAATCCGCAATAGGAGGTGCGCTGCATGGAAATTAAAAGAGACCGTTACCTAAATCTGCTGATCAGCAAGAAGCATAACGGCTTGATTAAAGTGATAACCGGCATGAGGAGATGCGGAAAGTCTTATCTTCTGTTCACTCTCTTCAAGGATTACCTGCTTTCAGAAGGAATAGAAAAAAACCACATCATTGAGATTGCGTTTGACGCTTATGAAAACAAGCAGTACCGCGATCCCGATGTGCTCTATCCTTACCTGAAGGAGCAGATCAAAGACGACGGCATGTATTATGTGCTGCTTGACGAGGTGCAGCTGCTTGGGGAATTTGAGGCAATCCTGAACAGCCTGACCCGAATGAAAAATGTGGATGTGTATGTGACCGGAAGTAATGCCCGCTTCCTCTCCAAGGATGTAATCACCGAGTTCAGAGGTCGCGGCGACGAAGTGCATATGTACCCACTCAGCTTTGCGGAATTCATGTCGGTTTATCCCGGCACGAAGCAGGATGGCTGGAATGAGTATATGCTGTACGGCGGTCTGCCGCTGGTGCTGAGCTTTACCACTCCGGATCAGAAAATTGCGTTTCTGAAATCGCTCTTTGAGGAAACCTATATTTCGGATATTGTCGGAAGGCACAACATCCGCAACAAGGCGGAGCTGGAAGAGCTTCTGAACATTCTTTCCTCCGCAATCGGTTCGCTGACAAACCCTGAGAAACTGTCTGCAACCTTCCGGTCGGTCAAGAATAAGAAGATCAGCAGCGCTACAATCAGGAAGTATATTGATTATCTCTGTGATTCCTTCCTGATCGACAGCGCCGTCCGGTATGATGTGAAAGGCAAAAAATACATTGATACCCCGGTGAAATACTACTTCACCGACATGGGGCTGAGAAATGCCCGTCTGAATTTCAGACAGCTGGAAGAAACGCACAGTATGGAAAACATCATCTTCAATGAGCTGAAAATCCGCGGTTTCAATGTGGATGTGGGAGTCATCATACAGTATGATACCAACGAAAAGGGAAACAGCGTCCGCAAGCAGTTGGAGATTGACTTCGTCTGCAATAAAGGCTCCAAACGCTATTATATCCAGTCCGCTTACGCGATTCCGGATCAGGCGAAGATGGAGCAGGAACAGCGTTCTCTGATGCTGACTGGAGATTTCTTCAAGCGGATCATCATCACCAAGGATACTCCGGCACCTTATTACAATGAGAATGGTGTCCTGATTATGAGCGTCTATGATTTCCTGCTGAATGAAAACAGTCTGGACATTTAAGGCAATGGGAAAGAGCAATAAGACCTGCCCAAACTGCGGACGAAGGATGAAACAGTAGTTCATCGGCTTGCAGCATTGTAAATGCGGGATGAGCTGGAAAAAAGATATTGGCTTTTTTGAACGGATGCCGGATATGGTGTTCGGACTCCGGCACAATGCACCGGGTAACAAGCCGCGCCGGATGATTGAGATCAGACGGAAAAACTGAATACAATTCAAATCAGGAGCGTCCATGGCATGTGGGCGCTCTTTTCTTTTTGGAAAGGAGACGTGATCTATGGCAAGCAAATTGCAGGAGTACCGAAGAATGTCGGAAGAGGCGCAGCGGCAGCTGACCGGAAGTCTGGAGCGCTGGCAGTCCTTCCTCGCCACCGCGTCGAGGCTGTACAAATATCCGTATCACGAGCAGGTCATGATCCATGCTCAGCGCCCGGACGCCACTGCCTGTGCAGAGTTTGATGTCTGGAACAATACGATGCGCCGGTATGTGCGGCGCGGTTCCAAGGGCATCGCGCTCATCGATACCAGCGGCGACCGCGAGAGACTGCGCTATGTGTTTGATGTTTCGGACACCGGCACCCGACCCAATTCCAGAAGCCTGAACCTGTGGGAACTGAGGGAGGAGCACATTCCGGCTGTGTCTTCCATGCTGGAGAAAAACTATGGCATTCCGGCAGGCGAAAGCTTTGCCGTTCAGCTGGAAGCTGTGGGCTCTCAGCTGGCGCGGGAATACTGGGAGGACAACCGCAGGGACATTCTCGGCATCCTTGAGGATTCTTTTCTGGAAGAGTATGATGAATTCAATGTAGGAGTGGCCTTCCGGAACGCCGTCGAGGTCAGCATCAGTTATTCCCTGATGCTGCGCTGCGGTCTGGAACCGGAAAACTACTTTGAACACGAAGACTTTATGAGCGTTTTCGATTTCAACACCCCGGAAACGGCGGGCGCGCTGGGAACGGCGGTCAGCGGCATCAATCAGCAGGTGCTGCGGGAAATTGGAGCGACCATCCGAAACTATGAACGCGAACAGATCGCGGAAAGGAGCATGGCATATGGAAATGACGTACAGGCAGAACGGGGATTATCTGATCCCGGACATCAGACTGAGCGAGCAGGAGGATACACCCATCGGGAAGTACGGCCAGATGCGGAAACAGTATCTGAAGGAGCATCGTCCGATTCTCTGGAACCGTCTGGTGCTGTCGGAGCAGCTGTTCCCGCACCTTCGGGAGATCGACGGGACGGCACACCGGAGGCTGGACGAGCTAATTCCGCAGATGGCGAAGCAGGCCGGCGTGACGGAGGAGCTGAAGCGCAGAGACCCGCTGATATGGGCGGGCATGATGAATACGCTGAAGGCGCAGGCCGAGGAGATCATTCTGAACGAGCTGGTGTACAATTAACAGCCGATGAGCCGGAGCCCCCGGAAGAACTGAATAACGGATATCCTGCCGGGACAGAGTTTGAACAGCTCTCCATGAACCTTTTCCTCTCGGAACAGGAGCAGATATTCCAAATTGATGAAGCGGATCGCACAACCGAAGTGCCGTCCGCTTTTTCTTTTTCCCAGACGGAAATCGACGATATGCTCCGTTTCGGCAGTAACACAAGCCACGCCAGAGAGCATATTGCGGATGCGTTTCAGAAGCAGAAGCCGATTGAGGAAATCGCGGCGCTGCTGAAAAGAGAATTTCATGGTGGCTACGGCATCCGGGGCGAACATGGCGATTATGCCGCGTGGTATGACGGGGACGGCATTCATCTGCACAAAGGCCGTGAGGCCAGATATGCCGCTGATTCTCAGGTCATTACATGGGAGGCTGCAGCAGAAAGAATCGGACAGCTGCTGGAAGAAGGCAGGTTTGCTTCCAATGTGGAGCTCGCCGAAGCTGGTGGGCGTGTCCGTTCCGAACTGGCACAGAGACTGCTCTATCTGAAACATGACCTGAGTGAGGAAGCAAACCAGGTGGGCTACTTCTCCTCCATGGACGATCTTCCTGCCGGTTATCCGGACGCCACCGCAGCGCTTGCGGAGAAGATGGAGGACAGCGCTTTTGCCGATACGCTTCGCGGCGAATTTCTGACATTTCTGAATGACTACGCGGAAAACAGAGAACTTCTGCGCTTTCATTATCACCGGATGGACGAGCTGTGGCAGGGCGTCAGGGACATCTCCGCCGAGCGCCGGGTATATCCGGACGGGCCTGCCGAGCTTGCGGAACCGCAGAGCTTTATTACCGAGGATGAAATCAGCGAAACACTTGCAGGCGGCAGTTCCGTGGCGGGCGGCAAAGGCAGAATCTACGTCTATTTTACCGCAGACCACACCATGAAGGAAAAAGCGGATTTTCTGAAGCAGGAATACGGCATCGGCGGGCGCTCTCATGCGCTGTCCGGGGCTGACCATTCCTCCGAAGATCACAGTGCCAAGGGCATCCGGCTGACCAAAGGCGGATGTACCCCTGTGGAGCTGAACTGGACGAAGGTGACCGAGCGCATCTCCTCCCTCATCCGGAAGGACAGGTACTTTACCCAGGAGCAGAAGGATGCCTATGCGCGGATGCACGATGAACCGGAACTCTCTGAACCGGAAGAACCTGTGCAGGTAGAACCTCCCGTCATAGAAGAACCTGCGCCCGAATCGATTAAGGAGCCTGTTCCTGAACCGGCTGCTGTGCCGAAGCCTGTCACAGCCGATGAAATCAGCGATGCCCTGATTCGCTGGAATGGCAGTTTTGAAAGCAAATCCCGTGTCAACGACTATATGCTGGCGCATGGGCGGGAGCGCGGAGCTGCCGCATGGCTGAAAGACGAGTTCGGCGGTGCAGATACCTTTTCTATTGTCACCGATCATGTAACGCTGGAATTGCCGTGGGCAAAAGTTCAGCGTCAGCTGGGGATTCTGGTGAATGACGGACGCTTCTTTACCGAGGCCGACCGGATGCTGGCGCAGGCGGAACAGATTGCCGCACAGAGTGCAGTTGCGCCCTATGAACGTTTCACTGTCATTGAAACGGACGAGGGCTACGGCATCTGGGACGATCTGCATGACGGCCTCTATGTGGATGAGGACGGCGTGACGGCCGACTTCGATTCCGAGTGGGTGGCGGAGAACTATCTGCTTGAACTGAAAGAGAAGGTTGCCCAGCGGGAAGCTGCCGAATGGGAGTATGTGGAGCGCTCCAAATATGAGGCGCAGACCGAGGAAAATGATGCGGCGGATGTACAGCCGGACATTGCTTCGCCAGAGAAGGCGGAGCCTGCGGAAATGGAGTCTGTATCCCATTTTCAGGTCGATAACGACCTGATCGGTGCGGAGCTGACGCTGGACGGCAGACGCTTTACAGTGGATGAGGTCAGAGATGGCCGCGCCTCCCTGCGGGACATCACATTCCAGAACGGAACTGGATTTCCCATCTTCCGCAATGAACCGGTTGAAACCGTGCGCGGGATTCTCTTTCCGGAAAAGACGACGGTGCCCCAGGTGAATCTGGAGGCAGAACTGACCGAGGCGGAGCTTGCTCTGATGCGCCCGCAGCTGGATGCGGCGGGTATCGACTACCTGGTTGCCAATGCCGGCTACAACAGGAGAACCATCAGCTTCTCCTCCCAGCATTACCGGGAAGTACAGGATATGCTGGATGCGCTGCCGGACAACGCGGATGAGGTTGTGTATTCAACAGAAACGGATAAGGTTTACCCCGGCGAGCAGACCGGACTTCCCTATGACATTGTTACAGAACGCCTGCGCACAGAGCCGGAGCATACGCCGCCGGTATCTGACGCGCAGAACTTCCGTATCACGGATTCTGACCTGGGTGCAGGCGGTGCCAAGACCAAGTATCAGGCAAACATCAGCGCCATCCGGCTGCTGAAACAGCTGGAAGCCGAAGGGCTTCAGGCCAGCCCCGATCAGCAGGAAGTGCTCTCCCGGTATGTGGGCTGGGGCGGTTTGGCGGACGCTTTTGATCCGGATAAGGAGAACTGGCGCGCGGAATATGCGGAACTGAAGGAGCTTCTCACACCGGAGGAATACGAGGCGGCAAGAGCCTCAACGCTGAATGCCCACTACACCAGCCCTACCGTTATACATGCCATGTATGAGGCGCTGGAGAATATGGGCTTTGAATCGGGCAATATTCTGGAGCCCAGCATGGGCGTCGGGAACTTCTTCGGCTGTCTGCCCGAATCCATGCAGAACAGCAGGCTATACGGCGTGGAGCTGGACAGCATCACCGGGCGGATTGCAAAGCAGCTTTATCCCAAAGCAGACATTACCGTGGCGGGATTTGAAACCACCGACAGACGGGATTTCTATGACGTCGCCATCGGCAACGTGCCGTTCGGACAGTATCAGGTCAATGACCGGGCCTATAACAGGCTCGGTTTTTCCATTCATGACTATTTCTTTGCCAAGACACTCGATCAGGTACGCCCCGGCGGTGTGATCGCCTTTGTCACCAGCCGCTACACCATGGACAAGCAGTCCCCGGAAGTCCGCAGGTACATCGCGCAGCGGGCGGAGCTGCTGGGCGCAATCCGGCTTCCTAATAATGCTTTCAAAGCCAATGCCGGAACCGATGTCGTCTCCGATATTATCTTCCTTCAAAGGCGCGACCGCCCCATTGAGATTGAACCCGACTGGGTGCATCTGGGACGGAACGAGGACGGCTTTGCCATCAACAGCTACTTTGTGGAGCATCCGGAGATGATTCTGGGACGGCAGTCCTCTGAGAGCACCCAGTACGGCAGACAGGATTTCACCGTAGAACCCATCGAAGGACTGGAGCTTGCTGATCAGCTTCACGACGCGGTGAAGTACATCTGCGGCACCTATCAGGCGGCGGAACTGCCGGAGCTCGGCGATGACGAGGCGCTTTCGGACAGCATTCCCGCAGACCCGAATGTCAAAAACTACAGCTATACCGTCGTGGATGGAGAAGTATACTACCGGCAGAACAGCCTGATGAGCCGGCCGGCGCTGAACGCGACCGCTTCGGAGCGCGTCAAAGGGATTGTGGGACTGCGTGACTGTCTGCATCACCTGATTGATCTCCAGATGGACGCCATGACCCCGGACAGCGCAATCCGGCAGGCCCAGGCAGAGCTGAATACGCTCTACGATAGCTTTACCGCAAAATACGGTCTCATCAACAGCCGCGCCAATGCGCTGGCATTTCAGGACGACAGCTCCTACTATCTGTTGTGTACGCTGGAGGAGCTGGACGAGGAAAAACAGCTGAAGCGCAAGGCGGACATCTTCACCAAGCGCACCATCAAGCCCCATGAGGTCGTGACCTCCGTGGATACGCCGTCCGAAGCGCTGGCGCTCTCCATCTCAGAAAAAGCCTGCGTTGATCTGCCGTATATGCAGCAGCTGACCGGCATGGACGAGTCTGCGCTGATTGACGGCCTGCAGGGCGTTATCTTCCGGGAACCGGTGAAAAGCGAGTGGCAGACTGCCGACGAATATCTCTCAGGCAATGTGCGTCAGAAACTTCGGGAAGCGGAACAGGCAGCATCTGCCGATCCGGCCTATCTGCCCAATGTGGAGGCGCTCCGTTCTTCCCAACCGAAGGATCTGGACGCTTCTGAAATTGAGGTGCGCCTGGGTGCAACCTGGATCGATCAGAAATACATCCAGCAGTTCATGGAGGAAACCTTTGAGCCGCCGTTCTATCTGCGCCGGAGTATTCAGGTGCATTTCTCTCCGTTTACTGCGGAGTGGAGCATTACGGGTAAATCTCAGCCGTCCCACAGCGATATAAACGCCTATATGACCTACGGCACGGAGCGCGCCAACGCCTACCGGATTCTGGAGGATACACTGAACTTGCGGGATGTGCGCATCTATGACACCGTTACCGACCCGGACGGCAAGGAGCGCCGGGTTCTCAATTCCAAAGAAACGACCCTTGCCCAGCAGAAACAGCAGGCCATCAAGGATGCCTTTTCCGAGTGGATATGGAAAGACCCGGACAGACGGCAGGAACTTGTGACGCGCTACAACGAGCTGTTCAATTCCAACCGGCCGCGCGAATACGATGGCTCCCATATCACTTTCAGCGGCATGAACCCGGAGATTCATTTGAGGGAGCATCAACTGAACGCTGTCGCACACATTCTCTATGGTGGAAATACGCTGTTGGCGCACGAGGTGGGCGCAGGCAAGACCTTCGAGATGGTCGCTGCCGCCATGGAGAGCAAGCGTCTGGGGCTTTGCCACAAGCCGATGTTTGTGGTTCCGAATCATCTGACCGAGCAGTGGGCTTCGGAGTTTCTGAGGCTGTACCCATCTGCCAATATTCTGGCGGCAACGAAAAAGGACTTTGAGCCGAAAAACCGCAAGAAGTTCTGCGCCCGTATTGCCACCGGCGATTACGACGCCATTATTATCGGACATAGCCAGTTCGAGCGGATTCCCGTTTCCATGGAACGGCAGGAGCGGCTGCTGCGGGAACAGATTGAGGAAGTCACCGAGGGCATTGAGGAACTGAAGAGCAGCCGTGCGGAGCGCTTTACCATCAAATCCATGGAGCGCACGAAGAAAGGACTGGAGACCAAGCTGAAAAAGCTGCTGGAATCCGGAAGAAAGGATGATGTTGTTACCTTTGAGGAGCTGGGCGTTGACCGGCTCTATGTGGACGAGGCACACGCCTTCAAGAACCTGTTCCTTTATACAAAGATGCGCAATGTGGCCGGACTCTCGACAACGGATGCGCAGAAATCCTCCGATATGCTGCTGAAATGCCGTTACATCGATGAGCTGACCGGCGGCAAGGGCGTGGTGTTTGCAACAGGCACACCCGTCAGCAACAGTATGACCGAGCTTTACACCATGATGCGCTATCTTCAGCATGACACTCTCCAGAAAAAGGGGCTGGCGCATTTTGACTGCTGGGCTTCCACCTTCGGTGAGACCACAACGGCGATTGAACTGGCCCCGGAGGGCACCGGTTATCGCGGCAGAACACGCTTTGCCAAGTTCTTCAATCTGCCGGAGCTGATGACCCTGTTCAAGGAAGTGGCCGACATCAAGACATCCGACCAGCTCCACCTTCCGGTCCCGGAGGCTGTCTATCACAATGTGGTGGCACAGCCGACAGAGATTCAGCAGGCGATGGTGCAGGAGCTGTCCGAGCGCGCTGCCAAAGTCCATGCCGGTGCAGTCGATGCCAGCGTGGACAATATGCTCCGTATCACCACGGACGGCAGAAAGCTGGGACTCGACCAGCGCATCATCAATCCCGATCTGCCGGACGATCCGTCCAGCAAGGTCAACATGTGCGTGGATAACATCTACCGCATCTGGGATGAAGGTCAGGCGGACAAACTGACCCAACTGGTGTTTTGCGACTTGAGCACACCCAAAACCGGCGCGCCAGCAGCGAAAGCGGCCAAATCCGTTGCCGGAAATCTGGACAGTCCGGAGCTTCACGCGGTGGAATCCCAGATTGACATCACGCCGGAACCGGAGTTCACCGTCTACGATGACATCCGGGAGAAACTGGTGGCAAGAGGCATTCCGCGAGAACAAATTGCTTTTATCCATGAGGCCAATACCGAGGCACGGAAGAAAGAGCTGTTTGCAAAAGTCCGCTCCGGTCAGGTGCGTGTGCTGATGGGCAGCACCTTCAAAATGGGGGCCGGCATGAACGTGCAGGACCGGCTTGTGGCGCTTCATGATCTGGACGCGCCGTGGAGGCCGGGCGACCTGGAACAGCGCTCCGGCCGAATCATCCGTCAGGGAAACAGAAACAAGGAAGTTCATATTTTCCGCTATGTGACGGAAGCCACTTTTGACGCCTATCTCTGGCAGACGCTGGAGAACAAGCAGAAGTTTATTTCACAGATTATGACGTCAAAATCCCCAGTGCGCTCTTGTGAGGACATTGATGAAACAGCTCTGTCCTATGCAGAAATCAAGGCGCTCTGTGCCGGTGATGAGCGAATCAAGGAGAAGATGGATCTGGATGTGGATGTTGCAAGGCTGAAGCTGATGAAAGCCAATCATCAGAGCCAGCAGTACCGCCTGGAAGACAACATTCTCCGCCACTTCCCGGAACAGATTGAACAGAACAAGGGATTCATCGCAGGATTTCAGGCAGATATGCAGACACTGGCAGAACACCCCCATCCGCAGGACGGCTTTTCCGGTATGACGGTGCGGGGTGATGTTCTGACCGATAAGGAAAACGCTGGTGCGGCTTTAGTGGATGCCATGAAGGAAGTCAAGGGGCTGGAGCCGGTGCCCATCGGCAGCTACCGCGGCTTTCAGATGTCTCTGACGCTGGAGGATTTCGGCAAGCAGTATGTGCTGACCCTCAAGGGGAAAATGTCCCATCGTGTGGAGCTGGGTAAAGACCCCAGAGGCAATCTTATCCGCATCGACAATGCCCTCGCCGGCATGGAAACGCGCTTTGCCCGTGTGCAGGAAAAGCTGGATTCCCTTTATACGCAGATGGAAACTGCCAAAGCAGAATTGGGCAAGCCCTTTCCGCAGGAACAGGAGTTAAAGGAGAAATCAGCCCGTCTGGCACAGCTGAACATTGAGCTGAATATCGATGACCGAACGCCGATGGAGGCAATGGCCGAGATTGCGGACAGCGAGCTGGAGGTACGCCCTGCTGTCAGTGCAAAATCCGAAAGGCCGTCTGTGCTGGCCAAACTCCATGCCCCGCTGCCGCAGCGGGACAGTCATCCCAAACAGAATGAAACCGAAAAGGAGGTTCGTTGAACATGGAAAAGAAAATAGCAACGGATACGCCGTTATACCGGCATGACGCAGCCTATGCCCGCGAGCATGGAGAACTGCCGCTGTACAGAGAGTCCTATCAGGCCAACATCGCCTGCAAGGAGGCGATTGAGGAAGCCATTTCCGAGAATTACGGCAACAACCGTCTGAATTCTCAGGCGGTATTTGATGCAGTCAGCGCGGAATTCAGCATGGAGAGAATCCAATATGTGCTGGCCAATACCGTGCAGTATAAGGATTGGGACGGACGTATCAGCCGCGCCAACCGGGATTGGGCGCAGACCGTGCCGGTAGTGCCGAACCCCGATTCCTGGGGCGGAGATCGCAACTGCTATTTCGTGGTGGACAGACCGCATACCGGACTGACGGATCTGTTCATTACTCATTTCCGAAAGGAACTGGAGAAAGCCCCCAGAGAGAAAAAGCCGTCTGTTCTGAAAAAGCTCCAGAATCCCCTGCCGGACACCGCGCCGAAACCCGGCAGAGAGAAAGCGCAGGAGCTCTGATCATGGCAGACACCAGGGACATCAGTATGCACTTCTGGGCAACGCAGGAGGAATATGACCTGATTCAAAAGAACATGGCGCTGTCGGGCAGTACAAACCTCAGCGCCTTCCTGCGGAAGATGGCCATTGACGGCATGGTCATCAGGCTGGATATGCCGGAGATTCGGGAGATGCTGCATCTGCTCAGGCGTGCAAACGCCAACATCAATCAGATTGCCAGACATCTGCATGATACCGGGCGCATCTACGATACAGATCTGGAGGAAATACTGGGGTTTCAGAAAGAAACCGCTGCCCGCTTGAACGATATTCTCACCAAACTGTCCGCCTTGAAATAAGGACAATACACCCCCTGGGCAGCAGAGCCACGCGCTTTGCTGCCCGCATTTTTTGTTATCTGGCTCCGCATCCTTGAGCGTTTTGAATTTCGGAATTACAATAGAATCAGAAAAGAAGAAAAGGAGGCTCTGACCATGAAAATACTGCTCAAAATTCTCTGCGCACCGATGATTGCTGTTTTGTCCGTTTTCGTCTGGCTGGCGTCGAAACTGGTTCAGATATCCGCTGTTGTTATGAATTTCATCGCCATTGCCGTGGGACTGGGCGCACTCTGCATCCTTTTTGACGGAAAGACCGCACAGGGCATCTGCGGACTGATTGCGGCGTTTCTCTTTACCCCGTTCGGACTGCCGATGTTCTCCATCATACTTCTGGGACAGGTGCAAAAATTCCGATACTGGATTCAGGACAGCGTGTACGGATAACAGAACTTGTCGCCAAGTTGGCGCAAAGTGAATTGTATTGATGAGGGCTTCTGCTTTTGCCGGCAGGAGCCTTTCTTTTTTGAAAAAGGTGGTGAACCGATATGGCAACAACGCGCATTATCCCCATGCATCAGAACAAGGGAAAAACCATCCGGCAATGCCTGTCCGACAGATTGGATTACGGCAAAAATCCGGATAAGACCCAGGAGGGCCAACTGATCAGCGCCTATGCCTGCGACCCGGAGACCGCAGATGCAGAATTTGCGCTTTCCAAACGCGAGTATTATCAGCTGACCGGCCGCAGACAGGACAGCAATGTGATCGCCTATCAGGTGCGCCAGTCCTTTCGCCCCGGTGAGATTACGCCGGAGGAGGCAAACCGCATCGGCTACGAATTTGCCGAGCGATTCTTAAAAGGCAATCATGCCTTTATTGTTTGCACCCATACGGATAAGCAGCATATCCACAATCACATTTACTGGAACTCCACCAGTCTTGACTGCACCCGGAAATTCCGAAACTTCTGGGGCAGCACCATGGCAGTCCGGAAGCTGAGCGACCTGATCTGCGTTCAGCACAGGTTATCCGTCATTGAAAATCCGAAGCCCCACGGCATAAGCTACAACCGCTGGCAGGGCGATATTGAAAAACTCTCAAACCGTGACCGCCTCTGTCTGGATATGGATGCAGCGCTGGCAAAAAAGCCGCACGACCTTGATGGCTTTTATTCGCTTATGGAGCAGGCCGGCTACACCGTTACCCGCGGGAAAAACATCACCTTCAGCCATCCGCGACAGAAGCGCAATATCCGTATGCGCTCCCTTCCGGAAGAATACCGGGAGGATGCCATTCGAGAGGTGCTGGCAGGCAGGCGTATCCATAATCCGCGTAGACGACGCAATCCGCTGGCAGAGCAGAAAGCCCAGCTTGTCAGTTCATTGGAAGCAAAACAGAATCAGGGACGCGGCCGTTACTACGATCTGTCTATCCAGAACCAGATTACCAAACAACAGGCCAGGGCACTTCTGTATTATCAGCAGCATGGGTTTACCAGCGCAGATGATTTTGATGCATTTGCCGAATCGGTGGAAGCCGCAAAGCAGCGCAGAGATACGTTGTCCGCGCAGATCACTTCTGCTGAAAAGCGGCTGAATGAGATTGCGGTGCTTCAGAAGCACATCACCAATTATCTCAAAACCAAGGATATCTATGCCGGCTATCGGGCATCCGGCTATTCAAAAGCGTACTACGAGGAACACGAGGATGCGATCAAGCTTTGCAAAGCGTCCAAGCGGGCATTTGACGAATTGCTTCCATCTGACACTTCCGGCAAAACTGCCGGTTCCCACAAGAAGCAGCGTCCCTCCCTGAACGCCCTCCGGGCGGAGTACGCCGAACTGCTGGCGATGAAAAAGGCGGCATACCCGGAATACTATCGGGCGAAAGATGAGTACCGGGAGCTGCTGACTTATCAGGCAAATCTGGCTGGTCTGTTCGGCATTGAAAATGTCAGAAGCGCGCCTCAGCGCGAACACCAGCAGGAAGAAAAATAAGCGCCGTCAGGTGCGCCGCCGAAGATGAAATCTTCGATCATTGGGGTTTGGGGATTGTCCCCAACAAGCTGAAACAGAAAGTTCCGCCTCCGGGCGGAATCTTTTTGTTTTGAGCCTTTCTGATCAGGAAGGCATTGCTTGCCAAAGAAGAGTTCACAATATAAAGACTTTGAATAGATGTGTTTTATAACGCACATGTAATTGATTTATTCATACTTTTGTGGTATACTAAAATGTAGATTATTGTAACCACTTGCCGAAAAATAAGAGAGGGATAAATTATGGCTGTAAGCTACAAAAAATTATGGAAACTCCTTATTGACAAAGACATGAAAAAGAAAGAATTGGAGGAACAAGCAAAAGTAAGTCACTATACTGTCAGCAAGATGTATCGCGGCGAAAATGTCACCATCGATATTCTGGAGCGGATTTGTAAAACGCTGAATTGCTCTCTTGATGATATTGTGGAGTTTGTTCCGGATGAAGAACCTGCAAAAGAATGAAGTGAGAACAATAGCGATAATTATCCTTATTTCCATATTGCTACAGGGAAAAGCGATGCGCTGTGACTGATGATTGAATAGTTTCCTTTGAAAGAGAGAGGTTAGGAAATGGTAGATTTTGCTCCAGGTATGAGAACGATCATCCGAGATGAAGAATGGATGATTAAAAAGATTGAGACAAACAGTCTTGGTAATAAGACTTTATATTGCGTTGGTGTTTCTCCGCTGGTCAAGGATAGAGAAGCAATCTTTCTCGCTGATTTGGAGCAGATTCAAGTCGTTGATCCTGCTGAAGTGAAACTGGTTGCCGACCATTCTCCATTCTACAAAAGAGCGTTGCTATATTTGGAAAGTCAGTGGCGTCAGCAGATTCCTACCGACTCCAACTTACATATTGGTCATCGAGCAGCAATGGACTTGATGCCGTATCAGCTTGACCCCGCAAAACTGTCTTTGCAGAGGCCAAGACAGAGAATTCTTATTGCAGATACCGTTGGTCTTGGTAAAACGCTGGAAGCGGGCATTTTGATGTCTGAGTTGATTGCCCGTGGTAAAGGAAAAAGAATATTAGTCGTTACTGTCAAGAGTATGATGACGCAGTTCCAAAAGGAAATGTGGAACCGTTTCACCATTCCTTTGGTGCGCCTTGATTCCAATCGTATCCAAAAGATTCGCGCCAACTTGCCGTCAAACTATAATCCGTTTTTCTATTATGATAAGACGATTATTTCCATTGACACGTTAAAGCGTGATGTTGAATACCGCACTCATTTGGAAAATGCATATTGGGATATCATCGTTATCGATGAAGCGCAGAATGTTGCGGAACGCGGAGATCATCAGGCTCAGCGTTCTCGTCTTGCTAAGCTCCTTGCAGATCGGAGCGATACGATGATAATGCTGTCCGCAACGCCTCATGACGGTCGGGCAAAGAGTTTTGCATCTTTGATGAATATGCTTGATCCTACGGCCATTGCTGACCCGGAAAACTATACGCCCGAAGATATTAAAGGACTGTGCATCCGTCGTTTCAAAAAAGATGTTAAAGACCAGGTCAGCGGCTCTTTCCTGGAAAGAAAAATCACGCTTGAGCGTTGCCATGCCTCTGCTCAGGAAGAATATGCTTTTGATATTTTTGCAGAGATGCAGTTGGAAATGGATTTGGGCAAAACCAAGGGAACCGGCCAGCTGTTTAAGACCAGTCTGGAAAAATCTCTGTTCTCCAGTCCCGCTGCATGTATCAAGAGCATTGATGCGCGGCTGAAGAAACTTTATAAAAAATATACCGCAGATGACATCAAGGATATTCACTTGCTGGAAGAACTGAAAACTGCGCTGGAAGCAATTACGCCTGCTGGATTTACTCGTTATCAAAAACTGCTGGGGCTCCTTCGCAGTAAGGAATACGGCTGGAACCCGGCAGATACTGGCGACCGTGTAGTCATTTTCACGGAACGTATTGAGACCATGAAGTATCTTGCCGAAAGACTTCGCCAGGATCTTGGCTTGAACGCAAATGCGATTCAGGAGATTTCCGGTGGGATGAGTGATGCTGAACAGCAGCGTATTGTTGAAGATTTTGGCCGTACTGAATCACCGGTTCGTGTTTTGGTCGCATCTGACGTTGCTTCAGAAGGTTTGAACCTGCATTATTTAAGCCATCGTCTGATTCATTTTGATATACCGTGGTCTTTGATGGTGTTCCAGCAGAGGAATGGTCGTATTGACAGATATGGTCAGCAGAAACGTCCCGATATTCGCTATATGCTCATTGAGAGCGATAACAAGCGAATCAAGGGAGATATGCGCATTATCGAAATCCTGATTACAAAAGAAGAACAGGCGCTGAAAAACATTGGCGATCCCTCCTTGCTGTTGGGCAAGTTTACGATCGAGGACGAAGAACTTGTTGTGGCAGAAGCGATTGAAGATGGTTCTAATGCTGATGCTTTTGAACAGACACTGGATGCAGGAGAGGACGATTTTGACCCATTTGAAGCTTTAATGGCGGCGGCTGGAGAAGCCGAGGCTGAAGAAGAAAAGAAATCAGAAATCGTAACAGATGAGACTTTGTTCTCTGATTTGGAATATCTGTATCAAGCGCTTATGTATCTCAATCAAACGGAAAGCCATCCTGTTGAAAGGCTGCAAACTGTTTCTGGCCTAGATATCAAAATGACACCAGATATGGAACGCCGTTTGAGAGCAGTTGTGCCGGAAGAAGCGCTTCCTCAGGGTGAAACACTCCGCGTTTCTGATGACAAGGCATTCTGCATGGAACAGATGAGAAACAGTATGCAGAAGAATATGGATGAGTCCGCCTGGCCTACCACGCAATATCTCTGGAAGCTTCATCCGATTATGAGCTGGGTTAATGACAAGGCGAGTCTGTTGTTTAAGAGAAATGAAGCGCCTGTGATAGGCATTCCGGGCAAACTGATATCTGGTGAGATTATCTATATTGTCACCGGCAGTATACCGAACTTGAAGTCTACTCCTCTGGTTGACGAGTGGTTTGGTTTGCTGTACCAGAACGGTAAGTTTGTTAAGGTGCTGTCTATGAATGAAGTGGTTCAGAAAGCAGGGCTCAGCAATTCCAAGATTCCTAACACCAACTGCATTACGGAATCCGAAATCGCCGATGCAGGCGCATTGATGCAGGATGTGGTCGCCCATGCCAAGGCATACTTGGACGAACACTATAAGAGATATCAGACAGAAATGAGTCCGCTTTTGGATGAAGAAGTAGATAAACTGATTGCTCTTCAGGAAAGGCACAAGGAATACTACCAGATGACCTTATTTGAACATGAACGGAAACTACAGGAACAGGAACGTCGAGTAGACGAACTTTTCGATCAGTTTATGAACTGGGTGAAAGAGACTTTAACGATACAGAACAATCCATACATTAGAGTTGTGTCTGTACTGATGGGGGTATCGCAATGAGCATGGATTTAACTGGTATCACCAATAAAAACGAATACTTTACCAATCATTATTTTTCCACCGTGTTTGAGGATAGTGCAAATGCCACCATCAGTGGATGGAATGCAGAAGCAAGAGAGTCGGAAGAAATTCGTACTCCCTGGTCACTTCTGCGCCAGAACGCACGGCAGTATTATACGGCACACGATAAGTTTGTCCGTTCTTCTGCAAACATGCAGGTGCTGGCGAATATCAGAACGCTGGCAGACAACTATCTGAAATCGTTAGGTTACCCTGAAGCAAAGCCGGAAGTAATCACAGTTGATGATGGTTTGTCTGTCCCTGTTTATCTGGAAATGACAAAGAGCAATGGTGCGCCCCTTCTCTGGATATTGCTGTCCGCATCGAAGGAAACGGATGCCGGAATTATGGAGAGCTACGTTTTCAATGCGGATGATGTGGATGAAGATGCAGCCGGAGCTCTTTATAAAGGTGTTCTGGGTGAGATGTCAAACGAGGATTTGGTAACAAAGATTCTCTTTGGTTCTGCTGAACCGCCTCGCTTTATTATGCTGATTGGTATGAATCAGATTGCCCTGATCGACCGCAACAAGTGGAATGAGAAGCGCTATCTGCAATTTGAACTGGAGGAGATTTTTTCCCGGCTGGAAAATACAACCCTGCAGGCAATGGCGGTTCTTCTGCATAGGGACTCTCTCTGCCCGGATGACGGAAAAGTTTTGCTGGACGAACTGGATGAGCAGAGCCAGAAAAACGCTTCCGGCGTTTCTCAGGATTTGAAATATGCGCTTCGTGAGAGCATTGAGCTACTTGGAAATGAAGTCCTCTATGATATGAAAACGCGTCTTGGCCGTGACCTGGAAGCAGATCCGGTGGATGCCGGTCAGCTGACGCTGGAGTGCCTGCGCTATATGTATCGTATGCTGTTTGTCCTCTTCATCGAGGCCAGACCGGAACTTGGCTATGCACCGATCAAAGCGCAGAGCTATTACTCCGGTTATTCTCTGGAGAGCCTGCGGGATATCGCTGACAACATTCGGGATGATGTGGATGAAGTCGGCGACGGTTACTACCTGCATGAAACTCTGGCAAAGCTCTACGAACTGATTTATGACGGCTATCCGAAAACAGAAGATGAGCTGCAAAAAGCAACAGGCTCCGACAGCCTGCATGATATGTTCCTGATTGCTCCGCTGAAGGCGCATATCTTTGACCCTGAATATACCAGGATGATTACTGCGGCGAAGCTGCGCAACAGATGTATGCTGCGTATCATTGATCTGATGAGTTTGACAAGAGCTACGGGCAGAAAAAATGGTCGCCGTGGCCGTATTTCCTATGCGAATTTGGGCATCAACCAGATGGGCGCGGTGTACGAAGCCCTGCTGTCCTATCGTGGGTTTATTGCAGAGCAAGACCTGTATGAAGTCAAGCGCAAGGGCGACACGTTCAATGAGCTGGATGTCGGTTACTTTGTCTCTGAAAGCGAGTTGGAGCAGTATGACGAAGACGAACGCGTCCGTTATGAATCCGGCGAGAAAAAAGGTAAGCTCCGTATGTATGAGAAAGGCACTTTCATCTATCGTCTGGCTGGCAGAGAGCGGGAAAAATCCGCATCCTACTACACGCCGGAGGTTTTGACGAAGTGCCTGGTGAAGTATGCCCTGAAAGAACTGCTTGAGGGTAAGACCGCAGATGAAATTCTCGAACTGACCATCTGCGAGCCTGCTATGGGTTCCGCAGCCTTCCTGAACGAGGCCATCAATCAGCTGGCCGAAGCGTATATTTCCCGTAAGGAAAAAGAAACTGGAGAGGTCATCGGGTACGAGGACCGCTTCAATGAGCTGCAGAAGGTAAAAATGTATATTGCCGACCGTAATGTTTACGGCATTGACCTGAACCCTGTTGCGGTGGAGCTGGCAGAGGTTTCTCTGTGGCTGAATACCATTTATGAGGGTGGCTTTGTGCCCTGGTTTGGTACGCAGCTTGTCAATGGCAACTCTCTGATCGGCGCAAGGCGGCAGGTATATCGGATTGAAAATGCGCAGTCCACCTCCAAGGGGATGCGCTGGTACGAGATGGAGCCGGAAAGAGTACCTCTGGGAAAAAAGAGAATGCCGAAAAAGCAGATTTACCACTTCCTGCTTGGCGATCCGGGGATGTGCAGCTACTCCGATAAGGTCATTAAATCTCTGGAGCCGGAAAATATCAAGAAAATGGCGAAGTGGAACAAGGAATTCATCAAGCCGATTACCGACGATGAAGTCGTTACTTTACTGCGCCTTTCTGCCGCCATTGATGACCTGTGGGAAGCGCAGATCAACCTGAGAAAAGAAGTAAACGCAAAAACCCAGGATTCGCTGTCCGTGTTTGGGCACATTGATGATGCCGTTGACTCCCATACGACCATCCGTCAGAAGGACAAAATCTTCAGCGAGCTTTATAAGAGCGAACATATGCGCAACGCCGGTCCGTATGCGCGCCTGAAGTTTGCCATGGACTACTGGTGTGCCCTGTGGTTCTGGCCCATCGATCAGGCAGACCTGCTTCCCACCAGAAGCGAGTTCCTGTTTGATATGTCACTGATTCTTGAGGGAACGATGGCGTCCGTGAAAGTTACCGATTCCGTTAAAGGTGGCCAAATGACGCTGTTTCCCACTGAAATGGAGCAGCTGGCGCTGGACATCATTGATACCTATGGTACGGATACTGTTGTCGATATTCCCCGTCTGCGCAAGGAAAATCCGAGGCTTGATCTGGCTGCAAGAATTGCGGAACAGAACCATTTCATGCACTGGGAACTGGAATTTGCTGATCTGTTTGCAGAACGTGGAGGTTTTGACCTGATTGTTGGTAATCCGCCTTGGATTTTGCTTGGCTGGAATGAGCAAGATTTGTTGTCTGATTATAATCCTCAATTTGCAATTCGAGAGTTTTCAGCTTCAGATACTGCCATTCTTCGTGATAATGAAATTCAAGGTAAAGAAGTTAGAATAGCATATATTCAAGAATATGAGAACATTTGCGGCATGGAAAACTTTTTGTGCGCAGCTCAAAATTACCCCTTACTTAGCGGAATGAAAACAAACCTATATAAATGTTTTCTGCCTCAGGCTTGGTATTTTTCTTCAAGTAATGGCGTAAGTGCATTTATTCATCCAGAGGGGGTTTATGATGATCCCAAAGGTGGGCGGTTGAGAGAGGCGCTCTATCCAAAATTGAGGAAGCATTTCCAGTTTAGAAATGAATTGAAGTTGTTCTCTGAAGTGCATCACAGTAGAGTTTATGGACTGAATATTTACTGTAATTGTCCTTCATCATCTTTTGATTCGATTAATAACCTGTTTACACCCAATGCAGTGGACGAATGCTATTCAGGAGAAAAGTTGCCGCTGTATGGTATCAAGGATGATAATGGCTCATGGTGTACATCGGGTTCTCCTGATAGAGTACTGCATATTTCGCCGAAAGAGCTTGCAATATTTGGAAAACTCTTTGATTATGAAAATAAATGGAAACAGACAAAATTGCTTGCTTTACACTCAAAGCAGCTGCTTAATGTGGTAAAAAAACTTGCGACACAAGATAATTGCGTAGGTAACGTTGACGGCGTATATATTTCGGAAATGTGGAACGAAACTAATGCACAGCGAGACGGTACTATCAAAAAAAGTGTGGGATTTCCAGAGAATTCCACGGGATTAATTATGGCAGGCTCTCAAATTGGTGTAGCGACGCCTTTATTAAAAACACCTCGTCGTGTGTGTAAAAAGAACAGTGATTTTGATACTATTGATATTGCTTTCATTAATGATAATTATTTGCCGAGGAGCAACTATGTTCCAGGCTGTGATCTTGGTGAGTACATAAGCAGAATCCCAGTTCTTGATACTGGCAAACGATACGATGAAGAATATCGAATTTTTGCTCGAAAAATGATTGATCCAGAAGGCGCAAGAACTCTGGTAGCGGCCCTACTTCCGCCTGGAGTAGGTCATGCGTCTGGAATAAGCGGAATATCAATGCGGAATTATGATCAACTTTTACTTACCCTTGGATGCTTTTGTTCACTCCCTATCGATTATTTGCTGAAAGCAACGGCAAAAGCAAATTTCCAAGCAAGTACAATAAGGACGATTCCTATTGTAGATGCGCAGTCAAAATATTCAAGAGCAATTATTCTTCGTACTTTACGATTAAATGCAATTACATCTGCATATCGGCCATTGTGGGAGAATGTCATTGATGACTGCGCCAATGAAATGAGGTTCACTAAGCGAGACGAAAGATTACAATCTTACGATACAATAACTCACAACTGGAGTAAGAAAAACATCTTAGTATCTGATTATGCAAGAAGGCAGGCGTTGCTGGAGATAGATGTACTTGTTTCAATGGCATTCGAATTGACTTTAGATGAATTGATGAATATGTATAGACTCCAATTTCACATTTTGCGTAATCAGGAATCCAATACCTGGTACGATGCCAATGGACGCATCACCTTTACCAATAACCGCAGTCTCACCGGTGTGGGCTTCAGCCGCCCCGAATGGGAGAATGCAGGTGCTGTTCAGCCGGTGCGCCGCAGTGATGCACCATGGGATGGCGTGATGAAACACGCTCCGGCAGGCTATGTCTTTGCCCGCACCATCATGGACGACACCATGCCCGGCGGTCCCGTAGAGCGCACCATTGAATATGTCGCCCCCTTCGACCGCTGCGACCGCGAGCAGGACTACGAAACCGCATGGAAGTTCTTTGAGGAGAAGTACGGAAAGGAGTAAATAGCAATGACAGCTGATCAATATGTTAATTCTATAGTCGAAAAACATAGGCTGCCAGATACATTGGATAGCTACACATCTATTTATGTTGTGTCACCGCTTAAGAAGATTATTTCTAGCTGGGCCGGTGTCTGCCTTTGCGAAACAAAGCTTTCGGGATCACGGGCAAAAGGAACAGCAATTGACCTCTCAACGGATTTAGATTTGTTTATTTCCCTCAGTTCTACAACTCAGAACTCATTGAAAGAGATTTACAATTCGCTTTATAACCGTATGCTTGAGGAAGGAATCTCTGCGCGGAAACAAAACGTATCAATCGGAATTACTTATCAAGGAAAAAAGGTAGATCTGGTTCCTGCAAAACGACAAGGACAGTATGGTAATGACCACAGCTTGTATAGACGTAAGGTTGACTCGTGGACTAAAACAAACATTGATACGCACATCAGCCGTGTACGTCAGTCAGGCCGGATAACAGAAATTACAGCTTTAAAGATATGGCGTGAAAACCATAACCTTGAGTTTCCGTCTATTTACTTAGAATGTTTTGCTATTGATTCTTTGTATGGTCGTAGTCTGAATGCCCCGGCCGATAACATTATGTATCTGCTCCGAGATATTCGGGATAATATTCAGACCAGACGAGTCGTGGATCCGGCAAATACGAACAACATCTTATCTGAAGAACTTACTCAGATGGAGAAAAAAGCCCTAAGTGACGCTGCTCAACAGAGTTTGTTAGCGCCATACTGGGGAGAAATTATATGGTGATTGTATGAGTGAAAAAACGAAATTAACAGAATTGTTTGCTGCACTGCAGTCTGACATGATTGCAAAAGCCAGCTTTAGTAATATACTTAATCACCCAACAGATAAAGGCGATAATTCCGAAGAAAACTGGATTAGTTGGTTTAATCATTATCTTCCTCAAAGATATAAGGCAGCAAAAGCGACAATTATTGACTCGAAGGGATACATAAGCGACCAAATTGATTTAGTCCTTTATGATGCGCAATACTCTTATCTTGCGTTCAATGAAAACGGGACTTTATATATTCCCGCAGAAAGTGTTTATGCCATCTTTGAGATCAAGCAAGATCTAAATAAAGCCCATATGGAATATGCAGGAAAGAAGGCTGAAAGTGTTCGCAAACTATATCGAACATCAGCTGAGATTCCGCATGCTGGTGGGAAATACCCGCCCAAACCTCTCCATAGAATACTGTCTGGTATCCTGACAACCCGTTCTGAATGGCGCGAACCTTATGGTGAACCTTTTAAGAAATGTATCGCTGCCTATTCCGAACAGCAACAGATTGATTGCGGATGTACGCTTACGGAAGGCTCATTCTTCTATGACTACGGTAATAATGTTTTGAGAAAAAGTGGCAAAGAAGAATCGTTAGTGTATTTCTTCTTGCAGTTGCTGATACTTCTTCAAAATATGGGAACAGTCCCTGCAATCGATTTGGCGGAATATATGAAAGCACTATCTGTTCAGGAGGAAACAATACCCTATGGCAAAGCAGAGTGATTTTGACAAATTTCTAAGCAATATTGAACCAAGTCAAAGTACTGTTTCATACATAAGTAGTGTCCAGAATACGCTTCGTGATTATCTGAAAAATCATAAAGTGTACGCGGACATTTACGTAGACTCTTTTTTGTCCGGATCGTATGCAAAACATACTTCTATCAGGCCAGCAAAAGATGACAAGAAACGAGATGTTGATATTATTATTGTGACAAACCATTGTTTGAGTGATGACTCTTTGAGTGTTTTGTCAGAGCTTTTCGAGGTGCTACAAGAATCTTCAATATATAATTCTGCCGAACTTCAGCACCATTCAATCGGTATAGAGCTTTCACAGGTTAGTGTTGATGTGGTTCCTGTTATTCAAGATGATGAAGACGAGAGCTTGTACTATGTATGTGATTCAGAAACCGGAGAGTGGATTAAAACTGATCCAAAAGGGCATAAAACGTGGTCAACACAGGTAAATCAAGATAGCCATAATGAGTACAAACCGTTGGTCAAGATCTATAAGTGGTGGAGACGGATAAATTGTCCATCCGATGTTAGATATCCCAAAGGTATCACATTAGAAAAGCTAATTGCGGATAATATTGGCGATTCAGAACGATCTACAGAGGATTTGGTCATTAGTACGATGCAGAACATAATATCTGCATACAAAGAAGAATTTACCGATAAAGGAATGGTTCCTTTCCTTGCAGATCCCTCTGAGAAAGTCTCGGACAATGATTTATTGGCTGGATATTCAGCAGACGATTTTGCACAGTTTTTAACAAAACTGACTGAACATGCTGACTTACTGAACTCAAAAGGAACGACTAATGACGTATGGAGAGAAATCCTTGGAAAAGAATTTCCGCAGGACAGCTCAGAAAAATCTTCGTATACGCTCGTTGTGTGTGCGACCGCAAGTCATCGGCAAAAGCCGATGTGGCCTATGAGTCACGGTGGAGCGGCTTTTATCGGGCTAAGAGTTCAAGATGAACACGGGAATTTAATAGAGTACGAAAGCAATGGCGCACCCCTCGACAAAGGCTTGTCACTCCATTTTCAAGCTTATACTGGCGTGAAAAGACCATTTATTGTAAAATGGCAGATCACAAATACTGGTGAAGAAGCCCGGCAGGCAGGGTGCCTGCGTGGCAATTTTGAGAATTCGGATATTGGAGAAATGGGAAAAAGAGAATCAACATCTTATAGTGGATCCCACTCGGTTCAGTGTTTCATTATCAAAAAAGGAATTTGTGTTGCAAAAAGCAAAGATTTTATCATTAACATCAAATAAAACTTAGGAGGATTGCAGTATGTTACCATCCATACTTGCGAAACAATTACAGAAAGGCATCGGAGATTACGTAGAAACCACATTCCCGATGACGAACGAACCGTTCAAAGGTTCGGTTCAAAAAATGCTTGCAACGAAAGGCTCTGTTTACCATGAGCCTTATGTTGCTGTGCGTCTGCCGTTCCGTGTCGCAGAGGAGATGCCGACTTGCTTTGAAGCAATCCACCCTTCATATCTTCCCTATGTACATCAGCAGAAAGCTTTTGAGCGACTGACTGGAGATGATGGTAGATCCACGTTAGTTGCAACCGGCACCGGTTCCGGTAAAACCGAATGTTTCCTTTACCCGATTTTGGAGTATTGCTACCAGCATCGTGGTGAGCGTGGAATCAAAGCACTCATTATTTATCCGATGAATGCGCTGGCAACAGACCAGGCAAAGCGTATCGCAGAGCTTATCCACGGAAGTGACGAACTTCGTGGTAATGTTACTGTAGGTATGTATGTCGGCGGTCAGGAGCATACACCAGCTCGTACCATGAGTGAACATGGCGTAATCACAGACCATGAAACGATGCTGAACAATGCACCTGATATTCTGATGACCAACTACAAAATGTTGGACTATCTTTTGGTGCGTCCGAAAGATGCTCTTTTGTGGCAGGATAACGACTCTGAAACTTTGAAATACATCGCTGTCGATGAGTTGCATACTTTCGATGGTGCACAGGGTACGGATCTGGCTTGCCTGCTTCGCCGTTTGAAGCGCCGTTTGGGTATCTATGACGGATATCTTTGCTGCATTGGCACCTCTGCAACAATGGGTTCAAAGGAGAACAACAGCAGTATCCTGAGCTATGCTGAAGAGATCTTTGGCGAACCTTTTGACAAAGATGCCATTATTACCGAAGATCGTTTAAGCCCTCAGGAATTCTTTGAGGGCATTGAGGTAACAGAGTTTGCAATGCCAACAGCAGAGCAGGCTGCCGAACTGGACAAGCTGTCTGCGGAAGATGAGCCTTCCGCTTATCTGCAATGCGCAGTCAAAGAATGGTTCCCTGATTTCACATTGGATGTTTTGAGTGATGAGGGCAGAATTCAGCTTGGCCATAAACTCATGCACCATAGCTTTATGCAGTCTGTCATTCACCTGACCGGCGGAACATATTATCAGATTTCAAAAATAGCAGAGGACTTGGCAGCGCATTACCCTGAATTAAAATCGCTGCCTGATTCCGATACCGTTATCAATTCTTTATTTGCACTGATTTCTCATGCCAGGACTGGTGAGGTAGGCAAACTACGTCCATTTTTGAACGTCCAGGTTCAACTCTGGATGCGTGAACTTCGTCGTTTGGTTGCCAAAGTGGATCAGGAAGAAATCACTTATGAGATTGCAAATGATTTGAATAAGCAACAGGCTAAGCAGTATCTTCCTGTTGTCAACTGCCGTGATTGCGGAATAACCGGTTGGGTATCTGTTCTTAATGAACGTAGCAACGCCACAATGACGAACCTTGAATCGTTCTATAATCTGTACTTCCGCGCAGATGAAAAAATCGTGATGATGTTCCCTCGTTCCCATGAAGAACGAATCCCCGGCATGATTCCCGCCAGGATATGCCCCGACTGTCTGCAAGTGAAACTTGGCGAGGAAGGGACTGACGAGTGTGTCAACTGCGGTGCCGAAATGGTCGATGTTTTGATTCCTAACCCCATCAGAACATCAGGTACCAAGAACCACAAGCAGTATGTCTGTCCCTGCTGTGGCAGCCGTCGCGGTCTTTCGCTGATGGGTCTCCGCAGCGCGACTGAGATTAGCGCGAGTATATCTCAGATGTTTGCGTCAAGATTCAACGACGACAAGAAAACCTTAGCATTTTCTGATAATGTTCAGGATGCTGCACATAGAGCCGGTTTCTTCAATTCCAGAACGTGGCGCTTCGGGTTGCGAACTGCTATTCAGAAATACTGTACTGAGTTCGGTGCCGGTCAGAACCTGGCTGATTTTCAGAATGGATTCATCGGATACTGGCATGAGCGCATGACGGATGAACAGTTTGTCAGCTTCTTTATTGCGCCGAATCTGACTTGGAAACAAGCCTATGAGGACATGGTTGATAAGCGGAAACTGGGCAAAGATAAACAGGCGCAGATTCTGATGTATGAAATCGAACAGCGAATCAAGTATGAAATAATGCTTGAGTTTGGCCTTGCTGGTAAGATTGGCCGAACCCTCGAAAAGTCCAGCTGTTCTGTTATTTCCTTTGCACCGGATGACATTACTCAGATTGCCGATGCTGTACAGGAAAGAACCGTCAACGAACTTGGGGTTCTGACGTCGGAAAGCCGTGCTTCATTTGAACGCATGGTTATTGGTTATCTGAATCTGATGCGCACAAATGGTGCTTTTGAAGATAAGGTATTTGACGAGTATACAACACAGGACGGAAACGGCTATATGCTGTCAAATGATCGCAACCGCTGGCTTCCCGGTCGACAGTCGGGGCGAAATACCCCTCGCTTTATCGCAGAACATGTTGGCAGCGGGCGGGCATCTTTTGAGTTTGATTCGCCTGCATCTAATAAGTATGTGGACTGGATCGCATCGTGCTGCAGTGAGGTGATGGTTGAGGAAAGCAATTTCCGTGCAATCAGCAAATATATTCTGGAAGAGGCAGTCAAACTTCATGTAGTATCGCTGGTTCCTTCCTCTGTCAACTATAAGATTTATGGATTAAATAAAGAGCGTGTTTTCATTACAGATGATGTGGTGCAGATGCGTTGTGATAAATGCGGTTCTGTATATGCTGTTTCAGCTGAAAATGCAGAGCTTTGGAATGGTGCGCCTTGTCAGCGCTCCACTTGTGGCGGTTTCCTAGAGAAATACAAAACTGGAGAGATTAATTATTACGGTCGTCTTTATAGCGCTGGAGATCTTGTGCGTATCAACGCCAGAGAGCATACAGGTTTGTTGGAGCGCCCAAATAGAGAGCAGCTTGAAACTGACTTTAAGCGTGGTAAAGATACACAAGAGCTTTGGGATCCAAACGTATTGTCCTGCACGCCGACTTTGGAAATGGGCATTGACATTGGCGACTTGTCTACTGTTATATTGTGCAGCATGCCTCCTGCGCAGAGCCAGTTCCTGCAGCGTGCTGGACGTGCCGGACGTAAGGATGGTAATGCTTTGACCCTGGCTATTGCAAATGCAAAACCTCACGATTTGTATTTCTATGCCGATCCTCTGGAAATGATTGCGGGCAACGTTACGCCGCCCAAAATTTTTCTCAAAGCATCTGCGGTACTTGAAAGACAATTTGTAGCTTTCTGCATGGATTCCTGGGTTAAAAAGGGCATCCCTGACGGCGCAATTCCGGATAAAGTTGGCGTTATCCTGAAGAAGCTGGATAGCCGGCCTGATGATATGTTCCCGTTCAATTTCCTGAACTATGTGCAAAGCACGCTGTCCCGTCAGCTGAACTCTTTTATGCAGATGTTTGCAGCATATCTTGATGAGAATGCAAAGGAGGAATTGCAGGCATTTGCCAGAGGAAATGGCTCAAATGAAAGCCCAATGTATATAAAAATCCTGGATGCATTTGAGGATTTGAAAAAACAGCAGGATGCGTTGAAAGCAAGTGTTGAAGCTCTTAAGGAAATGATTAAGGAGCTGGAAAACAAGCCGAAAGACAGTTCTTATGATGAAGAAATCAAAGAATTGAAGAGCGAAGAATCTGCGCTTCTTACGGTTCTGCAGGAAATCGGGAAAAAGAATATCTTTAATTTCCTGTCCGATGAAGGCTTACTGCCCAATTATGCTTTCCCGGAAGCGGGAATTATTCTTCGTGCTATCCTTTATCGTAAGGAAGAGGAAGGAGTACCCACTCAAAAGAAAAAATATGAAAAGATGGTGTATGAGTACAGCCGTAGTGCCTCTTCTGCTATCAGCGAGTTTGCACCAAACAACAGTTTCTATGTTGATGGACGCAAGCTAACGATAGATCAGGTCGATTTGACGACAGCACAGACAGCAAGATGGAGACTTTGCCCAAATTGTTCTCACGCACAAATTGAGGAGACCGGGAAAAATACGTCTGCGTGTCCACAGTGTGGAAGTCCTGGATGGGCTGATGCTGGTCAGGTCAGAACGATGCTGAAAGTCCAGATGGTTTACTCCAATATGGATTATACCAAGAGCTTAATTAACGATGAAAGTGATGACAGAAGTAACGTTTTCTACTGCAAGCAACTTCTGGTTGATGTAGATGAAGACCATGATATTTCCAGTGCATATCGCATGGACAATGAAGATTTCCCGTTTGGATATGAGTTTGTTCGCAAGGCGACCTTGCGTGAAATCAACTTTGGCGAGAGTGATATGACTGGCGAAAAGCTTTCCGTTTCCGGCGTTGAAGAAGTGCGCAAGGGTTTTAGAATCTGCAAATATTGTGGAAAAATCCAACCTGAACACGGGAAAGCCAACCATAGTTTTGCTTGTAAAACCAGAAAAATGACCACTTTGATGCAGGCAGATGCTTATGAGGAGTGTCTGTTCCTGTATCGAGAGTTCACTACAGAGATTCTCCGTTTGCTTGTTCCGGCGACCACCATGGATTCATCCTCTGTTAAAATGGAGTCCTTTGTGGCTGCGTTCATGTTGGGTATGAAAGAGTATTTTGGTAATGTTGACCATCTAAGGGCAACTGTTAGCGAAGTACCTGTTCCGGACGCAGACTATCGTAAGCAGTATCTTGTTATTTATGACTCTGTTCCTGGCGGTACAGGTTATCTGAAACAGCTGATGCATGAAAAAAATGCCTTGATTGAAATTTTTGAAAAGGCACTTCATGTGATGGAAAATTGTTCTTGTAAGGACGATCCGCAGAAAGATGGTTGTTACCATTGTTTATATGCTTATCGGCAAAGCCAGCAGATTGGCAACATTTCAAGAACAGCGGCAGTCAGGATGCTGAAGTCTATTCTGTCTGGAAGGGATAACGTCCAGAAGATTGATAAGATTAACGATATCCCTGTCAACCCGCTTTTTGACAGCGAACTGGAGCAGAGATTTATGGAGGCGGTGCGTACAAAGGTTGGTGCCGCCAATGTAAGCGATACGATTAGAAACGGAAAACACAGTTACTATGTAAAGCTGGATGACAACTCTTGGGAAATTGAACCGCAGGTCTATCTTGACGAAAGCAATGGGGTTTCTGTACCCTGCAAACCTGACTTTGTGTTCTGGCCTGTTTCTGCACCAGATCACAAACCGGTAGCTGTGTTTACGGATGGTTTCTTATATCATAAGGACATTGTTCCTGATGATACCATTAAACGTGAAGCGATCCATAGAAGTGGAAATTTCCGAGTATGGTCGTTGAGCTTTAAGGATGTTCAAAGCGTTTTTGCTCCTCAGGGAGACTTTTATACGGAAACTCTGGAAGCAGAAAAAATGCCGTCTGGCAAGACAATGTATCAGAATATGATTAAGAAGCATAAGGCGGATTCAATTGAACCGGCCAAACTATCTTCTTTCGATTTACTGATTGAATATCTTCAGCTTCCTGATGCTGAAAAGGTCTTTAAGGGACAAGCGTATGCTTATTCGCTTTCCTTGTTAGAACCTGCTCTGCTGAAGAATAGTCTGGCTTTCAACAACTGGAAGATAATTGTCGATGCCGTAAACGAGCAGACACATTTTACAGATGCTGATTTTGCGTTCCCCGGAACCGTATTTGGCAGTTGGATTCCGAGAAATTCTAATGCGCATCTGGCTATTCATTCCGCCATCCTTGCGTCTGAACTTAAAGCGGAAGGTGCTGTAGCTGTGTGTGCTGTCCTCAATGATGAAAAAGATCACAGGACAGATAAATATGAGCAGGAATGGAATGGCTTCTGGAGATTCCATAACCTTATGCAATTCTCGGAAGAGTTCATAGCTGTGTCGTCTACTGGTATGAGCCGCATGGATTACCTGGCACTCCCTGTTTCGGTAAATGCAGTATCTGATCCTGTTGTATCTGTGACTGAAATTGACGATGCTTGGGATGCAATCATAGAGCTTATGTACGATGACGATGCAAAAGCCTTTGTCGAACTGGCAAGGGATGCCGGTGTACCTGCCCCAGCTGAAGATAACATCGGTTATGAAGTTGAGGGGGACGACGGTGAAGTCATTGCAACTGTTGAAATTGCATGGCCCGATAAACATGTTGGCTTTATGACTGCCGATCAGGCTGAAGATAAAGAAAAACTCGAAAACATGGGATGGAAGATCATGAACTTACTTGATGTTGCGGATATGGATACTGCCAGTCTTTTTGGAGGTGATAACTAATGACGGAAAATATTAAAGTTGCAATATCATCTGATTTTTTGACGTCTTTTGCCCGTCTGCCCAGACAGATTCAGGGAAAAGTGACTGAGTTCGTGAATAAATTCCGAAACAATCCGTTATCTCCTGGGATCAACTACGAAAAGATAAATTTTGGCGTTGACAAGAAAATTCTTTCTGTCCGGATTGATGATACCTATCGCGGCATTGTAGTTCGTCAGGAAGAAACGGGAGTATATTTGCTTTTATGGGTCGATCATCACGATGAAGCATATCAATGGGCTTCTCGGAAACGCTGCGAGGTCAATCCTAAAACTGGTGCTATTCAGGTGTTCGATGTTCAGACGGCAGTAGAAAAGATATCTACGCCAGAAAGGGCAACGCTATTTGCTGCTGTAAAGGATGATGAGCTATTAAAACTCGGCGTGCCGGAAGCGCAGTTGGACTTTGTCAGGAGTTTCGTTCGTAAGGAAGACTTCTATAACGCAGAATCTGCTATGCCCCACGATGCGTATGAACATCTTTCCTGGTTAGCAGAGGGATTTCCGATGGAAGAAGTTCTGGAACTTGTTTCTGAAGAACAGAATGCAGCTGCTTCGGTCGAAGATTTGTCGGCTGCTCTGGATGTACCCACAACATTGAAATCTTTCGTTGTGGTTGAAGGTGAGGATGAACTTCGTCGAATTATGGCAGAGCCGCTGGAAAAATGGCGTGTTTTCCTTCATCCAACACAGAGAAAGATTGTCCAGAAAGAGTATTCAGGTTCCGCAAGGGTTCTTGGCGGTGCCGGCACCGGAAAGACTGTTGTTGCTATGCATAGAGCAAAGTATCTGGCATCAAAATGTGAAGGACAGCAAAGAATCCTGGTGACTACGTTTACTGCCAATCTCGCTGCTGATATTCGAGAGAATCTACGCAAGATTTGCACTCTGGAAGAGCTGCGCAGAATTGAAGTAACCCATCTGGATGCCTGGGTAAATCAGTTCCTGCGTGAATCCGGTTTTTCCGCTCAGATCGGGTATGATGATGCGATCAATCCTCTTTGGGAGAGAGCTATTTTGCTGACTAACAACGATTTGCCGTTTGAAGTTTCTTTTTACAAAGAAGAATGGAACCGCATTGTGATTGCCCAGGAAGCTCTTACTCTCGAAAAATATGTTAAAGCAACTAGGAACGGCCGTGGAACCAGACTTGACCGCAAAAAGAGAATACAAGTTTGGAAAGTATTTGAGAATTATCAAAATCTGATGAAAGAGAATCAGATTCGTGATATCAACACGGCCATGTATGAAAGCACGAAGCTTCTACAAGCTGCAGGTAGAAAACCGAGATATACAAGTATCATAATCGATGAGGGCCAAGATCTCAGCGACAACGCATATCGCCTGATTAGGGTGCTGGCCGGGGAAGAACATCCGAATGACATCTTCATTGTGGGCGATTCCCATCAGCGTATTTATCGCAATCATCCTACTTTGTCTAAATGTGGAATCAATGTGCGCGGTCGTAGCAGTATCCTGAAAATCAATTACCGTACTACCGAGGAAATTCGAAAACATGCATTTGCATTGTTGAACGGTATTTCTTTTGATGACTTAGACGAAGGGCTGGATATTGGAGATAGATGCCAATCACTCACCCATGGTGAAAAGCCAATCATCGAGAATTTCAGCAACGCTAACGATGAATTTGATTTCATTCTAAGCGAAGTGAAAAAACTCAAAAACAACGGTGTCGCACTCACGGATATTTGTGTAGTTGCACGGACCAAAAAACTTGTTGACGACTATATCGCATTATTTACAGGAGCTGGTATCCGTTCATACGCGATCAAGAGAAACAAGGTAGATGACCGTAGTTTTGATGGTTTACGTGTTGCTACTATGCATCGAGTAAAGGGATTGGAATTCAAATATGTTTTTATTGCTGCGGTGAACAATAGAATCATTCCACTACCTTCTGCTATCAATAAGACGGACCCTGTTTCCGAAGCTGAGTCAATAACATCAGAAAAATGCCTGCTTTATGTAGCGATGACTCGTGCACAAAAGGGTGTCTACATCACAAGCTACGGCAAAGAATCAGATTTTTTGAAGCCGTAAAGTTAATTATCACGCAGTTACCATATGGTAGCTGCGTGATTTTTTTGCCCGCATACCTGCGGCCTGATGACAATCGCACGCTTCATGCAACATAAACGCACTCCCTGCCGGTCGCCTCCGGTCATTGCAGAAACAATGGGTATTGTATGCAAATTGACTTGGAGAGTGAAAAAATGCGTGAATTAAGATAATTCGTATGCTTTCGATGGTGTATGTTCTTATTTATGAGCATACGCTCATGTATAGGTACAGAAAAATACGCCTATTCGCGGTAAAATATATATACAGGATAAGACGAAAGGCAGGTGCGTGAACATGGACAAGGAAATGAGCCTCAAGAATCGGGACAGACTCATTCAGCTGGGCATAACCATTTCTACGTTCAGAAAGTATCGCGGCCTGTCCCAGGAGCAGCTGGCAGAACGTGCATCAGTCAGTCGTTCTCTTATCAGTTCAATCGAGGCTGCGGGTATAGCCAAATCCTTTTCGCTTGAGGTGTTCTATAACATCGCCGATGCGTTGGAAATAGAGCCTGCAACATTGCTGAGCGCACCGACACAATTCGATAACCTTTTGAAACAGAACACCTGACCTCATCCTTGGGATAGCTGATATAGAATCATTGCAGCACAGACAGCCGGTATCATGTACTGGCGGACTGTGCTGTTTTTTCGTGTTGGGAATGTATCTGCTGTTGTTCGGCGAAAGGAGAGGGATATCATGGCAGGCTTATTTAAGAAAAATAGAAGGGCGCGCCGGATTCCGGAGAAACTGGCGCAGTATGATGATGAATACCTGCTGTACTGTGTGGAAAAGGATCGTGTTGAAACCGTTCTTGAGAGCACACTGCATGAGACCGATGATCCGAAGGAGATCATTGATGTCACATTGAAAACGGTATGTGAGTTCTATGGCGGGGACTGGGCCGGCGTCATGGACATCGATATGGATACCTGCCTGTGGAGGCCGATCTGCTGGTTCCGCGCGGGAGGTGCAACCGACAGAACGCTTTACAGACTGAGCGGACTGGAGGATGCCGAGGTCATGCCGCGCTGGCTGGAATCCATGCACAGCGCCATGCCTATTGTTCTGCCTGATACAACTGAATTCAGGGAATCCAATCCAGCAGAATTTGCACTGTATGAGCGCCTGGATGCAAAAGCCATTCTTGCATCCCCGTTCTCTCCAGCACCGACCGGTTTTCTTGTCATCCGTAACCCATCGAGATATCTGGAGCGGCCGGAAGCGCTGTACATCTTCGCCTATGTCCTTCACCGTGCGCTTGCCCAGCAGAATGTCATGGAACGTGAGAAGATCATCGAGGCCATGAACCCGATAGAACCGAGCTATGATGTCTATATCAGCTTCTTCCGCGACCTGGAAATCCGCACGGCAGGCGGTACGCTGACCGAGCAAATCATCAATGCGCCGAAAACCATTCAGCTTATAGCCTATCTGCTGTTGAAGCCGGAACGCGCCCACTCGCCGAGAGAAATCTTTGAACATCTGAACCCCGGAGAAGATTTTGACGGCAATACAAATGCAATCCGCGGAAGCATATACCGGTTTTCCAATATGTATGCAAAGCGCACTGGACAATCCGCAAGACTGATCATCCGTGAAGGCAGCGGGTACAGGAGAAATCCGAATCTGAAGATTACGACCGACATCGAACAGTTTGATCTGCACCTGAAAGCCGCCGAGGCGGCATCCGGAAGCGCTGAAAGAATTGAGGAGCTTCGCAAAGCGGTAGAGCTTTACAAAGGCCCGGTTTTCATGTGCGGCAGAGACCAGCTGTGGCTGAATGATATTGTCAGTCAGTATGAAGTTCGCTATATCAAGGCCGCAGATGCCCTGATGCGCGAGCTGGCAAAGCAGAAAGACTATGCGGGCGTCATGGAGTACGCCGCCAGGGCGCATGAGCTATTCCCCGGCAACGGCCTGATCTGTTACTGGCTCATCATGGCGACATACAGTCTGTCCGGTGCCGATATGGCAAAGAAGGAATATTTCCGCCTCAAAGACGATATGACCCAGGAGGAAATCGATGTGGTGACGGAGCATCTGAAAAAGAATAGCCTGATTCGATATGAGGAGCTGTTCGGCGTGTAACACATCCGGCGCACAGAGAAAACACCCGATTTTTGCCATAACACAGAGGGCGCACAAATCAGAGATAAAATAGAATAGAACGAACAGCCGTGACACTTCAGCTGCACAGCTGAGGAACCCCCGTAAGTTAGCCTTTTAGCGCAAAAGCTAAACGACAACTTACGGGGGTTTTCTTATGTCTCCGGCACAATTTCATCATAGAGAGGCTTTTGTTCCGGCAGACAAAAACCTCTCTATTTTTTATGCCCAAAAGCGCAGAACGCGCTGCCGTTCTCCTCCTCCGGTTTCTGAATTCCAAACAAAATTCAGAAACCGGAGGATAAGACAATGGCATACAACAAGGCCAGTGAAGAAAGAAAATGGCGGCTCTGGAAAGAAGCCGAGGAAAAACAGCTGCGCGAGCTTGGCGTCAGCGAGGACAGGATTGCGCAGCTCCGTGCCTACGATTGGGAGATTTTCAATTCTGACAGGCGGTATTACGAACATCATGCGGAAAGCGGCGATTATCTCGAACAGCTTGCAGCAGATGAGGAGAAACCGGATGTGAAAACCGTTTCGGATTTTCTGGACAGCATCGACAGCCCTGCGCTGTTTAGCCTGCTTTCTGAAACCGACCCGATCACCGTTCTGATCGCACTGAGAAGATCTCAGGGAAAATCATTTTCCGAGATTTCTCTGGAGGTGGGGTTATCCGAAAACACCGCCCACCGGCGCTGGACTCGCCTTAAAGAAAAAATCAAAAAATCTCTTTGAGCCTGTCCGGAAATACCCCTTCCCATCGGCTGTAGGGTGAGAGGAGCAAATGGGTCTGTTTGATAAAAGCAAGATTCGCGCTCTGCTTGCTGAACCTTGAAAATTTCATACACATTCATCAGGTACGTTCCTGTGCGGGAGAGATTCTCCAGCTGCATGATGGTGCGCCATGACACGCCTGCCCGATCCGGGTGATTACGGAAAGCAAGGCGGTGAGCGATTTCGAACCAATCTGAAATATCCGGCTGCAACGGATACAGCCATGAAACGCACAAGGGATAATGATACTTCCGTAATACGCGGCCCGGTCACAATGAAGGCGGGGAGGTTAGATTCCTATGAGGCAGCTTCGCAGACTGCCGCCTGATGAGTTCCCCGCCTCCGGGGGTCGTGGACGAATGGGAGGCAGTATATAAAACTGAATTTTTGGAAGGTGAAGCCATTGCGCAAGAATTGGGAGTACAGGCGCGGCGATGTTTATCTTGCAGACCTCGATCCGGTCGTAGGCGCAGAAATCGGCGGTGTCCGCCCGGTACTGATTCTTCAGAACAACACGGGTAATTTCTTCAGCCCCACGCTGATTGCCGCACCACTCACCTCCAACATTGATAAAAAGCCGAATCAGCCCACACATTTTCTGTTGGAACATGTACACGGCCTTAGCCGGCCGTCCGTAGTGATTCTGGAGCAGCTGAAAACGCTGGATAAGCGCCGAATCATCAAATATCTGGGACGGGTGGACAGCAGTGTCCTATACAGCCCGGAATTCTGTAAGTGCCTTGCGGTGAGCTTGGCACTTTATTTGTAATATGCAGGCACTCATTTCGAGTGCGGAAAGGAGCAGACCATGACATTGGATGAAATGAGAAAAGTGGATATCCGGACGGTTGACCCGGCAACGCTTCATGACCGCCGGGATGTGCGCATCGACAGCCGTCAGCCGAGAGAAAAACGCATTGCGTCTTATCTGAAGCAGATCGGCAATCCCTACTGCTACGTTGACGACGGTGTTGTCGTCAAGATCGGGTTTATGAACACCCGCGAAACGATTGATGACCGGCTGGAAGACTATGCCCGCAGTCAGGTCAGCAAGGGATGAAACAAATATCGACATCATCGACTGTCCCGGATGATTTCAATACAATGATAGCGGAGGTGATAAAAATGCCAGACAGAATCTGGAACGCAGCAGAATATACCCGTCTTTCCCGCGATGACGGCGACAAGGCGGAGAGCAATTCCATAACGAGCCAAAAGGAAATCATCCGGGAATATGTGCGCAGGCATCCGGAATTCGTGATCGTCAAGGAGTATGCGGATGACGGCTATTCCGGCGTCAACTTTGAACGTCCGGGCTTCAAGCAGATGGTGGAGGACATCAAGGCAAAGAAAATCGACTGTGTGATCTGCAAAGACCTCAGCCGGTTTGCCAGAAACTACATCGATGCAGGACGGTATCTGGAAAAGATTTTTCCGTTCATGGGCGTGCGGTTCATTGCCATCAATGACAACTATGATTCCTGCGGCGAAAAGGCGCAATCCGATGCGCTGATCGTTCCGTTCAAGAATCTGATCAACGACGCCTACTGCCGCGACATACGGATGAGCTTATACGCATACGGAACCGATACGCCAAGCTCTTCCGCAACTTCATTTACTCTCATAAAAATTTCTCCTGCCATAGGCAAAATACCTTCCTTTCCTGATTTGTGGTTGATTGCTTTGCCGTTCTATCCGCAGGACTCTGGCAGGCAACCCTTTTCGGCGCTGTGCCGTTTTCTTTTCTCCTTGGCACGCTCGTTTCATCGCGTGCTTCCCCGGAGAAAGTATCCTTTGGACGGTCATTCAGTTTGGCTCTTTTGAATTTCACCCCCTCTCACCTTACAACGGACATTTTTTCTGCATTTGGAGGTATCCTAAATTGTAAAATTTCTATGAATTAAGCTTATATGCTTAGCTTGCAACTATTGTACTATACATATAAGTTTAAGTCAAGCCGGTTTGCAGGAAAATATTAAATAAATTTGCTTAGATTTTCCTTGACGGAATTAAACATATCTGCTATACTCGTTATCAAAGACGACCGACACAGGAGATGGCTATTATGGCGATTGGTGAACGCATCCACTTTTTCCGCACGATGCGGGGCATGACACAGAAATACCTTGGCATGGCGCTGGGCTTTCCGGAGAAATCCGCAGATGTTCGCCTTGCGCAGTACGAGAATGGTTCCAGAACGCCCAAAGCGGACGTGACCGCTGCGCTGGCACAGGCGCTTGACGTTTCGCCCAAGGCGCTGGATGTACCGGACATTGACTCCTATATTGGACTGATGCACACGCTGTTCACGCTGGAAGACCGCTACGGTCTTGAGGTCTGCGAGTGTGAGGACGAGGTGCATCTGCGCGTTCATATCCACAAAGGACGCGACGCAGCGGAGCTTCACAGGATGCTTTCCGCATGGGGTGCGATTGCCGCCAAGCTGAAAGCGGGGGAGATCACCAAAGAAGAATACGACCACTGGCGCTATTACTATCCGAAATACGACACCTCCGGTCAGTGGCACAAGATCACGCCGTCGCAGGAACTTAGTGATATGCTCCTTGCCGACCTCAAAGAACACACGGGAAAATGATGTTCAGGCACTCTTGACAAATTATCAAATTAATATTATTATAATATTAATTTGATAATTTGGAGGGATAATACATGGCGACTAATCTAATGAACGTATTCAAGACTGTGGATCTTCAGGGAGTTGGAAAAACCGCTGCAAATATCGTTTCTCTTGCGTTTAAGCCAAACAAAAAAACGGGGGCTAAAATTGCACGAGCTGTATTAGATGATGGGACAACTTTAATAAAGACCGTAACCGCTTCTGGAGTTGTTTCCGAAACAATTCATCGACTTCCCGAAATCACCTCAACAGTTCAAAGAAACGAAGTAATCAAAGATCTCTGCAAACAAAAAATTAATCAAGAAACCATTGCAGCGATGCTGGATATTTCGCAATCCACCGTTTCAAATGTTTTGCGCAAGAAATAATACTCTTGTCTAAATAGAAAAGGCTCTGCCGACCTTCTTTTACAGAAAGTCAGCAGAGCCTTTTTCGCTCTCAATATAGGATTGGTATGATAGCTCAACCTGCAAACCGCTTCTCCCTTGAAACAAGAATAAACAAAACAGTTTGGGTATCTGCTATCATTTTGCTATCAAACAGGAAATGAGATTTTCAAAAAGTGAGTGTTTTCAAGGCTTTGCAGCCCCTCATGTTCACTTTTTTCTCATTCCCACTCCACCGTTGCGGGGGGTTTGGAGGTGATATCGTAGACGATCCGGTTGATGTGCTTCACCTCGCCGACGATGCGGCCGGAAATCTTGTCCAGCAGGTCATAGGGGATGCGGGACCAGGTGGCGGTCATGAAGTCCTGGGACTGCACCGCACGCAGGGCCAGGGTATAGTCATAGGTGCGCTCGTCGCCCATGACGCCCACGCTGCGCAGATCCGTCAGCACGGCGAAATACTGGCTGGTGGTGCGGTCCAGACCGGCCAGCGCCATCTCCTCCCGGAAAATGGCGTCGGCATCCCGAAGGATGGACAGCTTTTCCTCGGTAATCTCGCCGATGACGCGGATGGCCAGGCCGGGACCCGGGAAGGGCTGACGCCACACCAGCTGCTCCGGCAGGCCCAGCTCCAGGCCCAGCTGCCGCACCTCATCCTTGAACAGGCGGCGCAGAGGCTCCACGATGTCCTTGAAATCCACGCAGTCTGGCAGACCGCCCACGTTGTGATGGCTCTTGATGACGGTGGACTCGCCGCCCAGGCCGGACTCCACCACGTCAGGATAGATGGTGCCCTGGGCCAGGAAGTCCACGGCGCCGATCTTCTTGGCTTCCTCCTCGAACACGCGGATGAACTCCTCACCGATGATCTTCCGCTTACGCTCGGGGTCCGTGACACCGGCCAGCCTGCTCAGGAAACGGGGACCGGCGTTGACCCGGCGGACGTCCACGTTGAACTGCTTGGTCATCACATGCTCCACCTGGTCGCCTTCGTCCTTGCGCAGCAGGCCGTGGTCCACGAAAATGCACGTCAGCTGACGGCCCACCGCCCGCTGTAGCAGCGCGGCGGCCACGGAGCTGTCCACGCCGCCGGACAGAGCCAGCAGCACCCGGCCATTGCCGATCTTCTCCCGGCACTGGGCCACAGCCTCCTCCAGATAGGACGCCATGGTCCACTCCGGCCAGAAGCCGCAGATCTTATACAGGAAGTTCTCCAGAATTTGGCGGCCGTACTCGGTATGCACCACCTCCGGGTGGAACTGCACGCCGTAGAGCTTCTTTTCCAGACACTGGACCGCCGCGTGGCGGCAGCCCTCGGTGGAGGCGATGATCTCGAAGCCAGGGGCCAGGCGCTCCACCTCCACCCCGTGGCTCATCCAGTACACAGCCGTCTCCGGCACGCCGTCGAACAGGGGAGAGGCGGTATGGGTCAGCTCCGTCTTGCCGTACTCCCGGGTGTCCGCCTTGCAGCACTGGCCGCCCAGCAGGTGCATCATCAGCTGCAGACCGTAGCAGATGCCCAGCACGGGAACACCCATGGACAGCATCTCCGGGTCGATCATGGGAGCGCCGGGGTCAAACACCGTGGCCGGGCCGCCGGTGAAGATGATGGCGTCCGGGGCAAAGGAGCGGACCTCGTCCATGGTCATGCGGAAGGATTTGATCTCGCAGTATACGCCGCACTCACGGACGCGGCGGGCCACCAGCAGGTTATACTGGCCGCCGAAATCCAGCACAAGAACCTTTTTCATACGGGATCATCCTCCCGGAAGGTGATGTGGTCGGGGGTAGCCTCCTCGATGACAGCCAGGGAGTGGATGGGATAGCCCTTCTCCCGCAGGGCGTCGCCGCCATGCTGGAAGCCCTTTTCCACCGCCACGCCAATGCCCACCAGCTCAGCCCCGGCGGCCTTGACGATGTCGATGAGGCCCTGCATGGCATAGCCCTTGGCCATGAAGTCGTCGATGATCAGCACCCGGTCATTGGGACCCAGCCACTCCTGGGCCACAATGAGGGTGACCTTTTTCTTATAGGTATAGGAGAAGATCTCGCTCTGATACAGGCCGCCTTCGATGTTGTCGCTCTTGGCCTTCTTGGCGAATACCATAGGAACGCCGTACTTCTGGGCGCACACCGTGGCCAGGGCAATACCGCTGGCCTCCGCCGTCAGCACCATGGTGATGTTGTTCACATCGAAATACTTGGCAAATTCGTCAGCCAGCTGGCTCATGAGGGCGGTGTCCACCCGGTGATTCAGGAAACCGTCCACCTTGATGATGTTGCCGGGCAGGACCTTACCCTCCCGGCGGATACGCTCCTTCAGCAGTTCCATAAATTCCTCCTATAAATCTCACATTGCTGTGAATAATGACTCTATTCTGCCCTATTCACGCCGCAAAAGCAAGGGGGCGAAAGGGCGAAGTTCCCGGCATTTCCGGGGCGGGTTTTGTCACTTATGACGGCGCTCAGCCCCGGCGCAGGCTCTCCCGGATAAAATCGCTGAAGCGCTGGGCCGCAGACGTCAGGGGCACGTCCCGCAGGACGCACAGATCCACGCTGCGGGCCGGGATATCAAAGGATGTGCGCAGCTTCCGCAGACGGCCGCTGTCCAGCTCCCGGCGGACAAATTCCTCCGTGACGCCGGCCACGCCGAAGCCGATGGCCGCCAGGTCCACCAGCAGGCTTCGGGCGCCCAGCTCGATCTCCGGGTGCAGATGCAGCCCGTTCTGCAGGAAGTATTTTTCCAGATACAGCCGGGAGGAGGCCTTCCGCTCCAGCAGAATCAGCGGGAACCGGGCGATCTCCTCCAGGGAATAGACATGGTCGAAGTCGCAGGGATACTCCGCCCCGGCCACGAAAATGGAGTGGGTGGCCAGGCACGGGAAGGTCTCCAGAGAAGCCCCCTCCTGGGGGGTGCTGGCAAAGGCGATGTCCACCTTGCCGGACTGCAGCAGACCCAGGACCTTGTGGCTCCGGCCGGAGATGATCTGGATATGAATGGCCGGATACTGCCGGTGGAACCGGTCCAGATACGGCAGCAGGAACTGGCTGGTCACCGTGTCGCTGGCGCCGATGGTCAGGTGGCCCATCTGCAGGTCCCGGCTCTGGGACAGCTTTTCTTCGCCGGTTTCCAGCAGGCCCATGGCGCTGCGGACGTATTCATACAGCATCCGCCCATCGGCGGTCAGGGTGACGCCCCGGGAGTTCCGGGCGAACAGCCGGGTCTGCAGTTCCGCCTCCAGCTGCTTGATGGACTGGCTGACGGCGGACTGGGATATAAACAGAGTCTGGGCGGCGGCGGTGATGTTTCCGGCCTCCGCCACCTCCTTGAACACGCGATAGAGCTCCAGCTTCACGGACATGACAGCACCTCATTAAGAAAAATAATGCGTACAGTTTGTATCATCTGCTGTAATTATATCAAATATTCCCGGGAATGCAACCCCTATCTGTCTTTCCCCGAAGGATTCGGCATTTTTTCCGATTTCCCTTGCTTTTTCCCGGCGGCTTCTGTATAATCATGACTGGCTTTTGCTGCAAGAGTAGAAGCGGCGCGTTAAGTGCCGGTCGGATGGGAGGTTGCCGCCGGACGAAGGGGACCTGTCTCCGCGGTGCCGTCTTCGCATCCGCTTTGGCAGCCGGCCCGGGGATTCGCGCCCTGACAAGTGCATACTCCCCAACCTCCTCCCAATTTTTACCCGAATTAGGAGGTATTTTTTATGTCTGAACGTCACACCCATGCATCTGCCCACGGCAGACCCAAGTGGCCCGTGCGGGCCATGGTCACCTGCGCCCTGCTGACCGCCGTCAGCGTGGTGCTGGCCCGGTTCCTGATCCCCACCCCCAACGAGGTGACCCGCTTCTCCCTGGAGGCGGTGCCCATCTTCCTGGCCGGGATGCTGTTCGGGCCGCTGCCCGGGGCCCTGACAGGCTTCGCCGCCGATTTCATCGGCTGCCTGTTCTCCCCCTATGGCTACAACCCGATTTTCTGCGTGCCCCCGATCCTGTATGGCCTGTGCGCCGGTTTTTTCCGGCCCTGGCTGACGCGCAGATGCAGCCCCCTGCGGCTGGCTCTGGCGTTCCTGCCGCCGGTGGTCCTGGGGTCGGTGCTGTACCAGAGCTTCGCTTTGGCCATGATCTATGGCGGCGGCGCGAAAGCCGCGTACTTTCTCACCCGGCTGGCGGCCCGCAGCGTGCAGTTCGCCATCACCGGGATCCTGGACGTGCTGGTGGTGTGGCTTCTGCAGCGCTCCGGCGCTCTGCGGGCCGTGGGCCTGCCGCCGGTGCAGTCGAAAGGAAATGATATACAATGAACATTGACGAAACCCTGTCTTATATCCACGCCGTCTGCTGGCGCAGCAGCATCCCGGGGCTGGAGCGCATCCGGGCGCTGCTGGCGCTGATGGGGGATCCCCAGAGGGACATGAAGTTCATCCACGTCACCGGCACCAACGGAAAGGGCTCCACCTGTGCCATAATGGCCAGCATCCTCCGGGCGGCGGGCTATCGCACGGGCCTGTACACCTCGCCCTTCCTGATCCGGTTCAACGAGCGCATGCAGGTGGACGGCCAGCAGATCACCGACGACGAGCTGTGCGAAATCACGGCCCAGGTCCGCCCTCTGGCGGACTCCCTGGACCCTCACCCTACGGAGTTTGAGATGGTCACGGCCATCGCCTTCGCCTATTTCGCCCGGCACAGCTGCGATATCGTGGTGTGCGAGGTGGGCATGGGCGGCGAATTTGACGCCACCAACGTGATCCCCGCCCCGGAGGCCGCCGTGTTCTGCAACATCGGCCTGGACCACACCCAGTATCTGGGGGACACCATTGAAAAAATCGCCGCCACCAAGGCTGGGATCATCAAGCCCGGCTGCGAGGCGGTGCTGTACCGCCAGTCCGCCGCCGTGGAGGAGATCATCCGCCAGCGGTGCGAGCGTTTGGGTGTTCCCCTGCACCTGGCGGATTTTGACGGCATCCGGCCGGAAAGCGCCGGGTTGGAGGGCCAGGTTTTCGATTGGGAGGACCTGGACGGCCTGCGCCTGCCGCTGCTGGGACGGCACCAGCTGTGCAATGCCGCCGTGGCCCTGACGGCCATCCGGGTGCTTCAGGCCCGGGGCTGGTCCATTACCGACTCCCATATCCGCCGGGGGCTGGCCTCCACCGACTGGCCCGGCCGGTTCCAGATCATCGGCCATGATCCGCTGTTCATCATCGACGGCGGCCACAATCCCCAGTGTATCCAGGCGCTGGAGCAGAACATCCGGGACTATCTGCCCGGGCGGCCCCTGACGGTGCTGACCGGGGTCATGCAGGACAAGGACTACCACTGCATGTACCGGGGCGTGGCGCCCTACGCCAACTCCTTCATCACGGTGACGCCGGATAACCCCCGGTCCCTGCCTGCCGGTGAGCTGGCGGCCTATATCCGGGAGCTGGGCTGTTCCGCCACGGCCTGCGGCACCATCCGGGAGGGGGTGGCCCTGGCCCTGGAGCAGGCGGGGCCTGACGGCACGGTGCTGTGCTACGGGTCCCTGTACCTCATCGGAGACGTGGAGCTTCAGCTGCGGGAGCTGACCAAATGACGGAAGGAGGTCCGGCACATGACCCAGTGCGAAACCTGCTGCTTTTATAACTACGACGAGGAATACGACGAATATATCTGCGACGTGGACCTGGACGAGGACGAGATGGTGCGGTTCCTGTCCGGACGGGGGGACTGTCCCTACTGGCGGCCCGGCGACGAATACCGCACCGCCCGGCGGCAATAGGCGGAAATATGGGTGGATTTTTCCACCGCCCTGTGATACAATGGCCCTGCCGCATACGCGGCGCAAAGGGAGAGTGAGAAAATGGATAAGCTATGCGACCTGCTGGACATCCGGCCCGGCGTCACCGCCCTGATCGGCGGCGGCGGCAAGACCACCCTGATGTATCACCTGGCCCGGGAGCTGCGGGAGCGGGGCACCGTGGCGGTGACCACCACCACCAAGATCTGGCCCCCCACCGGCATCGCCGTGGCCCGGGACCCGGATACCGCCCGGGAAATTCTGGCCCGGGAGGGCCTGGTGTGCCTGGGGGTTCCGTCGGCCCAAGGCAAGCTGGTGTCCCCGGGCTTTGAGGGCTGGGACGCCCTGGCGGACTATACCCTGGTGGAGGCGGACGGCTCCGCCGGAAAGCCCTTCAAGGGCCACGAAAAGCACGAGCCGGTGCTGCCGCCCCGGCGCAACACCACCATTCTGGTGCTGGGAGCCGACGGCTTCGGCCGTCCCATCAGTGTGGCGGCCCATCGTCCGGCCCTGTATGCCCGGCTGGCCGGTGTGCCGGAAAACCGGCCCGTGACCCCGGCCATCGCGGCCCGGGTGGCCGCCCGGGAGGGATTTCATGACCAGGTTTTCGTGAACCAGGTGGACCAGGAGGAGGAGCGTCCCCTGGCCCGGCAGCTGGCGGAGCGGCTGGACTGCCCGGTGGCTGCCGGTTCCCTGCGGTCCGGCTGCTGGGAAAAGATCAAATAACAGGAGGATTCAACTATGGAACGTACCTATGCGGAATACGCCGCCCACCAGGCGGTGGAGTTGCTGGCCATCGACAGCCCCACGGGCTTCACCCGGCAGGCGGCGGAGTGGGTGCTGAACGCCTTCCGGTCCCTGGGCTATGAGGCCCGGACCACCGTCAAGGGCGGCGTTCTCATCGACCTGGGCGGCAGCGACGAGAATGACGGCCTGCTGCTGGAGGCACATGCCGACACCCTGGGCGGCATGGTGGCGGAGATCAAGGGAAATGGCCGCCTGCGGCTGACGGCTCTGGGCGGTATGCGTCCGGAAAACGGCGAGGCGGAGAACGTCCGGGTCTACACCCGCTCCGGGCGGGTCATCGAGGGCACCTTCCAGCTGTGCAACGCCTCCGTCCACGTCAACGGCGAATATGCCAACGCCAAGCGCAGCTATGACACCTGCGAGGCGGTGCTGGACGAGGACGTGAAGTCCGCCGATGATACCCGCGCTCTGGGTGTGGAGGTGGGCGACATCGTCTGCTTCGAGCCCCGGACCCGGATCACCGGATCCGGCTATATCAAGAGCCGCTTCCTGGACGACAAGCTGTCCGTGGGCATTCTGCTGGGCCTGGCCAAGTTCATGAAGGACAAGGACCTCACCCCCCGCCGCCGGGTATACGCCCATGTGACGGTGTACGAGGAGGTGGGCCACGGCGGATCCGCCAGCGTGCCCCAGGGCGTCACCGAGGCCATCAGCGTGGACATGGGCTGCGTGGGCGACGGACTGCGCTGCACCGAACGGCAGGTGTCCATCTGCGCCAAGGACTCCGGCGGCCCCTACAGCTATGAGGTGGTGGGCAGGCTCATTGACGCCGCCCGGCGGGAAAAGGCCGACTACGCCGTGGACGTGTATCCCCACTACGGCTCCGATGTGGAGGCCACCCTGTCTGCCGGAAACGACCTGCGCCACGGGCTTATCGGCGCAGGCGTCTACGCCAGCCACGGCTATGAGCGCAGCCATATCGACGGCGTGTGGAACACCCTGAAGGTGCTCAAGGGGTATCTGGAGATCTGAAAACGAAATGCCCGCAGGCTTTCGCCTGCGGGCATTTCGTTTATTTGCGGCGGACGAAATCCTGCTCGATCCGCAGCTTCCAGTCCTCGCTCAGTTCCTCACTGCGGCGGACGGAGGAGACGGCGCCGTCCAGAACCGAGAAGTTCAGCAGCGTTCCCAGACGATCGGACCGGTAGGTGACGGCGCGGCTCTTGGCGATGCCGAGGCGGTCGGCCGTCGTGACGGCGTCGATGTTGGCCCCCAGGAACAGAAACTCCCAGCCGTGCTGCTTCTTCTGACGCTGGATCATGTCCTTGATCTCCCGGCTGTCATACAGGCGGCTGGCATTCTCCATGCCGTCGGTGGTGATGACGAACAGGGTGTGCTGGGGGACATCCTCGCTTCTGGCGTACTTGTGGATGTTCCCGATGTGGTGGATGGCCCCGCCGATGGCATCCAGAAGGGCGGTGCAGCCGCCGACGATGTAGTCCTTTTCCGTCATGGGGGGCACCTCCTGAATGGGCACCCGGTCGTGGATGACCGCGCTGGCACCGCTGAAGAGGACCGTGGAAACAAGGGCCTCGCCCTCCTCTTTTTTCTGCTTTTCGATCAGGGAATTGAAGCCGCCGATGGTATCCGACTCCAGCCCGCTCATGGAGCCGCTGCGGTCCAGAATAAAGACGATCTCCGTCAGGTTCTTTTTCATGTTCCATACCTCCAACAAAAAAATGTGACTGTTCGGTGGTTCACCTTACAGTCACATTTTATCGCATTGTGGGGCGCATGTGGTCGCCTGGCAGGCGACATTATGCGGGAGGTTACTTTTCCCCGTACCAGCAACGGACGAAGGAGGCCAGGCCCGGGATCAGGTCCTTGATCTGGTGGCCGGAGGTGTTGACGCACAGGTGGTACGTCTCCTTGACACCCCACTTGGTGTCGGCGAACATCTGACGGTACTGGGCGCGGTTTTTGTCCACCTGCTTCATGCGGCGGGCAATGTCATTGCGGGACAGGTGCTCCCCCTCCGGGGCCCGGTCGATGCAGCGCTGGATCTTGGACTCGGCGTCGGCATAGACGAACAGGTTCAGGGGGTGATAGTCCTTGAGAATCACGTCGGCGCAGCGGCCCACGATGACGCAGTCCCCCTGCTTGGCGAAGTTCTCGATGATCTGCTGCTGGGCGGCGGCCACCTGGAAGCCCTGGTCCATGATCTGCACCGGGGGCATGGCGAAGCGGTGGCCGATGGTCATGGGATAGGCGGCCTCGATGCACTTTTCGGAGATGTTGGCCACATACCGCTCGTCGAAGCCGTGCTCCTTGGCGATGAGCTCGATGATCTCGTGATCGTAGCAATGGATGCCCAGCTCCTCGGCCAGGCGCTTGCCCAGCTCGCGGCCGCCGGAACCGAATTCACGGCTGATGGTGATGATTTTCATGATATTTCCACTCCTCTCAAAGGATCAAAAAGGTGACGGGATCAATATTCGTAGCAGCTGCCGCCCACGAACTCGCGGACGATGGAGTTGCGGGGGACATAGGGAGTGTGCAGCGGGGGAACGCCGCCCACCACCTTCATCAGGTCCGTCAGGCCGTGCTTTTCCAGGTACTCCGGGGTCAGCTCCTGGCGGAACTGGGGGATCTCGTTGAGGTATTTGGCCAGAATGCAGGGCTCATAGTCGTGGAAGGTGTCGATATGAATGGCGGCGTTGCCCTTGTGGGGCATGATGTAGTTGATCTCGCCCCGGTCCACGCTTTCGGCCCGCTCCACGGTTTCCCGCAGGGAGTGACCCCGGGTGTTGAAGTCCCGGATCAGGCGGCGGGCCACCCGCAGCTGCTCGGGACGGACAATCTTGTCGTCATTGGTGATGATGCGGGTCCGGGGGGCCACATACACGCCGTTGGCGATGCCCCGGAGCTTGTCGAAGATCAGGGGGTTGAGCATATGGATGCCCTCGGCGATGACGATGCAGTCTTTTTCACCCTGCATCTTCTTATAGCCGCCGGTGACGCCGTTTTTGAAGTCGTACCAGGGGATATCGGCCTCCATCCCGTCCAGCAGGCGGGAGATGCAGGTCAGCAGGGTGTCCACGTCCACGCAGTAGGGGGACTCCCAGTCCGTGGCCTCCGGGGGACGCTTATCCAGCGGCAGGAAGAAATTGTCCATGCTCAGCAGGCACACCTTCACGCCCAGATTCTGCAGATACTCCTGCAGGCGCATGGCGGTGGTGGTCTTGCCGGAGCCGGAGGGGCCGGTCAGGGCCACCACGGGCTTTTCCTGGCGGTTGGACAGGATCGCCGCGGCGGCGGCGCTGATCTTGTCGTGAAATACTTCCTCGCAGCGCAGGACGAACTGCGTCTCGTTGCGCATGGCGTAATTGATGTTTTCCAGGTCGATAACGCGCATTGGCAGATGCTCCTCTCGTAAAATACTATCTATCCATCCTATAATATGGCGTATTATATCACAAAGTAACGGCGGCTGCAAGTGAAAAAACCCGCCTTCACAGAGGGAAGGCGGGAGGGGGAAGCTACACGCGTTCGATCAGGGCCACGGCATGGGCAGACATGCCGGAGCCGTTGCCGGTGAAGCCCAGGTGCTCCTCGGTGGTGGCCTTGACGTTGACGCAGCCGGGGTCGACCCCCAGGGCGGCGGCCAGGTTCTCCTGCATCTGACGGCGGTAGGGGCCGACCTTAGGGGCCTGGGCGATGAGGGTGGCGTCGATGTTCACCACCCGGTATCCGGCGTCTGCCAGGGCGTCCCGGACCCGGGACAGCAGCACCAGGCTGGAGATGTTCAGAAAGGCGTCGTCACTGTCCGGAAACAGGCGGCCGATGTCTCCCAGGGCGGCGGCGCCCAGCAGGGCGTCCATCACCGCGTGGGTCAGCACGTCGGCGTCGGAGTGGCCGTCCAGCCCCCGGTCATAGGGAACGTGGACGCCGCCCAGGATCAGGGGACGGCCGGCGGTGAGCCGGTGGACATCGTAGCCGTGGCCCATGCGCAGATTCGTCATCTGTCCCGCCCCCGGAGGATGGCCTCGGCGATCAGCAGGTCCAGGGGGGTGGTGATCTTGATATTTTCCCGGCTGCCCGTGGCCAGGTAGACCTTTTTGCCCAGACGCTCCACAGCGGAGCAGTCGTCGGTGATCTCGGCTCCGGCGTCGATGGCGGACTGGAGGGCGGCCTTCAGCAGGCTGGCCTCGATGACCTGGGGGGTGTAGACGGCGAAAAGGGTGGAGCGGTCCGGCGTGGAGAGGACGCGGCCGTCGGTGGGGTCCGCGATCTTCACAGTGTCCGACACCGGGACGGCGGGGGCTGCGGCGTTGGTGCGGCAGGCCAGGCGGATGATCTCGTCAAACTCCGCCGGGACCACCAAAGGACGGGCGGCGTCGTGGACCGCCAGCAGGCCGGCCTTGGGGTTGGCCTCCAGGGCGGCGGCCAGGACGGACTGGGCCCGGGTGGAGCCGCCGCGGACCACCTTGACGGGCTTGTGCAGGCCGCAGCGGCCGCACAGGTCCGCCACGGTGAGAAGCAGGTCCTCCCGGGTGGCGACGATGATCTCGTCCACCAGCTCGGTCCGGTCGATGGCGCACAGGGTACGCATCAGCACCGGCGCGCCGTACAGGTCCGCCAGCAGCTTGTCCTGGCCGCCCATGCGGGCGGAGGATCCGGCGGCGGGGACAATGGCCGAACAGAAGGGGCGGGTCTTATCCTGGACCCGGCGGATTTTATCAAATAATTTTCCCATAGTTACGCTCCCAGCATCATGGCTTCGTTGATCCGCTGCTCCACAGCGGAGTAATCGTCCGTTCCCTCCACCAGCACCACCTCGGAGATGAGGATCTGCTTGGCGCTGTGGAGCATTTTGCGCTCGCCGTTGGACAGGCCCCGGCGGTGGTCCCGCCACATGAGGCCCTTGATGACCCGGGCCACCTCCAGCAGGTCGCCGCTTTTCAGCCGGGCCAGATTGTCCCGGTAGCGCTGGTTCCAGTTGGAGGACATCTGCACCTCCAGCGTGGGGATGGCGGAGAGCACCTGGCAGATGTGCTCCGCCGTGGACAGACACCGCAGGCCGATCTGACAGCAGGCATCGGTGGGGATCTTCAGCACCAGCCCCCCGGCGGGCATACGGAACACATAGTAGCTGCTGACCCGGCTGTCCAGGCGCTCGTGGGTGATGCGCTCGATGATGCCGGCCCCGTGCATGGGGTGGACCACCTTATCACCGATTAGAAACATGGCGGCGTCTCCTTTCCGGAAAATAATCTTTCACAAATATATTATACCGGAACGGACCGGATTTGGCAAGAGGGAAAAAGACTATACGGAATCTTAGCAGGCGGGCGGATTGCATTCCCTACCGGAGGGGTGTATAATACCGGCGGGAAAAAATACCCGAAGGAAAGGGGTTTGAGGTACTGTGCTGGAGTTTTTGGAGAAGGAACAGATCGACAAGGGGATCATTCAGGGGATCCGGGAATACCGGGAGAAGTATCCGGCGGCGCCGGAGCTGGCAGGGCGGGTGCCCCGGCCCCGGTATCACTACTACGGAAAGGACGTGTGGGAGGCGGCGGCTGCGGCCCTGCTGTGCGGCGAGAATCTGCTGCTGGCAGGCAGCAAGGCCACCGGCAAGAACGTGCTGGCGGAGAACCTGGCCATGGCCTTTGGCCGTCCGGCCTGGGACGTGTCGTTCCATGTGAACATGGACGCCGCCAGCCTCATCGGCATGGATACCTTTGTGGGCGGGGAGGTTACGTTCCGGCCCGGCCCAGTGTATCTGTGCGCCAAAAACGGCGGGTTCGGCATTCTGGATGAGATCAATATGGCGAAAAACGAAGCCCTGGCTGTGCTGCATGCTACGCTGGACTTTCGCCGGGCCATTGATGTGCCCGGGTATGACCGGGTGGAGGTGGACGAGGCGGCACGGTTTATCGGCACCATGAACTACGGCTATGCCGGGACCCGGGAGCTGAACGAGGCCCTGACCAGCCGGTTTGTGGTGATCCAGATGCCTACCATCGGCCAGGAGGGCCTGGAGCGTCTGCTGGTGGATGAATTCCCCACCCTGGAGAAAAAGTATCGGCAGCAGTTTGCCCAGCTGTTTCTGGACCTGCAGAAAAAGTGCGAAAGCGCGGAGATATCCTCCAAGGCCCTGGACCTGCGGGGCCTGCTGGATGCGCTGCGGCTGATCCGCCGGGGCGTCCGGGCGGGGATGGCCCTGGACATGGGCATCACCAACAAAGCCTTTGACAGCTATGAACAGGACCTGATCCGGGACGTGATCGCCGGGCGCATTCCGGCGAAGCTGGACCGGGCCCGGCTGTTTACGGACTGAGCGCCATGGGTGTACAGACCTACAGCGCCCAGCAGCGGCGGGCGGTGAACCTGATCTGGGCCGCGGCGGGGGAATATGGGTTCGAGCCCAAGTTCCTGGCCATGAAAACCGACGGGACACCGGATTTTTACACGAATTTTGTCATCGGCCTGGTATACAAGTGGTTTGGCCGGGACATGCTGGAGCGGCTGTTTGACTCGTGGCTGGGGGATGTGCGGCAGGCGGTGATGGACGACCTGGCGTGGCTGGCCCTGGAGAGCGCCGTGTATCAAAAGGAGCTGCCGGGACGTCCGGCGCTGGAGGAGCTGCGGCAGGACCACGCCCGGGAGTTCTTTGCCATGGAATATCAGACCTCCCGGCAGGAGTGGATGGCCCGGAATCAGCTGGTATACTCCATGCAGGCGGCCCGGTGGAAAAACGTGCTGGGAAAGCCGGACCGGCTGGTGACCCCCTGGGACAAGGGCCTGTATCGGGCGCTGTGCTGCGGGGACGTCAGCGGGGAGGAGCTGGAGCAGGCGCTGCGGGCGTGCTTCCGGAAGTATCTGGGCTTTGACGGAAAGGTGCGGACCAAGGCGGAGCTGCGGCTGCACTTCGACAACCGGCGGTGGATCGCCTTTATGACCAAAATGGCTCCCACGGAGCTGGTGCGCACCGACGATCTGGCCATCGGACGGGCGGCCCATGCCGGGCAGGCGGGGTTTGTCCGGGCGGCGGATGCGCTGCGGTCCATGCTGCGCTCCAACGAGCGGGCGGAGGCGGACCGGGCGTATATCCAGCGGTGCTTCGGGCGGAGCATGTATTCCCCAAAGCAGCTGAGCGCCATCGAGCAGCAGCGGTGCACCGGGAATCACCTGGGGTGCAGGCTGTGGTTTACCCGGGGGGACCCGGCGGCGGATGTGCCGCCCAGCAGCGACAGCCAGCAGCTGTATGAACAAGCGGCGGAGCAGGCCCGGCTGAACCGGGCGGCCTATGCCGAAAACAGTGAGCTGTATGAAAGCGCCCTGCTGCGGCTGACGGAGCAAATTCGCAACTGTGTGCTGGTGCACCAGCAGCCGGAGGCCGTGACGGCCCGGCAGGGCCGGCTGGACGGGGCCAGGGTATGGCGGGAGCCGGTGCTGGGGGACGACCGGGTGTTTCTGCGGCAGGATCAGGAGCCGAAGCCCGGCTTCAGCGTGGATCTGCTGCTGGACGGCTCGGCCTCCCGGCTGCACTGTCAGGAGACCATCGCGGCCCAGGGGTATATCCTGGCCAAGAGCCTGCTGAACTGCGGCATTCCCGTGCGGGTCACCAGCTTTTGCAGCCTGCGGGGCTATACGGTGTTGCGGGTGCTGAAGGAGTACGGCGACAAGCAGGGGGAGCGGCGGATATTCGACTATTTCGCGGCGGGCTGGAACCGGGATGGGCTGGCCCTGCGGGGAATGGAGGAGCTGATGCAGTCGGCTCCGGCGGAGAAGCATCTGCTGCTGATCCTGACCGACGCCAACCCCGACGACAGCCACCGGATCCCACCCAATGGGAAAAATCCCATCAGCCGGGAATATGACGGCAAGGCCGGGGTGGAGGACACCGCCGACGAGGTGCGGGACCTGCGCCGCCGGGGCATCCGGGTGGCGGCCATCTTCATGGGGGAGCAGGACAGCGTTCCGGCGGCGGATCGGATATACGGAAAGGACCTGGCCCGTATCCGGCGGATGGACCAGCTGGCCCAGGCCGCCGGGCGGCTGATCCAGGATCAGATCCGGGAGCTGGCCAATTAAAAAAGAAATATTTTTGAAAAATGCGCTCTGTTGCCCTGTATACGGCAACAGGGCGTATATTTTTCCGGGAAAAGAGGGGGAATGCAGAACGATGAAAAAGGAGGGCGGTCAATGGAACAGAAGCAGGAGCCCCAGAGGCCGAAAATCGGCACGGAGGAGGTGCGCCGGGCGGCAGATATCCTGAGACGGTACCACGCCGGGAAGCGGCAGCTGGAGCAGCGCATCATCGACAACGAGCAGTTCTGGAAGCTGCGGCACTGGCAGCAGATGGAGAAGGCGGGGCAGGGCGGCAATCCCGCAGACCCGCAGCCCACCAGCGGGTGGCTGGTGAACTGCATCCTGTCCAAGCACGCGGACGCCATGGACTGTTATCCGGAGCCCACGGTGCTGCCCCGGGAGCCCGGGGACCGGGAGGAGGCCCGGAAGCTGACGAGGATTCTGCCGGTGGTGCTGAAGAAGAACGGGTTCAAGCGGACGTATTCCAGCGCATGGTGGTACAAGCTGAAATCCGGGTGCGCCGTGTACGGCGTGTTCTGGGACGCGGGGAAGCTCAATGGACTGGGGGACATCGCCATCCGGCGGATGGACCTGCTGAACCTGTTCTGGGAGCCGGGGGTCACGGATATCCAGGACTCGCCTCACTTCTTCTCCACGGAGCTGCAGGACCGGGAGGCCCTGGAGGAGCGGTATCCCTGGGCCAAGGGCAAGGCCGACCGGGGCGGCTGGAGCGTGAGCCGGTATCTGTATGACGATGCGGTGGACACCTCCGGAAAGGTGCTGGTGGTGGACTGGTACTATCACACCCGGGAGAACGGACGGAAGGTGCTGCAGTACTGCAAGTTCGTGGGGGATACGGTGCTGTATGCCACGGAAAACGACCCGGATATGCGGGAGAAGGGCTGGTACGACCACGGGAAGTATCCCTTTGTGTTTGACGTGCTGTTTCCGGAGGAGGGGACCCCGGCGGGGTATGGGTATGTGGACCTGTGCAAGTCCCCTCAGAAGCAGATCGACCTGATGAACCAGGCTATCCTCAAGAATACCCTGGCCTCGGCCACGCCCCGGTTCTTCGTACGCAGCGACGGGGCGGTGAACGAGAACGAATATGCCGACTGGACAAGGCCCTTTGTCCACACCAACGGAAATCTGGGCAGCGATTCCATCGCGCCCATCCAGACGGCGGGGCTGGACAGCGTGTATGTGGCGATTTTGCAGAGCAAGATCGCGGAGATGAAGGAGACGGCGGGGAACCGTGACGTGGCCAACGGCGGCACCGCAGGCGGCGTTACCGCCGCCACGGCCATCGCGGCCCTGCAGGAGGCGGGGGGCAAGCTGTCACGGAACATGATCGACGACGGATACGAGGCGTTTTCCGACGTGGTGACCCTGTGCATCGAGCTGATCCGGCAGTTTTACAGCCTGCCCAGGCAGTTCCGGCTGCTGGGGGCCATGGGCCGGGAGGAGTTCGTCACCTATGACAGCCGGGGGCTTCAGCCCCAGGCGGTGGACGATGGCGTGATCGCCGGGTACCGGGTGCCGGAGTTCGACCTGGAGGTGTCGGCCCAGGACGAGAATCCCTACAAGACCATGGAGTATAACCAGCTGGCCCTGCAGCTGTTCCAGATGGGGTTCTTCCGGGCGGATATGGCGGATCAGGCACTGCGGTGCCTGGAACTGATGGACTTCAAGAACAAAGACCAGCTGATGAGCAGCATCCTTCAGGGACAGGCGGCGGCCATGGAGCGGCAGCCGGTTCAGCCGGGATCCGCCGCCGGGGCGGAGGTGCGGCCGGTCAGCGCCATGGACCGGATGCGCCGGCAGACCCAGGAGGCGGTGAGGCCTCGGTGATCTGCGCGGTGTTCGGGGAGAACCGGATGACCCTGCGGGGTCATGCGGACTATGCGCCCAGAGGGGAGGACATCGTGTGCGCCGCGGCGTCGGCGCTGGTGTTTGCCCTGATCGGGGCGCTGGAGGAAAAGGGACAGCTGAGGGAGCTGGTGATCAGGCCGGGCCTGGTGACGGTGGCGGCGGAGGGGGACTGCCGGGCAGAGTGGCAGGTGATCCGCTGCGGGCTGGGACAGCTGGCGGGAAAATATCCGGCGTGCGTTCGCCTGGAGGCGTGAGCATAGAGGGTCGTGGCCTACCACGGAAAGGAGCAGATATGCAGGAAGCATCGGAGCGGCTGGGGCAGCTGACCCGGCCGGAGGACCCGGCGCAGGCCGGAACACACACGGGCGGTACGGCTCCCGACGCCGGGGAGCGGCAGGAGGACTTTGAGGAGCTGATCCGGGGGCGGTATAAGGCGGACTTTGACGCCAGGGTGAAGAAAATTCTGGATGGGCGGCTGCGGGGCCTGCGGCAGGAGGTCACGGACCTGCGGCAGCGGGAGAAGCTGCGGCAGCTGCAGATCCAGTACTACCTGGACCGGCTGCCGGAGCAGGAGAAACAGGTCCGGATGGTGCACCCGGAGTTCCGGCTGCAGAAGGAGATGGAGAATCCCCGGTTTTTCCGGCTGGTGCAGGCGGGGGTGGAGCCCCGGGAGGCCTATGAGATGGTGCACCGACGGGAGCTGACCGCCAAGGCCATGCACTTTGCCGCCCAGGCGGCGGCCCGGCAGGCGGTGCGGGTGGTGGAAAGCGGCGGGCGGCGCATCCCGGAAAATGCCGGGCGCAGCGCCAGCGTCAGCCGTCCGGACCCGGGGAAGCTCACAAGCCGGGAGCTGGCGGACATCCGGAAACGGGTGATGGACGGGGAGAAGATCAGCTTCTGAACCTCCGGACAGGAACAATACGCGGAATGAAGAAAGGGGAAAACACATGATGAACGATCTGTATGACCTGCAGCTGTTTGCAGGCGAGGCCAATACCCAGACCACCGGCCACGGCGGTCTCAGCGCGGAGATGAAAACCTATTACGGCATGGAGCTTCTGGAAAACGCCAAGCCCCAGCTGGTGCACAACCAGTTCGCCGCCACCAAGCCCCTGCCCACCGGCGGCGGCAAGACCGTGGAATGGCGCAAGTTCGGCTCCTTCGAGAAGGCGCTGACGCCTCTGACCGAGGGCGTGACCCCCGACGGCAGCGGCATCTCTGTCAGCTATATCACCAAGGAGCTGGCCCAGTACGGCGACTATACCACCGTGTCCGATCTGCTGGATCTGACCGCCATCGACGACGTGGTGCTGGAGATCACCGACCGCCACGGCAGCAACATGGGCCTGACCCTGGACACCGTGACCCGCAACGAGATTCAGCAGGGCAGCCAGGTGATCTATGCCCCCAAGCTGGGGGCGGACGGCGGCCAGACCGCCGTGCTGCACCGTTATGACCTGACGGAGGGGTGCAAGCTCACCAGCGAGCTGGTGGCCAAGGCAGCTACCCAGCTGAAGAAGATGAACGCCCCACCTTTGAGGGTAAGTACGTCTGCATTCTCCATCCCAGCGTGGCCTTTGACCTGCGGCAGGACCCCGCCTGGGTGGCGGCCCATCAGTATGCCGCCGCCACGGAGCTGTTTTCCGGCGAGATCGGCGAGCTGCACGGCGTGCGCTTCGTGGAGACCACCGAGGCAAAGATCTTCCGGGGCGATGACCTGGCCAAGAACAGCCGGACGCTGAGCGTCAACGGGAAGGTGGAAAACGCCGCCGCTGTGGGCTTTGACGGCGGCACCGTGGCCGCCAATGCCCTGAAGGGCCGGTATGTGCTGGTGGGCGGCAAGCGCTGCAAGGTGGTGGGCAATACCGCCAGCCAGCTGACCCTGGACACCGCCGTGACGGCGGCGGACAACGACGTGATCTATCCCGGCGAGGGCGGCAGCCAGGGCTGCGCCGTGTACGGCTGTCTGTTCCTGGGCAAGGGCGCTTACGGCGTGGTGGATCTGTCCGAGGGCACCGAGGTCATCGTGAAGCCCAGGGGCTCCTCCGGCACCGCCGATCCCCTGGATCAGCGCTCCAGCGTGGGCTGGAAGGGCATCCATGCCGCCGCCATTCTGTATGACGAGTATATCGTGCGGGTGGAGTGCGGCTCGTCCTATTCCGGCGAGGACAAGGCCAACTGACACAGGCCGGAGGCGGGCCGGGGCCCGCCTCCGGGGGATGAAAGGAGCGATTTGCTGTGAAGAAAACCGTTTTGCTGCATCGGGGCAGAAAGAACGAGGAGAATTTCCAGATCGTGTCCGTTAACGGGCGCAGCTGGAAGATCATGAAGGGCGTGGAGGTCCAGGTGCCGGACTTTGTGGCGGAGGTGCTGGAAAACGCACAGATGATGGCCGACACCGCCCGGCGCTATGTGGACCGGATGGCCAACTGAGAGAGGAGGCGCGGCAATGGGGCAGATGACGGCAGGGCAGGTGCTGGCCCAGGTGGACGACCTGCTGCCCAACAGCTATCCCGGGGAACAGAAGCGCCGGTGGCTGCGGCAGGCGGAGGGCTTCGTGCTGGAGGAGGTGGTCCGCGCCCACGAGGGCGGGGAGGCAGCGGAGCTTCCCGACGAGCTGGCGGACGCGGCGCCGCTGCTGGCGCCGGCACCCTATGACGGCCTGTACCGCCACTATGTGGAGGCGCAGATCCACTATGCCAACGGGGAGCTGGAGCGGTACAACAACGCCATGGCCCTGTGGAACAACGGGCTGATGACCCTGCGGGACCACTGGTGCAGGGGGCATATGCCCCGGCGGCAGGCGCGGGCCCTGCGGCTGTGCTGAGAGGGGGAAGCGTATGTACTTTCCGAAGCTCAACGCACCCAGGCAGAGCCGGGTGACGGTGAATCGGTTCCCGGGACTGGACCGGCGGCCCAGAGGGCAGGAGGGCAGCTTCCGGGAGATGGAGAACCTGTGCGCCCAGGGGTATCCCACCCTGACGGTGCGCCGCCCCCGGGGGATAGCGGGAAGCGTTACCGCTCCCGGGGGCCTGACCGCCAAGGACGGGCTTATCTGGGTGGACGGGCACACCCTGTATATAAACGGCAGCGCGGCGGGGCTGGTGCTGTCGGAGGGAAAGAAGCAGCTGGTCAGCATGGGCGCATGGCTGCTGATCTGGCCGGATAAGGCATACATCAATACCAAGGACCTGACGGATTTCGGCAGTCTGGAAAATAAGCGTGTCACGGAAGGGGAGGTATCCTTCGCCCTGTGCCGGCCCGACGGCACGGCGTACAGCGGGTATCTGGCGGCGGACACCGCCCCGGAGGAGCCGGAGAGCGGCAGCCTGTGGCTGGACACCGGCGGGGAGGAGACGGCCCTGCGGCAGTATGGCCAGGACGGCTGGACGGAGGTGGACGACGTGTGCGTGGGGCTTCACGCCGCCGGGATCGGCGTGGGCTTCCGGGCCGGGGACGGCGTATCCGTCAGCGGATGCCGGGAGGAGGCGCTGAACGGCAGCTTCCAACTGCGGGCCGCAGAGGAGGACTGCCTGGTGGTGACGGCGCTGCCCGGCGGGCTGTCGTCCCAGACGGAGCCGGTGACGGTGGAGCGGTCCGTGCCGGACATGGACTATGTGGTGGAAAGCGGCAACCGGCTGTGGGGGTGCAAATACGGCATCGTGGACGGCCAGGCGGTGAACGCCGTCTATGCCAGCAAGCTGGGGGACTTCAGGAACTGGAACTGCTTCGCGGGACTGTCCACCGACAGCTATGCGGCCTCCCGGGGCTCCGACGGGAAGTTCACCGGGGCGGCGGACTATCTGGGAAGTCCGCTGTTTTTCAAGGAAAACTGCGTGGAGCGGGTGTATCCCAGCGCCAACGGGGCCCATCAGATCGTGACGGTGCAGTGCCCGGGGGTGAAGGACGGCAGCGGCGGCAGCCTGCAGGTGGTGGACGGGAAGCTGTATTACCACAGTCGGGGCGGCGTGTGCGTGTTCGATGGCAGTATGCCGGTGAACGTGTCCCAGGCCCTGGGGGAGGCGCGGTATCATGACGCCGTGGCCGGGGCGGCGGAGGGGTGCTACTATCTCTCCGCCGCCGATGGGGCGGGGGCGTGGCACCTGCTGGTGCTGGACACCCGGCAGGGCCTTTGGTACCGGGAGGACGGCGTGGAGGCCCTGGGCTTTGCTCCCTGGGGCGGCGACCTGTACTGCCTGACGGCGGAGGGGCAGCTGCTGGCCATGAAGGGCACCGGGGAGACCCATGAGGGGCCGGTGCAATGGATGGCGGAGACCGGAGAGCTGGGGCTGGATGCGGCGGAAAGCCGGTATCTGGTGCGGCTGTCGCTGCGGCTTCTGCCGGAGGCGGGCAGCACCGTCCGGGCCTGGCTCAGCTATGACGAGGGCGGCAGCTGGCAGCCTGCCGGAAGCCTGGAGGGCGCGGGGCGGGTGCAGGCGTGTACCCTGCATATACGGCCCAGGCGGTGCCGCCAGCTGAGGCTGCGGCTGACCGGCCGGGGCGGGTGCAGGATCTACAGCCTGTCGGCGGTGTATGAGAAGGGAAGTGACGGCCCATGACCCTGACCATGCCTCCCGCCCCCAGCGGCAGTCCCCAGCAGATGGCCATGGCACAGTATGCGTATCTGTTCCAGATGGCTCAGCAGCTGAACCTGGCCCTGGGGCAGCTGGAAACCGGCGGGGCCGGGACTTCCTCCTCCGGCGGCGGAACGGCCGGCGGAGGAGGGACCGGGAAGGACAGCCGGGGCTATCAGGAGCTGAAGTCCATGATCGTGAAAACCGCAGTCCTTGTGAAGCGGCAGATGGACCAGCTGTCCGCCCGGCTGGAGGGCGAATATGTGGCGGTGTCGGATTTCGGGACCTATGTGGAGCGGCTGAGCGCCTATCTGGAGGCAAATCCGGAGGCGCTGACCCAGTATTACAGCTTCTGCTCGGACCTGCAGGCCAATATGGAGGCCGTAAGCGCCGCCTTCGGCCAGTACAGGACGGAGACGGAGGGCTATATCCGCACGGGCATCGTGGGCTATGACGGGGCCGTGCCTGTATACGGCGTGGCCGTGGGTCAGGGGCTGACGGTGACGGACGTGGACGGGGAGACGGTGGTGGATCAGAACAACTTCCGGGCCACCTTCACCGCCCAGCGGCTGTCCTTCTGGCAGGACGCCAACGAGGTGGCGTATGTGTCCAACAACCGGCTGTACATCACCAATATCACGGTACTGGAGGGGGTGACCCTGGGCAAGTGGCAGATCACCACGGCTTCGGGGCTGGCCTTCCGGTGGATCGGAGGGTAAGATGGCGAGTATTTACGGGGCGGTGTCCGCCACCGGGTGGCGGCTGAGGCTGGACTATACCGTAAGCCAGGATGCGGCGGAAAACCGGTCCACTCTGGCCCTGGCGCTGTACATCTACGACGGGACGGGGCTGTCGTATAACCAGGACGCGGGCAGCTGCCGATACGTTTTGCAGGGGAAAACCGTGTATCACCCGTACCGGTACGAGAAGAAGGGCTGGTATCAGCTGGGGACCGGGTCGGTGACGGTGGATCACCGGGCGGACGGCAGCGGCAGCGCGGCCCTGTCCGCCGCGTGGTACAGCGGGTTCTCCTCCCAATGGACCCCGGGGAGTCTGTCCGTGTCCCAGACCGTGACGCTGCCGGTGATCCCCCGGGCGTCTATGCTGCAGGCCGGGGCCATGACCTTGGGCCAGGCGGGCAGCATCCTGGTGCAGAGGAACGATCCGGAGTATACCCACCGGATCAGCTATCAGATAGGCGATGCCGGGGGTACGGTGTGCGAAAAGACCGGGGAGACCAGAATTTCGTGGACGCCGCCGCTGTCCCTGGCGGAGGAGATGCCCGATGCCGTGGCCGGGGACTGCGTGCTGACGGCTACTACCTATTCCGGCAATACGGTGGTGGGGCGCAGCAGCTGCACCGTGGGGCTGTATGTGCCGGAGGATATGAAGCCCGCGGCCAGCATGACAGTCCGGGTGGTCAACGACGACCCCGTACTGACCGGATGGGGCGTGTGCGTCCGGGGATACAGCCGCCTGGGGTTTCAGGTGACGGCGGCAGGCATCCGGGGTAGCAGCGTCCGGTCCTGCCGGGTGCAGTTTGCCGGGCAGACCGTGGAGGCCCTGACCGGCGAGACGGGGATCATCCGGCAGGCGGGGACTTTCACGCCGGAGGTCCGGGTGACGGACTCCCGGGGACGGTGGACCACGGCGGCAGGGCAGGCCGTGGAGGTGCTGCCGTATGCCAATCCCACGCTGACGGCCCGGCTGCTGGGCAGGTGCGGCGCGGACGGAGTGCTGCAGGATGACGGCGACTGCGTGAAGGTCGCATGCACCGGCGGGTGCGCATCGGTGGGCGGACATAACGCCGTGACGGTGCGATACCGGCTGCGGCCGGTGGGCGGCAGCTACGGCGGGTATACCGCCCTGGAAAACGGGCAGGAGCAGGTGATCCAGGGGGTGCTGAAAACGGCGTCCTATGAGCTGGAGCTGTCGGCGGTGGACGCGCTGGGCTCCGTGCGGACCGTGGAGTACGCCATCCCCACGGCGGCGGTGGCGGTGCATCTGGCCCAGGGGGGCACGGCGGTGGGCGTGGGCAAATATGCCGAGCACCAGAAGGCCGTGGAGCTGGCGCCGGACTGGGACATCTGGTTCCGGGGAAAGCGGCTGCTGGACACCGTGTGGCCGGTGGGCAGCCTGTATCTGTCGGCGGCGGACAGCGACCCGGGGGTGCTGTTCGGCGGCACCTGGCAGCGGGTGAAGGACCGGTTTCTGCTGGCGGCGGGGGACGTCTATGAACCGGGGGAAACCGGAGGCGAGGCCCAACACACCCTGACCAAGGCGGAGATGCCCGCCCATACCCACGGATATGACTTCACGGGGCAGTCCGACGTCACCGGCGTGACGGCCATCCGGCTGTACGACGCGGACGGGCGCAGGAACGAGTATCAGGGCGCGTCCGCCTCGGCAGGCGGGGGGGCCGCCCACAACAATATGCCGCCGTACCTGGTCGTGTATGTCTGGCGCAGGACGGCGTGAGAAGAAAGGACGAACGATATGGCATCAAGCTATCCCATGTTACGGTACGGCTCCTCCGGACAGGAGGTGCGGCGGCTGCAGCAGGCCCTGAACCGGGCGGGCTATTCCCTGGAGGTGGACGGCGGGTTCGGCGAAAAGACCCGGGCCGCCCTGATGGACTATCAGCGTCGGGCGGGCATGACGCCGGACGGCGTGGCGGGCAGCAAGACCTGGGCCAGCCTGGGGCTGCAGTCTGCCCAGGACCGGCTGGCGGACCTGGAGAAGGGGTATACCCCCTCCCGGGAGACCCAGGAGGCCCGGCGCAGCTGGGAGGAGCTGGCGGCCCGGCAGCCCGGAGACTATACCTCCCCTTACGCGGACCGGATGGAGGACCTGCTGCGGCAGATGGAGAGCCGGGAGGCCTTTTCCTATGACCCAAGCCGGGACGAGATGTTCCGGCGCTATGCCCGGTTGTATCAGCGGCAGGGGCAGACGGCCATGGAGGACACCCTGGGCCAGGCGGCGGGCCTGACCGGCGGCTATGACTCCTCCTATGCCCGGCAGGCGGGCCAGCAGGAGTATAACCGCTATATGCAGGAGCTGGCGGCACTGGTGCCTCAGCTGTAGCAGGACGCCTGGGACCGGTATGAGACCCAGGGCCAGGCGCTGCTGGATCAGTATAAGCTGCTGCAGGGCCAGGATGAGGACGCCTATGGCCAGTGGCGGGACCGGGTGGAGGACTGGCAGGACGCCTCCCGGCAGGCCCGGGACCGGTATGAGTCCCTGGAAAAACAGGACTACAGCAACTATCTGGCGCTGATGAAGTACTATGCAAGCCGGGCCAAGCAGGAGCAGGACGCGGCCCTGGCCCAGCAGAAGCTGGAGGCCTCCGCCGCCAGGAGCGGCAGCGCCCGCGCCTCCTCCGGCGGCAGCAGGAAGGCGTCTTTGAGCTCCGCCGCCAGCGAGAGCCTGGAGCGGACCATGAACACCTATCTCAGCCAGGGGGACACCGGCCGGGTGAAGCAGCTGTTTTTGCAGTACCGGGACCGGATGACGCCTCTGCAGAAGCGGCGGTTCGAGAAGCTGATGGGGAAGTATAACATCCCCATGACGGAGTAAAAAAGACAGCGCCGGAAACGCCAGGTTTTGAAGTGACCCCAAAAAGTTAGACAAATAATCTTAATAAGAATTGTTCAAGC
>ERZ1673742.167-NODE-167-length-97464-cov-9.963073_pt1 | contig 97464 bp, 97 predicted proteins | sample MGYA00580208_ERZ1673742 | MGnify/ENA primary metagenome ERZ1673742 (study PRJEB41218, sample SAMN15661774) | gut metagenome | host: Homo sapiens | place: Canada: London | collected 2015-08-20/2019-03-30 | study: EMG produced TPA metagenomics assembly of...
CGTGCCGCTTGCCAGCTCCAGCACCGTTTTGGCTTTCACCACCGGCCGGATCAGCTTATACATCTCTTCGTATGCCGCCCGATCCTTTCGCATAAAGCGGTCGTAACGACCGGCATTTCTGTCCCAGAAATTCTTATGATCTCGCATCGCTATCATTCCTTTTGCAGTGATACCCACCTAACCAATACATACAGGCAACACGGTTAGATACAGCTAACCGCTGCACCTTGGAAAGGCCGCAGATGCGGCCTTTCAGCTTATTCAAATAACTCCCTGCAGGCGCCGTACACTAACGTTTCCAGCACCTGCGGGTACAGTTCCCCGATCTGCTCCTTATGGGAAACGGTAAGAATCAGTCCCCGCACCGTGGCGGCAGCCAAAGAGATGCCGCAACTCGGCACAAGGTCATATTTTTCCAAAAGCTGACGGATGTGCGTCTCGTCATCGTGGTAATGGATGTTTTTGACATCCTCCGGCAGTCTCTGCAAAAGCAGCTTCGCATCGTTTTCAATGAAAACCATGTCGCCGGTATCGGACAGCCGCCGGCAGACGGCAAGAACCGCCTTTGCCGCACGCTCCGACGGCGGCAAGCCGTTTGCTTCGCTCAGTGCATGGTCAGCCACTCCGTAAAGCTCGGAGTGGATACTTTCCAGAACCGCGAAGAAGGCCATCTCCTTGGATTCGTAGAATTTATAAAACGAGCCTTTTGCGATACCGACCGCCTTTGTCAGTTGATCCACTGAGGTTTTCTTCATCCCCAGTGTGACGGCGCAGCGTCTTGTTTCCTTCAGCAGCGCCTTGTGAAGTTGTTCTGTTTCATAGTCGGTAAAAGCCAAGCTCGTTCACCATCCAAATGACCATTTCGGTTCTTCTGGTCATATTATACCGCGTTTTTTCTGGTTTGCAAGAGTGTAAAGAAAAACATACGCATTTCAGCAAAAAATTATTTTCCCTTAACACATTATTTCATGAAGGCGCTCCTCTTCCTTTGGCAAAGAACTGCACCCCCTAAAATCAAAAATGCACCCCCTCCAAACCGTAATTGCAACCCCCTAACGGGTTTCTATCAAAATTAGAGTCATTTGCCACCGAAGTGCGGTAGTCCATGATACAATGGGCTACCGTACTTTTTTATTTTCCTATTAAAAAAACGCCGTGATACGGGAAAATCCAGACAAGAGGGTGCAAAAGCCCGGCCGGTCTGGATTTTTCTTTATTCGGAGAACTTCTTTCCTCAAGCCGCTCTTGCACCCCCTAATGAGAAAAATCAAAATGCTCTATCAGCTTTGACTAATCATCATTGCCATGCTTTAGCCTGCTATTTCGTTTTGCAGAGTAATGCGTATCAGAAAGAATGTGTCAGCATTTTGAAAATACACATCGCAGTTATAGCCCTTCAATTTCCGGCAAGCGGAAAGAGCATCAACGGTATTTCTGCCAAGTCGGCTGGAGCTTTTACTACCCCTGTCCGTCTCCGGCAGACGCCCCCGCCTCCATACGCCCTTGGTTAGCCCTCGCTAACCCTTTATATAGCCCATTTCCCGAACATTTCTCATCTTTGTCCTCCTGTCACGCACATTCCTCTTCATGCAGTAAGTCATTCGGCGAATCGATTCGGCATTCCATTTTTGAAAAAACTGTTAAATCCGGCAAAAATGCGCCCGCATAAGAGAAAATTTTCAATAAAAATTTCGTCAAAATATATTTCTCAAGAATTGCAATCTCTTCCAAATCGTGCTATGATTGGCAAAACCATACTTGCTCGGTATGCAGCAGGGCAGCCGCTTCCGGCACACCGTATGGTCAATTCTAACCGGCTGACGCCGGGGAAAGAGAGAGTGCGCTTATGAAACACGCAAAGCCCATGAAGCGGGCATTGTCCGTGCTGCTGGCTCTGGTTCTGAGCCTGAGTCTGGTCACGCCCACCTGGGCCGCCGCCAAGACGCCTTCCAGCGGTACCGGCAACGGCCTCACCTGGGAAAAGATCGACAACCGTTCCACCGATCTGCGTTTGGACAAGAACAACGCTGAGAAGGTGGCACAAGACACTCCGGAATATGCAGACACCGACGTAGTCCGTGTCTCCATCGTTCTGAAAGATGCCTCCACGCTGGCGAAGGGTTACTCCAGCGAGGATATCGCTACCAATTCTGCGGCCATGAAGTACCGCCAGAAGCTGGAGACCAAGCAGGAGAAGATGGCTAAGACCATCTCCAAAAAGGCTCTGGGCGGCGAGGCTCTGGACGTGGTCTGGAACCTGACTCTGGCGGCCAACATCATCTCCGCCAATGTGGAATACGGCCAGATCGAAAAGATCGAAAAGATCTCCGGCGTCGAGGCCGTGCTCATTGAGACCCGCTACGAGCCCTGCGTGGTGAAGGACAATGAGACCACCGATCCCAACATGGCTACCTCCGGCAGCATGATCGGCTCCCATGTGGCTTGGGCGGACGGTTATACCGGCGCTGGCTCCAAGGTGGCCATCATCGATACCGGTGCTGACACCGACCATCCCTCTCTGGATCCCGATGCCTTCACCTATGCCGTGAAGGACAGCGGCACCACGCTGATGACCGCTGCTGATCTGACGGATACCGTTCTGGAGCAGCTGAACGCCTCCAAGAAGATGCCCGGCGTCACCGCCGACCAGCTGTACGTCAACGCCAAGATCCCCTACGGCTTCAACTACGTGGATGACGATCTGGATATCACCCACGCCAACGACAAGCAAGGCGACCACGGCTCCCACGTCACCGGCATTGCCGCCGGCAACCGCTATATCAAGAACGAGGACGGCTCCTTCTCCCCCGCTCTGGATACCGCCCTGACGCAGGGTGTGGCTCCGGATGCTCAGGTGTTCGTTATGAAGGTATTCGGCACCAACGGCGGCGCTCGTGACTCCGACTATATGGTCGCCATCGAGGACGCCATCCTGCTGGGTGCTGATTCCGTGAACCTGTCTCTGGGCAGCAGCAACCCCGGTACCTCCCGCAACTCCTATGCTGCCTATCAGGCCATCATGGAGAACATCACCAATAGCGGCACCGTGGTGTCCATCTCCGCCGGTAACTCCGGCAACTGGTTCGAGAACACTGCCTACAAGTATCCCTATGCCGAGAGCAACAGCTGGACCACCACCGGCTCCCCCGGCTCCTACACCAACTCTCTGGGCGTTGCCTCCGTAGATAACGTGGGCGGCACCGGTGATTACGTGGAAGTGGCCGGCAAGAAGCTCTTCTACACCGACAGCACCAGCGCTCCCATCCAGGCTCTGACGACTCTGGCCGGTGAGCAGCAGTTCGTGTATGTGGACACCGCCGGTAATGCCGAGGATTTTGCCGCCGTAAAGGATATCCTCACCGGTAAGATCGCCATCTGCAACCGTGGCTCCATCGCCTTCACCGATAAGGGCAACAACGCCATCTCCAACGGTGCCATTGCCCTGATCGTGGCCAACAACGAGGCCGGCACCATCAGCATGGCTACCGATGGCTATAAGTACACAGCCCCCTATGTCTCCATGCTGCAGGCCGACGGCGAGTACATCAAGGCCAGCTCCGAGAAGCACACCACCAATTCCGGTCTTGTGTACTACACCGGCACCATGACCGTGGGTGCTTCCGCCGCTGTCAACCATGCCTCCGCCGACTACTACACCATGAGCAGCTTCTCCAGCTGGGGCGTTCCCGGTTCTCTGGAGATGAAGCCCGAGATCACCGCCCCTGGCGGCAACATCTACTCCCTGAAGGACGGCGGTACCTATCAGAATATGTCCGGCACCTCCATGGCCGCTCCTCAGATCACCGGTATGGCCGCTCTGGTGGCTCAGTACATCCGTGAGAATGATCTCACCGAGCAGACCGGTCTCACCGCCCGTCAGCTGGCTCAGTCCCTGCTGATGTCCACCGCCGAGCCCATGGTGGAGGATTACGGTGAGGACGGCGACGGCTACTATCCCGTGCTGCGTCAGGGTGCCGGTCTGGCCAACGTGGCCAATGCCGTTACCTCCGGCACCTACATCCTGATGGATGAGGGCGCCAACGCCGGCGCTGCCGACGGCAAGGTCAAGGTGGAGCTGGGCGACGATCCCGCCCGCACCGGCAAGTACTCCTTCGGCTTCACCATCCACAATCTGGAGGACGAGGCTGCTTACTTCGACCTGAGCGCCGACTTCTTCACGCAGAGTCTGATGTCCTCCGATGGTGTGAACTTCGAGTACACCTGGACCGACCCCGTGGCCTCCAACGTCAAGTGGACCGTGGACGGCGAATACGCTGCTTTCCTGAACGATACACTGAAAGATTGTGACTTTAACGGCGACGGTAAGGTCGATGCCGATGACGGTCAGGCTCTGCTGGACTATGTCACCGGCGTGCGTGCCGACATTGCGCACAAGGACGCCGCTGACTTCGACAACGACAACGGCATCGACACCTACGATGCTTACCTGTTCTTCAAGGAATTGGGTACTGCTCCCGTGGTGATCCCCGCCGGCGGCAGCCTGCACGTCACCGCCGATGTGACTCTGCTGGGTCTGGATGCCTACGATAAGGCCAGCGACAACACCGGCACCTATGTGGAGGGCTATGTGTTCGCCAACGAGGCCGCCACCGCCGAGGGTGAGCAGGGCGACAGCCACTCCATCCCCGTGTTGGGCTACTACGGCAGCTGGACCGACTCCTCCATGTTCGATATCGGCAGCTATATCGCCTATGCCAACGGTCTGGAGACCCGCGCCCCCTATATGTATGCCTATAATGGTGACAATTCCGTAAACAATCAGGCCCTGACCATCAAGGCCGTGGGCGAAACGAAAGGCCACTACTTCGGCGGCAACCCCTTCGGTCTGGACGAGTTCTATGATGCCGCCCGTGATGCCATCAATCCGGAGATCAACAACTTCTACAAGATGACCTTCACCGCCATCCGCAACGCCGCCGCTTCCCGCCTGACCATCACCGACGGCAACGGCAAGGTTCTCTCCAGCAGCGATCTGGGAGAGGTCTCCTCCGCCTTCTACTCCAGCAGCGACGCCACTTGGAGCATGACCCGGTACACCCTGAACATGGGCGATACCCCCAACACAGCCGACGGCACCTACATGAATGTGGACCTGACTCTGGCCCCTGAGTACTACGCCAGCTACGACAAGGACGGCAACGCCACCGTGGATTGGGATGCTCTGTCCGACGGCGCTACCATGCACTATGGCATGGTCGTGGATAAGACGGCTCCCACCGTCTCCAACGTGAATCTGGGTACCGACGCCGAGGGCAACAAGGTCCTGACCTTCACCGCCGGTGACGACCAGTATATGTCCGCCGTGGCCCTGCTGGACTACGACAAGGGCAGCGTCGTCAGCAAAGCGGCCGGTTCTCCCGAGGGCGCTGCCAAGGGTGCCAGCCAGAACTTCACCCTGTCTCTGGGCGATTCTACGGCTACCCATCTGCTGCTGCAGGTGTACGACTACGCCGAGAACTACGTCACCTACAAGCTGAACCTGAACCCCGATGAGTTGGCCGGTGATGTCACCGTGAAGCTCAACACCGAGGCCCTGACCCTCTTCAAGGGCAACGTCGCCAAGCTCACCGCCAGTGTGGAGCCCTTCGGTGTCCAGCCCGACACCGTGACCTGGTCCTCCGACAACACCGACGTGGCCACCGTCAGCGACAATGGTCTCGTCACCGCTGTGGGCAAGGGTACTGCCAACATCACTGCCACCTCCGTCAAAGATCCTACCGTCAGCGCCACCTGCGTGGTCACAGTCAAGGCGGTGGAGGTCACCCTGAACGGCGCTCTGCAGGATGCCAAGGGCAAGGCTGAGCTCTTCACCTGGGATCTGGGCAACGATGCCACTTGGACCGCCGGCCCCGAGCTGGAAGCCGGTTCCGTGAGTGCCACTACGCTGGATGCTGACAACAACACCCTGCTGCTGTTGGATGGCGATAGCTACAATATGCACGAGGTAGATCTGGCCACCGGCAAGAACCTGCACACTTGGAATGGTATCGACGGCGGCAACGGCAGCAATCTCCCCCTGTTCGATATCGCTCACAGCTACCTGTACTCCGGGGAACAGAACGGCAGCAACATGGTTTGGATCTACGGCTACTATGTATCCACTCTGCAGCATCCCGACGAGCTGAGCAGCAGTGCTTACAGCTTCCAGCAGACACTGGCCACGCAGGACGCCAACTTCTTCACCGCCATTACCAACATAGGTGCTTTCAATGTGAATATCAGTGGCACTCAGGCTCCTGCCGATTGCTATCTGGCACTGGACGATGCCGGCAACATCTGGACGCTGGGATATGTCTACTACAACAATACGGTCGAGCTGTACACTCTGGACGATGTGGAAAAGACCACTCTGCCTGATCTGAGCTATCCCGGCCTCGACCAGAACGATTCCTCCATGTCCTCTCTGGTCTATGCCGAGGAGGAGAGCGGCGACGTGCTGTATCTGTCCTACTTCAACGGCGAGACCAACGACATCTATCGTCTGGCCTATTCCACCGACGACGACGGCACCCATTACTGGGATGCCAGTCTGCTGGGCGACGTGGGCAGCGAGGTGTGGCCTGCCACTCTGTACTCCGCTGTTCCCGCCACCTCCGGCGAGGCCGGCAACAACGCTGTCACCGTGAAGAGCGCTCTGGGCGATGTGACTCTGGATGCCGCCTCCGCTATGGCGGAGACGCAGGCCAAGGCCCTGACTCCCGCCTCCGTCACCGGCAGCCTGAACACTGCCAACGGCGAGGGTACCGGTGCTGTCAAGCCCGCCGATGCCGAGACCACGACCCCCGTTTCCTCCATCACTGTCTCCGAGGATGAAAAGACCGTTACCGTCACCGTGGTTCCCAAGAACGACGATATCACCACCAACGGCCTCTTCACCGTGGACTATGACGCCAGCGTCCTGACTCTGGCCGACGTCACCTTCGCCTCTCAGTACTCCTCTCACAAGGATGCCGACGGCAAGGTCACGCTGGGCTATGTGGATGTGGACGGTCTGAAGGCCGGTACCGCTGTGGCGACCCTGACCTTCACCGTCAGCGATCCCACCGCCGTGGACGCCTCCACCGCCGTCACCGTCCACCAGACGGAGATCAACGACAAGACTGTGGACGTCACCGAGGCGCTCACCGCTGACCTCCATCAGGACACCAAGGTCGTGAACGCCAAGCCCGCCACCTGCACCGAGGACGGCTACACCGGTGATACGGTCTGCGCCGCCTGCGGTAAGGTCCTGGCTAAGGGCGAGGTCATCAAGGCTCTGGGCCACGACTACAAGGATGGCACCTGCACTCGCTGCGGCGATAAGCAGCCAGGCGTCAACACCGGCGACAACAGCACCGTGACCATGTGGACCATGTCCGCTGTCATGGCTCTGGCCGGCGCCGTCGTACTGGTCCTGCGCAGCCGCAAGGAGAAATACGAGGGCTAACCTCTAAGTCTCCGCAGTATCATCTGCCATAAGATCAGCCCTCCGGCTTTCGCCGGAGGGCTGTCTTTCATGTATCCGCAGTACCATCGCCGGCAGGCGTGTTTGCCCTGATTCATCGATGGTACTCCACACACAAAGGCAGTGGGCAAAAGCCCGCTGCCTTTTCTCATTTTTTCAGTTCAAAGCTCCCGGCCCATCAAAACACCGCCACGATGCCGCTGACATCGTCGCCGGGCTTCAGCCGGGGATAGCGGTTGCAGCGGCTGTCCGCCGCCTCCCGCTGCCGCAGCTGCCGATACAGCTCCTGCAAGCACGGCTCCTCCGCTCCCAGCAGAGCCTCCCGCTGGCCGGAAAAGCCGTCGGAGAACAGCACCACTCGGGAGAGTTCTTCCCTCCGGTACACCCGATGACTGCCGTGCCGGGCCGCCTCCGGAGCGAAGCCTGCGATCCAGTAGCCTCCCGGCCGGTTCATCATCCGCCGGTGCCGCAGCAGCATCTCTCGCACCTCCGGCAGCTGCCGTGCCTCGATGACGTCGATACCTCGCTCCCGGTGCAGACGGCACATCTCCACCACCACAGCGCCGTCCAGACGGCTCACCGCCTCCTGGGACACCAACTCCGGCCCACGCCCGTCCCGGAAGCGTACCCCGGCGGCGCAGTCCCCCAGCACGAATACCTCCACCTGCTTCCCCGTCTCCCGGAGGATCGCCAGCGCCGCCGAGACACCCTCCGTCTCCGGCGGAACACCGCATCGCCGCCGAAGGGTCTCAATGCCCGCCGCCACCATGTGGGGCAGATCCTCCCCCTCTGCACCGACCACGGCATCCGCCAACAGGCGGACATACTCCCGCACCTCCGGCACACGGGGATCCCTCACCAGCGGTGTGGAGCCGTCCACCACCATGGCGATGTCCTCTCCCAGCCGGATATAGTCCTGATTCTCCGCTGCGCCGGGGCAGCAGAGCTGCTGTGTGATGTTCATGCCTTCTCCTTCCGTTCCGCCAGCAGCGTCCGGACAATGCGCTCCAGATAGTCGCCGCCCGGCTCCGTGGCGTCCACATACTGCATCCCGCCCAGGCTCAGCTCCATGCCCGGCGTCAGCTCCACATCGTCCAGATTCACCCGCAGGATAGGCTTGCCGCAGTGCAGGGCATAGTTGATCTCATTGCGGACAAAGCCCGGCTGGATAGACTCATGGGAGGCAAACAGCAGCACCTGCCACGAATCCCGTATCTTCTCTGCGATGAACTCCCGGAAATCGCTGCCGGCCTCGATGCCGTCGTCGTACCACAGTCGGATGCCCCGCTGCATCAGCTGCTCCACTATGGGGTACACCCGATCACTGTTGACGTGGGCATAGCTGACGAAGCAGTAAGGCTCTGCACCCTCATAGGCCTTCGGCCCCCGCCCCGGCACAAAGGTCTTGGGCTTAGGCAAGGACGGCACAGATCTGCGCAGCTTCTCCATCTCTCCCTGAAAGTACTCCCTCTGCTCCTGCAGCAGGATCACCGTCTCGCAGTGGCGATAGTCCAGCAGCCGCAGGGCGTAGTCCTTCCGGGCGGAGCTCTCCGTGGCAACGGCCTTGTTGATAAGGCTGTACGCCTCGGCGTAGCGGCCCCGCTGGGCCACCACACGGGCCTTGGTGCAGTAGAACTTGGCATAGGCCGGGTCCAGCCGGATGGCATCCTCCACCGCTCGCTCCACGTCGTCATAGTACTCTCTGCGTACCTGCTCCCGCATCTCTCCCCGGCTCTTTTCGCAGGTGTAGACGAACAGATGGGCGAACAGATGCAGATACCCTGCATTGTCCCGGTGCTGCCGTGCGTCCTCACGGGCCAGCTCCAGCAGCTCCAGCGCATCGAAGAAGGTCTCCGCCTCCAGCTGGAACAAAATCAGCAGATGGTGATAGGAGGGGTGTCCCGCAAAGTGTGGATTCTCCTCGAACAGCGCCTGCAGCTGCTGATAGTCCTTCCGGTTGCGGTAGATGATGGTCAGGGCATAGAAGGCCCGGTAGGCCAGATTCTCCTCCCCCTCCGCCACCAGCTGCCGCAGCTGCTGCACCAGCTGGGCGTCCATATGCCGGGTGCAGAAGGCGGACAGATCTGCCTCAAACTCCCGTGAGCATTCCTCCTCATGGGCCGTCAGTGCGCTTATCAGCTCCTGCATGGCGCTCCCCCTCTCGCAGTGATTCTTCTCCCCGGATTCTACCACATCCGTCTCCGATTGACAACCACACAAAAGCACCGACGGCCCCACAGACCGCCGGTGCTCTCTGTCATTTTACCCCGTCAAACAGGTCCCACGGATACGCCTTCGGCGGCGGACACGTCACATCCACCAGCTTCCCGGTGGCAGGATGCCGGAAGCCCAGATGATATGACCACAGCGCCGCCGTGCAGCCGGGATCCTTGCTGCCGTAGCGGATATCCCCCAGCAGCGGCAGCCCACGAGAGGCAAACTGCACCCGGATCTGATGGGTGCGCCCCGTATAGAGCTGCACCCGCACCAGCGACAGCGCCTCCGTGCGCCCCACCTCCTCATAGGAGAGCCTGGCCTCCCGGACGCCCTTACGCATCCGCTTCACCACATAGCTCTTGTTGCAGGAGGCGTCCCGGAACAGCAGATCCGTCAGCGTGGCGGCCGGCTCCCGGGGATGCCCCCGCAGCACCGCCAGATACTCCTTGGTGATCTCATGAGCGGCTATGGCCGCCGTCAGCCTGCCCGTGACCTCCCGTCGCCGGGACAGCACCATCACTCCTCCCACGATCCTGTCCAGCCGATGCACCGTGGCGATATAGTCGGGCTTTCCCGCCTGCCGGTAGTGCTCCGCCAGCATCCGTGGCAGGGACCGTCCGTTCTCGCTGTCCTCCGACAGCACCCCCACCGGCTTCACGCACACCACCAGATAGGGATCCTCATAGAGGATCCGCAGTTCCTCCGCCATACCATACACCTCCGCCCATAAAAAGCGGGTCTGCCCTTAGGGCAGACCCGCCCGTCTATCGTTTTTCAGCGTCCTCTTCTGCCGCCCCGGTAGGAGCTGCTCCGATACCGTCTGCCGCTGCGGCTGCCGTAGCGCCGGTTGCGGCGGAACACCTTCGCCCAAAGCACCAGCAGGATCACCAGCAGCACCAGTACCACCAGCGCCACCTTCACAATGGTGCGGGAGAGGAACTCCTCCACCGCCGCCTTGGCCACCAAAAACCGGGAGGCGCTGACGTCCGCCTGCGCCAGCAGCGGCACCGTGACGCACACCTGCCCGTTGTAGGAGATGGTCAGGGTCCCCATCTCCTGCCCCCGGGTGATGGGAGCATCCGCCACCTCATTTTTCAGCGTCACCGTCTGCTCCAGCTGATCCTTCGTCACGTCGGAGGGCAGGAACGCCTCGGCGTTCTCCGCCGGATAGAGCATCACGCAGTCCGTCTCCTTGGACAGGGCCACCGGCTGGCGGAACACGTCCTCCGTGGAGACCACCATCTGCTTGCTGAAGTTGTTGTAGCCGTAGTCATAGAGCCGTGCGCTCTCGGAAAAGCTCTCGATATGAGTTCCCTCGCCCTCGGCGCCCAGCACCACCGCCACCAGCCGCTTGCCGTCCCGCAGGCAGCTGGACACCAGACAGTACCCCGCCTCCGGCGTGGAGCCGGTCTTGCCGCAGTCCACCCCGTCATAGAGATAATCCAGAATACGCCAGTTGGAGAGCAGCGAGTTGGTGGTGTGCAGCTCCCGTGCCTCGGACTTGTTGGTGGCCGGCACCTCATAGGCCACGGAGCCGGTGATGGTCATGAAGGTCTCATGCTTCATGGCCTCCCGGAAGAACAGATAGATATCGTAGGCGGTGGTATAGTGGTTCACATCGTGCAGGCCGTTGGTGTTGGCAAAGTGGGTGCCGGTGCAGCCCAGCTCCTGCGCCCGCTGGTTCATCAGCTCCACAAAGGCCTCACGGGAGCCGGATACCGTCTCCGCCAGAATGTCCGCCGCCTCGTTGGCGGACACCAGCAGCAGGCAGTACAGCAGCTGTTCCACCGTCAGCACCTCGCCCTCCTCGATGCCGGCGGAGCTGCCCTCCGGGTCCTGATCGTTCACCACCGCCGATGCGGTGATGGGCTGGTCCAGAGACAGCTTCCCGGCGTCCACGGCCTCCAGCGTCAGCAGGGCCGTCATCACCTTGGTGATGCTGGCGGGGTACTCCCTCTCCTGCTCATTCTGCCCAAAGATGATCCGCCCCTCATCGGCGTCCACCAGTACGGCCGCCTTGGCCTTGATCTCCAGCGCAGGCATGGCGTAGGCCTGCGGGGTCAGCATCAGACTGACCATCAGCACGGTCAGCAAAAAAACAGATAGAATACGGCGAATTTTCATAGTAATTTTTCTCCATCTATGCTATAATGAGCCTATCTACCATCCGTAAGCAGGAGCCGGCCCTCATGCTCTCCGCCGGTATCAGCGGCCGTCAGCGGGGCAGCCCCCCCTCCCGGCCGCAGGGTCGCTTTCCTCTTATTATAACAAAAATCGACCGGGAGTCAACTGCGGAAAAATGGGAAAGATCACAAAAACAGAAAAATATCTGCTGCTTCTGACGGCCATCTTCCTTCTGTGTCTGGCGCTGCTGTATTTCACCGACCACCGCAGCGCCGGCGGCGGGGACTACACCGTCACGCCCCAGTATACAGCGCAGGAGCCGGAGGCTCCCGATCCTCCCGCCGTCCCCGGCAAGGTGAACATCAACACCGCCGACGCCGCCCAACTGGAAGCGCTGGACGGCATCGGGCCCACACTGGCCCAGCGCATCGTGGCCTATCGGGAGGAGCACGGCCCCTTTGCCGATATCGAGTCCATCATGGATGTCAACGGCATCGGTGAGGGCATTTTTGAAACCATCCGGCAGCAGATCACCGTGGAGGACGATACATGAAAATACTGGTAGTAGACGACGAAAAGCTCTTGGTCAAGGGCATCAAATTCAATCTGGAGAACGAGGGCTACCAGGTCCTCACCGCCTACGACGGCGCAACCGCCGTGGAGCTGGCCCGTCAGGAGACGCTGGATCTCATCATTCTGGACCTGATGATGCCCGGCCTCTCCGGCAGCGAGGCCTGCATGAAGATACGGGAATTTTCCGACGTTCCCATCATCATGCTCACCGCCCGCAGCGAGGACGCCGACAAGATCATGGGCTTTGCCTGCGGAGCCGACGACTATGTCACCAAGCCCTTCAACATTCTGGAGCTGAAGGCCCGCATCCGGGCGCTGCTGCGGCGCTCCTCCGGCCAGAGCCGTCCGGCATCCCAGCCGGATCCGGAGCTGCTGACGGTGGGTGACCTGACGCTGGACACCCGCCAGCGGGTGGCCATCCGGGACGGCAAGGCCATCGACCTCACCGCCAAGGAGTACGATCTGGTGGAGCTGCTGATGAAAAATCCCCGGCGGGTATACAGCCGGGAAAGCCTGATGGATCTGGTGTGGGGCTACTCCTACGCCGGGGACTATCGCACGGTGGATGTCCACATCCGCCGCCTGCGGGAGAAGCTGGAGCGTATTCCGGCGGAGCCCGCCTATATCATCACCAAGTGGGGAGTGGGTTACTATTTTGCCGGGGAAGATCAGCCTACAATTTAAGTTCGGCCTGAGCTATATTCTGGTAATTCTGGCGGTGCTGCTGCTGCTGAATACCTACCCCCTTCTGGTGTCCCAGAATCTGGTATTCCGCACCAAGCAAACCGCCATGGTCGGCAGCGTCAAGATCGCCGAGGCGGCCCTGTCAGGTCTGGCCGACCTGACGGAGGACAACGTGGCCCAGGCTATGTCCGCCGTGGAGGAGACCGGCGTCTCCCGTGTGCTGGTCACGGACACCGCCGGGCGCATCCTCTATGACACCCGTGAGGGGGACAACGCCCGTGGACTCTACGCCTTTTATACGGAGATCGCACAGGCCCTGCGGGGCAACGACACCTTTTACTGCCGCTACGACGGCGAGGCATTTCTGAGCCGGGGCGCCTCCCCGGTGGTGTACCACAACCAGATCGTGGGAGCGGTCTACGCCTACGAGTACGACACCGTACAGGCGGAGCTGCTGCGGAGCTTCCAGACCAATATCATGCGCATCTCTCTTCTGGTGGCCCTGTTTGTGCTGTTCCTCAGCGCCCTGCTCTCCCGGATGTTCACCCGCCGCATCAGCGACCTGCTGCAGGCCATCCGTCAGGTGCGGGAGGGGGCTTACAGTCACCGGGCCAAGGTGACGGGCTCCGACGAGATCGCCCAGCTGGCAGCGGAGTTCAACAGCCTCACCGACCGTCTCCAGCGCACGGAGAGCGCCCGCCGCCAGTTCGTCTCCGATGCCAGCCACGAGCTGAAAACGCCGCTGGCGGGTATCCGCCTGCTGACGGACTCCATCCTCCAGACCGACGACATGAACGCCGAGACCACACGGGAATTTGTGGCGGACATCGGCGAGGAGGCTCAGCGTCTGACCCGCATCACCGAGGATCTGCTGCGGCTGACCCGGCTGGACAGCGGCGCAGCCGCCGAGCCTGCGCCGGTGGCGGTGGCCCCGGTGCTGCGCCGGGTGGTACGGATGCTGGCGGTGGTGGCACGGGAGCAGGAGACCACTCTCTCCTACGAGGCGGACGAGTCCGCCGTGGTGCTGGCCACCGAGGACGATCTGCACCAAATTCTATATAACCTTATGGAAAACGGCATCAAATATTCCGGCCACATGGGCTTTGTCCACACCGCTCTGACGGTGGAGGGCGGAGACGTGGTGATCCGGGTGGAGGACAACGGCGTCGGGATCTCCGACGAGGATATGCCCCACATTTTCGAGCGCCTTTACCGGGTAGACAAGGCCCGCTCCCGTGAGGTGGGCGGCACCGGTCTGGGCCTGAGCATCGTCAGCGATACGGTGCGCCGCCGGGGCGGCACGGTGTCCGTGGCCCACCGCCCCGCAGGACAGGGTACCCTCTTCACCGTCCGTCTGCCCCAGGTCACAGAGGAAGGAGGGAGCACATGAAGCGGCTTCTCGCAGCTCTGCTGACCCTTTTTGCGCTGCTGGCCCTCACCGGCTGCGGCGGCTCCTCCTCCGACGGTCCTCACCTACTGCTGTATTATCCCGCCCCCTCCGGCGGCTCCCCCGGCGGCGATGCCATCGTCAGCCGCAGTGTCGATTGGGCCGCCAACAGCACTCTCCCCGCCGAGCAGCAGGTGCGCCGGGTGGTATCCCTTCTGCTGGAGGACAGCGCCGACGGCAGTCTGGAAAGTCCCATCCCTGCCAGCACCCGGCTGCTTGTCTGTCAGGTCTCCGACGGCGCTGCGTGGGTGGATTTCTCCAGCGCCTACGGCCAGCTGTCCGGCATGGAGCTCACCATTGCCGACTACTGCGTGACCCTGTCCCTGTCCCAGATCGTGGGCATCTACTCCGTCCGCATCACCGTCAACGGCACGGAGCTTGTCTACCGGGACAGCAACATCTTTCTGGCCGGGGACGTGCTGATGACCAGTCAGGATGACGTGGTGCAGAACCTCTCCCTGCGGCTCTACTTCCCGGATCGGGAGACTGGAGAGCTGACGGCGGAGGAGCGCCTGCTGACGGTCTACGAGGGCGAAAGTCAGGCGGAGGTGATCCTGTCGGCCCTGAAGGCCGGGCCGGAGAGTGAGAGCCTGTCTCCCCTGCTGCCCACCGGCTTTGCGGTGCTGACGGTACGCACCGAGGGCGGCATCTGCTACCTGAACCTCCCCAAGGGGGATCAGTACCTGATGCCGGAGGACGAGACGGAGCAGCAGCGCATGGTGCAGGGCTTGGTGAATTCCCTGTGCTCTGCCCGTGGTGTCCGGCAGATACAGCTTCTGCTGGACGGCGAGGTAGCCTCCTCCTTGGGCAGTGTGGAGATCAGCCAGCCCTTCTCCCCCATCCGATAGATCCTTCACCCGGAATCTCACATTTTCAACCGTAAGGAGAACATCATGTCTGCTGCTAACGGCACACAGCGGGATATTGGCCTGGATCTGACCAGGATCCTGGCCTTTCTGGCCGTCCCGTCTGTCCATTTCTTTCTGAATTCCACCTATTATGACACGGCCATCGTCGGCCCCCGCATGGCGCTGATGACCGTCATGCGTACCGCCTTTATGGTCTGCGTTCCCCTGTATATGCTGCTCTCCGGCTACCTCTCTGCGGAAAAGCACATCCCTCTGACCCGCCCCGATCTGCTGGGGTATTACAAAAAGCTTCTCCCCATTTTCCTCACCTACGCCCTCTCCACCGGGGTCATCCTGCTGTATCGGGCGCTATGGCTGGGAGAGGAGCAGACCATCCGCAGCGCCGTGAAAAACCTGCTGAGCTTCCAGCAGTATTCGTGGTACATGAATATGTACTTCGGGCTGCTGCTTCTGACGCCGTTTCTCAACGCCCTGTGGCAGAGTCTCGCCACCCCCGCCGCCCGGCGGGCCCTGCTGGCGGTGCTGCTGGTACTGACCGTGCTGCCCGGTATGGTCAATATCTACAATCTGCATAGTGCCGAGACCCTGCTGCATCCGTGGCTCAGCACCTCCTATGACCAGCTGGTGCCGGACTGGTGGCAGCGGCTCTATCCCATCACCTATTACTTTTTAGGGGGCTATCTCCGGGCCCATGTGGACATCAAGCGCCTGCGGACCGGGCGGCTGGCGGCCCTTCTGCTGCTGGCGGTGCTGTGCTTCGGCGGCTACAACGTCTGGCGCAATCAGGGCATCCCCTTCGTCTGGGGCAGCTGGTGCGACTGGGGGAGCCTGCAAAACGTGGTGGACACGGTGCTGGTATTTCTTCTGCTGAACTCCATCCGATATTCCACCCCCCCTACTTCCATTACACGCTTTACCGGCTATCTCTCCAAGCTGACCCTCGGTGCCTATCTGGTGTCGTGGGTGCCGGATAACTACCTGTACACCATGCTGAAATCTGCCGTCCCCTCGGTGACGGATCAGCTGAACTACTTCCCCCTGACGGTGGGCGGCACCATCCTCGTCTCCCTGCTGCTGGCCGCCGTGGTGGAGTGCTGCGTCTCGCTGCTGATGCGTCTGCTCCGCCGCTCCGCCAAGGTGCGAACCGCCGGCACAGCTCAGGCATAGGATGATGCGGGGGCAGCGCCGGTCAGGGATTTTCCCCGGCGGCGTATAAATCCGGCGGCTGCGTGGGAGAATGAAGTTGACCCGCTGCGGCGGGTACTTCTTCCGGCGGAGTGTGGACTTTGTGGATACCAATGTCAGACGTGGAGAGATCTACTATGCCGATCTCAGCCCTGTGGTGGGCAGTGAGCAGGGTGGCGTGCGTCCGGTGCTCATCGTGCAGAACGACACCGGCAACCGCCACAGCCCCACCGTCATCGCAGCGGCCATCACCTCCCAGACGGGGAAGGCCAAGCTGCCCACCCATATCGAGGTGGCGGCCCAGTGCTGCGGCCTGCCCAAGGATTCGGTGATCCTGTTGGAGCAGATCCGTACGCTGGATAAGCGGCGGCTGCGGGAGCGGATGGGTAAGGTGGACGGAACGGTGATGCAGCGGGTAGACGCCGCCATTGCCGTGAGCTTCGGACTGTCCAACAGCCGTCTGGTATGACGCTACATACCGGACGGAGCATAAAAGGGAGGGCCAGTGCATAAAATGCGCTGGCCCTCCCTTTTTATTTGTTGTGGGGGAGATCAGCTTTCGCCCGCCGGAAAATACCTCTCATCCTGTCATTCCGAAACCAGTCCGCAAACTGGTCGTGGGAATCCGCATTTCTTAGCGGTAGACGCACAGGTCCCGTCATCAGAGTGGGAGCGGCAGCGGGTCTGTTGCTGAATCAATTCCCTGTTCCGACGGAACTTAGACCACAGCTCTTGCACACCGGGAAGGAAGTGCAGAAACCTTGGTTTCTGCTGGCTCTTTTGCCTACTTTTCCAGCTATTGGGAAAAGTAGGCCGCCGGAGGCACGTTCCTTATGCAAAATGCTCCACTGAAAGGAGGTCACCATGGAAAATCGAACCACCCTGCGCTGGGGCGCACAGGAGGTAGGCCGCCTGACGGCGGCGCCGGAGGGAGCAGACACCTGCTTCCGGGCAGAATACCGGCTGACGGAGGGCCTGTGGCGGCTCTACGCTGTGGGCCGTCAGAACCGGCTGCTGCTGGGCTGCGCCGAGGGCGGGCAGGGTATCCTCCAGCGGCGATTCTCCCGGCAGCTGACGGAGGGGCTGGGAGCGCTGCTGGGCGGAGCAGCGGAGCCGGTATCCACCCCGGAGGATTGGCGTCCCGTATGGGCCGGAGAGTTTCCCGGACTGGCACTGCCGGAGGGCGCTCTGTGCCGCCGGGTCGGGCGGCGGCGGTATCTGGCCCTGCCCTTCCGGGAGGACGGCCCCTTCCCGCTGACGGGGCTGTTCTGTCTGGCCAGTGTCCGAACCCTCCGGGGCCGGGAGTGGGCCATTTTTGCACTGGAGGACCGGGAGACATAAAAAAATTTACATTTATGCTACCATATCTTGTAGGAATGTGGTATACTACTCCCAAACTGGCGGACTATCCGCCGAAAAACGGGAGGCGGAAGCATATGAGATGTCCCTATTGCGGATTCCGGGAGAGTAAGGTCGTGGATTCACGGCCCGCCGACGAGGGCAGCAGCATTCGCCGCAGGCGGGAGTGCCTGTCCTGCGAGAAGCGTTTCACCACCTACGAGACGGTGGAGAGCCTGCCCATGGTGGTCATCAAGAAGGACGGCAGCCGCCAGAGCTTTGACCGCAGCAAGATCCTTCGGGGCATCCAGCGCTCCTGCGAGAAGCGGCCGGTGCCGGTGGCGGACATGGAACGCATGGCCAGCGAGATCGAGCAGGAGGTGCAGAACTCTCTGGAGCGGGAGGTCAGCACCGAGATCATCGGCGAGAAGGTCATGGAGAAACTGAAAAAGGCCGACGAGGTGGCCTATGTGCGCTTTGCCTCGGTGTATCGTCAGTTCAAGGACATCAACACCTTCATGAGTGAGCTGAACAAGCTCCTCAGCGAAAAATGATCACAGGATATTCCGAATGCTGATGCGCTCCAGCGCATCCAGCGCATCCAGCTGACATTGCAGCTCTGCCAGCTCCGGCAGCAGGGCCTGTGAGTCCCCGGTATCGCACAGGGTACTGCAGCGGGTCAGCAGCGTCTGCACCTCGCCTAAGGTGCTGTGGTGTACCACGATATGCAGATAGATCTGGGCTTCGTCCCAGTCTGCCGCCAGAGCGTCCAGTTCCCGGCGGGCCTCCGGCCAGCGCTCCGACCGGGCGTATCGGGCGGTCTCGGCAGCCATGCCGGACCACCGGTCCGTGTGCTGCCGCAACAAAAGCCCGTTGGCGATGCACAGTCCCAGCAGCAGAAGGATCGTCACCGTCGGCAGGATCAGCGCACGTCTCATGCCTTCCCCTCCTTGGGCAGGCATACCACGCTGCCCGCCTCATCCACCGACAGCAGGAACACCTCACGGGGTGACCGGACCCCGGCGTCCCGAAGCCGGGCCTGAAGCCACCCATCGTCCAGCCCCAGCCGCTCCATGCTGCGGCGCAGCAGGCGGCCGTCGCTGATGACCACGGTGGGCAGGGTCTGTGGGTCCTCCGGCTGGAGAGACAGCTGCCGTGGCGTCACCGGCTGGCAGTCCGCCCGTGGCAGGACGGACAGCTGACCGCTGGTCTCCAGCACAGCGTACTTCACCTCCTGCAGATCGGAGATGCCCTGCCCCCGCAGAGCCTCCAGCAGTTCATCCACCGTCAGGCGGTTGCGGCGCATGGCATCCTGCAGGATGTGGCCGCTGCGGATGATCAGGGTCGGCTCCCCGCACAGAAGCGTGCGGAAGCGGACGCTGCGGAGACTTCCATAGCTGAGGAGCATGGACAGCGACAGCAGCGTGACGATGGGGACGATGCCGTTAACCAGAGGGATGCCGAAATCCTGCATGGGGACGGAAGCCAGATCGCTGAGAAGCATGGTCAGCACCAGCTCGATGGGCTCCAGTTCTCCGATCTGACGCTTGCCGGTGATGCGAAGTCCTGCAATCAGCAGGAGATAAAGAATGACGGTGCGGAAAAATGCCGTTGCCATGAATAAGCGCCCTCCTTTTCCGGCAGTATTTGCCGCAGGAGGGAAAATTATCCACGATAGAAGCAGCCAGGGCTGTTTTTATAAAGACGCAGCAGAGAAAGGAGGCCATGGGGATATCCCATCACAAGCGCCAGTGCCTGCCCTCCGGCAGGACAACGAGGAGGAGAGAGGATCGAGCGTTTCGGCGGAAGCTCTCCCGTGCCGCTTCGGGTGCGTGACGCAGCCGGTAAATATGCGGGTGACCGCAAAACAGAGAGGCTGTGACCGGAGTGGCTCATGCGGATGGACTGCGTATCCGTATGGGCCGATGAATCAAGCGATTTCAGGAGGAATTTTAAGATATGTGCGGAATTGTAGGATATGTGGGCCAACAGGAAGCGGCTCCCATCCTGTTGGACGGTCTGCGCCGTCTGGAGTACCGGGGCTACGACTCGGCGGGTATCGCCGTGTGCGGCGATGGGCAGCTGCGGGTGAAGAAGTCCCGTGGCCGGCTGCAGGTGCTCAGCGATCTGACCCACGACGGGGCGGATCTGCCGGGCCATCTGGGCATCGGTCACACCCGCTGGGCCACCCACGGTGAGCCCAACGACATCAACGCCCACCCCCATGTGAGCCAGAGTGGCCGCATCGCCGTGGTACACAACGGCATCATCGAAAACTACGCCGAGCTGAAGGAGCAGCTGCTCCACAAGGGCTACGGCTTCCGATCCGAGACGGATACGGAGGTGGTGGCCCAGCTGCTGGACTACTACTATGCCGACTGCGGCGACATCTTTGAGGCCATGATCCGGATGCTCCACGCCGTGGACGGGGCCTATGCTCTGGGCATCATCTGCGCCGACTACCCGGACCGTCTGCTGTGCGCCCGGAAGGATGCGCCGCTGCTGCTGGGCTTCGGTGAGGGGGAGAACATGATCGCCTCCGACGTGACGGCCATCATCCGCCACACACGGGACATCGCCTATCTGGACGACGGCGAGCTGGCCATTCTCAGTGCTAAGGGCATCCGGGTATACGACAGCCAGATGCGCCCCATCGAGAAGGAACACCGCCATGTGGACTGGGACGTGGCCGCCGCCGAGAAGGGCGGGTACGAGCACTTCATGCTCAAGGAGATCCACGAGCAGCCCCGTGCCATCCGAGAGGCCACTGCCGCCCGCATCCAAGGTGGTCAGGTGGTGCTGCGGGACCTGAACATGACGGATCAGCAGATCCGGGACATCAACAAGATCTTCATTGTGGCCTGCGGATCGTCGTATCACGTGGGGATGGTGGGCAAGTACAATCTGGAGCGGATGCTGCGGCGCAGCGTGGAGGTGTGTCTGGCCTCCGAGTTCCGGTACAGCGATCCCATCGTGGGCAAGGGCGATCTGGTCATCGTCATCAGTCAGTCCGGCGAGACGCTGGACACCATGGCGGCCCTGCGGGAGGCCAAGCGCCGGGGCGCCCACATCCTGAGCATCGTTAACGTGGTAGGCTCCTCTATCGCACGGGAATCCCATACGGTGCTCTATACGTGGGCCGGGCCGGAGATCGCCGTGGCCACTACCAAGGCATACAGCACCCAGATGGCGGTGCTGAATCTGCTGGGACTGTATTTCAGTCAGGTCATGGGGACGCTGGATCATGCGGTGTACAGCGCCATGGTTCGAGGCATCGAAAAGCTGCCGGAGCAGATGGAGCGTATTCTGGAGCAGGCGGAGCACATCCACGACATCGCCAAGCGCTGCGCCGACCGGGAGGATGTGTTCTTCATCGGTCGGAATCTGGACTACGCCCTGTCGCTGGAGGGGAGCCTGAAGCTCAAGGAGATCAGCTATATCCACTCCGAGGCCTACGCCTCCGGTGAGCTGAAGCATGGCACCATTTCCCTCATTGAGGATGGCACGCTGGTCATTGCGCTGGGGACGTATACCCCCCTGTTTGACAAGGCCATGAGCAACGTGGTGGAGGTGCAGGCCCGTGGCGCACAGGTACTGGCCCTGACCACCGAGAGCCATGCCGGGGAGATGGGCAAGCGTGTCCCCATGCTGATGACCATTCCCGACACCGAGGAGATGCTGCTGCCCCAGCTGGGCGTGGTGCCGCTGCAGCTGCTGAGCTACTACATTGCGCTGGAGCGTGGCTGCGACATCGACAAGCCCCGGAATCTGGCCAAGAGCGTCACGGTGGAGTAAGCTCTCTGTCCCGTTTTTCCTGCGGAAAACCGAAAAAATCAACAAAAACCTGCGGTACACGGTACCGCAGGATTTTTATTTCTCTCCCTCACACGTTTTCGCCGTGGGGCAGGTCCGGATAGGGAATAATGGCTGGCTGCTGGGGCCGGTGGGGCGCAAGGAGCTTCTCCATCCAGACCATGTCGTACCAGCGGCCGAACTTATAGCCGCAGCGGCGGAAGGTCCCGGCCAGCGTGAAGCCCAGATGCTCATGGAACTGGGCGCTGTTGCGGGTGAGATACTCGTCCTCCGCCTCCGGCCAGCCGATGCAGGCGTAGAGGTTCAGCACCCCCATCTGCGCCAACCGCTGTTCCAGCGCCGTATACAGCTGCCGCCCCAGCCCCATTTTCCGGGCGTCGCGGGCCAGATAGATGGTCAGCTCACAGCTCCAGTCATAAGCGGCCCGACCCACAAAAGCCCCGGCGTAGGCGTAGCCCTGCACCGTGCCGTCCACCTCCGCCACCAGATAGGGGTAGCGGCTCATGATGTGCCGCATCCGTCGGCAAAACTCCTCCTGCGTGGGGGTGGTGTATTCGAAGCTGATGGCGGTATGCTGAACGTAGTAGTCGTAAATTTCCAGCAGACGGGGCGCATCGGAGATACAGGCGTCCCGGATAATGACAGACATGGCGTGTTCCTCCCGGACAATGGAATCGATTGCATTTAAGTATAGTGCCGGGGCCAAAAATGTCAAGAAAAATCGTTTCTTGACAGGGCCTGCTTTTGATACTACACTTTTGAACCATAGGGAGGGATGTTCATGGAGAGCGGACAGCTGCGAAAGCTGAACCTGTGCTACGCCGGGATCCAGAGCCTTTACTGGGCGGGCTTTGCCGCCATATGGGCCTTTTTGTCGGTGCTGCTTCTATACCGTGGCTTCAGCAACAGCCAGATCGGTACGGTGTCTGCGCTGGCACTGCTGATGCCCTTGGCGGTGCAGCCGGTGCTGGCGTCGCTGGCGGACCGGGATCGACGCTTCACCAGCCGCCGTCTGGCCATGGCCCTGACGGGACTTCTGCTGCTGTGCGCCGTGGGGCTGTGGTGCTCCGCCGGGAGCATGGCGGTGACGGCGGCCCTGTATGTACTGGTGGGCATCTCTCTGACGGCCACGGCCCCCTTCCACAGTGCCATGGCCATGGAGCTGCAGCAGCATGGCGTGGCCCTGAACTACGGCCTGAGCCGGGGTCTCGGCTCCGCCTGCTACGCCGCATCGGTGCTGGTGCTGGGCGTGGTGGTGGAGCGGTACGCCCCCACGGCGGTGCTGCCGGTATTTGCCGGGGAAATGCTGCTGCTCCTGCTGCTGACATGGCGCTTCCGGGCCTCCCCCACGATGGAGGCCACCGCAGGAAGCGGCCCGGTGCTGTCCGTGGGACAGGTGCTGCGGCGTTACCCCGCCTACACATGGCTGCTGGTGGGCTGTGCGCTGCTGATGGCCTGTCACAGTGCCACCTGCACCTACATGATCCACATCGTGGGCAAGGTGGGCGGCAGCGAGAGCATGATGGGCTCGGCGCTGGCGGTGGCGGCGTTTCTGGAGCTGCCCGCCATGGGCCTGTTCAGCCGGGTGCGGCGGAAGGTACCGTTGGCGTGGCTGCTGATCTTCTGCGCCGCCTTTTTCGTCATCCGGGCCGGGCTGTTCTGGGCAGCCCGGTCGGTGCCGGTGCTGTATCTGGCGGCGGCGCTGGACTTCTTCGAGTACGGCATCTTCATCCCCGCCACGGTATACTATGTGGCCGAACACATCGACCCGGCCAATCAGGTGAAGGGCCAGTCCCTCATGGGCATGGCCACTACCGGCGTTGGCTCCGCCTTCGGCAACTTCGTCAGCGGCCAGCTGCTGGATCGAACCGGCGTAAATGGGATGCTGCTGTTCTGCACCATCTGCGCCACAGTGGGTCTACTGGTGGTCATCTATGCCGTGCGGAAGAAATAAATGTAAGAAACAGGCCGGAAGTCAAGTACTTCCGGCCTGTCAGCGTGTCGAAAAAGCCTTTTCGACACGCTGAGGCATTTTTCAGAACTTCAAAAAGTTCTGAAAAATGGGGATCATCATCGTGCAGGACACCCTTCCCGGGTTTCCCGCACACACCCTTCCGCCCCGTTGACGAAGGGCTCTCACTTTTTTGATAGGCTCACAGGACGGTCAAGGCTTGCCTTTATTCTCCACCGTCGCTTTTGGTCTGCTGAAACGCCGTGAAGCGCACCGACAGCAGCAGCTTCCCTTCCCGTGAAAGCTCTGCATACACCGGCTCCTCCTCTGCCAGCCACACGGTACACACCACCTTCTCGCCGTCGGCATCTGTGGTGTCCAGCGCCAGCCGCAGGCAGGGGATATCCTCCAGCGTCTCCGCCCCCACCTCCAGCACATACCCCTCCGCCAGCGCCCGCAGCAGATAGGGGATGCAGTTGGCCGGGGACACGGTGTCCCCCACTCCTGCCGCCAGCGCCGGACCGTCATACTGGATCAGCAGCTTCTCCCCGGTGACGGTGGCGGACAGCCCCGCCAGCTCCTCCGGGGCCATCACCGTGGTGGTGGCCGTGTCTTTTGTCCGGTCACAGGTGCAGCGCACCGTGAAGCTGCGAGTCTCCCCCTCCGGATGGCTCACGATCTCCGCCTCCGCCACGGCCCCCGTCAGAGCCGCATACCGCTGCTGCACCGCCTGCGCCTCAGCCGCATCCTTCTTCCCGCAGCCGCACAGCAGCAGGCACAGCGCCGCCGCCAGATACATTCCTCGTCTCAACGTCTCCTCCCTTCCGGAAGGCTCTCCGTTTCCCGCCGTCTCTCTATTCCGTCACTTCCCGCAGGGCCTGCGGCAGACGCTCCAGAAGATCCGTGGGTGTCATGCCCCACTGCCCCTTCTCCTGCGCCGCCAGATCCCCGGCCCGGCCGTGGAGCCATACGGCGCAGCAGCAGGCATCGAAGGCGTCCATGCCCAGTCCCAGCAGAGCCAGCACCACCCCGGACAGTACGTCGCCGCTGCCGCCCTTGGCCATGCCGCAGTTGCCGGTGGTATTCACCCGGCACCGGCCATCCGGCCCGGCCACCACGGTCCCCGGCCCCTTCAGCACCACCACGGCCCCGGACTGGTGAGCAAACTCCGTCGCCGCCGCAGTCCGTCCTTGGGACAGGTCGCCGCCTACCCGGAGGAACTCTCCCTCATGGGGCGTCAGCACCGTCACCCGACCACGCCGTCGCTCCCATTCATCCATATGCCCCGCCAGCGCATTTATGCCGTCGGCATCCAGCACCAGCGGCTGGGACAGATCCATCAGCCGCCGCACCAGCGCATCCGTCTGCCGGCCCCGGCCCAGACCGCAGCCCAGCAGCACGGCGTCGCAGCCCGCCGCACGCCGCCGGATAGTCTCCTCCGCCAGCAGGGACAGCCGTCCCTCCGCCTCCGGCAGGGGAAAGGGCATGGCCTCGTCGCTTTTCACCGCCGCCACCGGCCAGATACTCTCCGGCACCCCCAGAAACACCAGTCCCGCCCCGGAACGCACCGCCCCACGGCTGGCAAATACCGGCGCTCCGGTATAGCCCACGCTGCCGCACAGACACAGCACCTTACCGAAGGTACCCTTGTGGCCCTCCGGGTCCCGGCGAGGCAGCAGCCGCCTCACAAGCTCCCCGCCAATCGGCTCGACTTTTCTCTCCTGCTCCATGATCCGCCCTCCCGCATTGTAAATTCTGGGGAGAGTATACCACACTTTCTCCAAAAAACACACCCCCTCCCCATTTTGGCCGGGGCCGTATTGACATCCGCCGCCGTATCCCCTATACTTGGATAAACGAAATCTTCAGGAGGTACGACCTATGCTTTCTTCCACCAGACAGTTCACCGACGCTATGGAAAACAAGGACATCAAATACGAGTACAAGGGTACCACCGACTCCGGCAAGGACGTTGTCGTGCTGCGCTACACCTGCGAGAACATCTCCACCCTGACGCTGCGCTTCTTCTTCGATGAGGACTGCGAGGCGGTGGCCATCCGGATGTTCGATCTGGTGAAATTCCCGGAGAGCAAGCTGCCCACCATGCTGGCTGCCATCAATCAGCAGAACGCCAGGTTCCGCTTCGTGAAGTTCGTCATCGATACCAATGACCACACCGTGCAGGCGGAGGCGGACGTGGCCTTCCGCAGCCACGATGTGGGGGATATCTGTCTGGAGTATGTCTCCCGGTGCATCAACATCTGTGACGATGCCTACCCGGAGCTGATGAAGGCCCTCTGGGGCTGAGCGCCATACCGACCCCGTCGGAGGAGGGACAGCCGTTCCTCCTCCGGTTTTTCGCCGTTTTCTCCCGGCGGCGGACAAATTCCCCCTTGCAAGTTTCTCCCGGCTGTGGTATAAGTATGGTAGATAAATGCGTTGAACGGGAAGTTCCGCAGGAAACGCCTTTCCAAGAGAGGACCGGCCATCGGCTGGAAGCCGGTTCGTCAGGCGCTGTGGTGTTCGCCCGGGAGCAGCCGTGAGGAAATGCACGGACGGGTCATCCTCCGTTATGGGGAAACGAGTGCGCAGCTGCTGCTGCGAAGCTGGGTGGTACCACGGAAGTTCTATGCCTTTCGTCCCAAGTTATTTGGGAGGAAGGGCTTTTTTCGTCCCAAAAATCTGATCCGATACGGAGGAGGACCCACATGAAAGAAAAACTGACACAACTGCTGCAGGAGGGCAAGGACCGCATCGATGCCGTCCGCAGTGAAGCGGAGCTGCAGGAGGTCAAGGCCCTGCTGCTGGGCAAGCAGGGCAGCCTGACGGGGCTGCTGAAGGAGCTTCCCAAGCTGGACGCCGCCCTGCGGCCGGAGATGGGCAAGGCGGTGAATCAGGCCAAGGCCCAGCTGACGGCGCTGCTGGAGCAGCGGCGGGAGGAGCTGAAGCTGAAGGCCTCCGAGGTATCGCCGGACTTCGATATCTCCGTCCCCGGCATCCTGCCCCCGTCCGGCGGTCTGCACCCCATCACCCAGATGTGCTACGACCTCAACGACGCCTTCCGCTCCATGGGCTTCGAGATCTTTGAGGAGTCCGACATCACCAGTGAGCTGTACGGCTTCGACAATCTGAACTTTCCCCCCAACCACCCCGCCCGCGAGAGCATGGACACCTACTGGCTGGAGGGCCACGACAAGGGCGAGTGCTGGGATAAGCTCTGCCTGCGTCCCCACCTCACCGGCGGCTCCGTGCGGTATATGCAGACCCACAAGCCCCCCTACCGCTTCGTGTACCCCGGCCGGGTGTACCGCAATGAGACCACCGACGCCCGCCACGAGCGCGCCTTCTTCCAGTATGAGGCCCTGATCGTGGACAAGGACTTCACCTTTGCCTCCGGCAAGGTGATGATCAAGAGCATCCTGTCCAAGGTGTTCGGCCGGGACGTCCCGGTGCGGATGCGGGCGGGCTTCTTCCCCTTTGTGGAGCCGGGGTTCGAGATCGACATGGGCTGCCTGGTCTGCGGCGGCAAGGGCTGCAGCGTGTGCAAGCACGTGGGCTGGATCGAGATCATGCCCGGCGGCACGCCTCACCCCAATGTCCTGCGGGCGGCAGGGCTGGACCCGGATGAATACACCGGTTTCTATGTCAACATCGGTCTGGACCGGCTGGTGATGATGCGCTACGGCGTGGACGACGTCCGCCTGTTCCACAGCGCCGATCTCCGGTTCCTGCGTCAGTTCCATTAAGGGAGGATACGACACATGAAAGTTTCACTGAATTGGATCAAGGATTATGTAAAGCTCCCGGAGGATATGGACCTGACCCGTCTGGCCTATGATCTGACCATGTCCACCGTGGAGGTGGAGGGGGCCGAGGACCTGGCCAAGCGCTTCGAGCATATGCTGGTGGGCGTGGTGACGGAGGTCTGCCCCCATCCCAACGCCGACAAGCTGCGGATCTGCAAAACGGACATCGGCGGCGGCGATATCCGGGAGATCGTCTGCGGCGGCACCAACCTCACCGCCGGGATGCGGGTGGCCGTGGCCTGCCCCGGCGCCCTGTGCCGCTGGCACGGCGAGGGTGAGCCGGTGGAAATTAAGGAATCCAAGCTGCGGGGCGTCAAGAGCTACGGTATGATCTGCGCCGCCTCCGAGATCGGGCTGGGGGATCTGTTCCCCACCGACGAGGAGGCCCACATTCTGGATCTCAGCGCCTTTGATGTTCCCGCCGGCACCTCCATTGCCGATGCGCTGGACCTTCACGACATCATTCTGGAGATCGACAACAAGTCTATGACCAACCGCCCCGACCTGTGGGGCCACTACGGTCTGGCCCGTGAGATCGCCGCCCTGTACGGGCTGCCCCTGTCCCGGTTCCGGCCCTTCCCCCGTGATCTGCCTGCCGGCGACCTGACGGTGACGGTGGAGGACCCGGAGCGCTGCCCCCGGTACATCGGGGCTGAGCTGACCGGCGTGTGCGTCAAGTCCTCCCCCTTCTGGATGCAGAGCCGCCTGTGGCGTGCGGGGATGCGGCCCATCAATGCGCTGGTGGATATCACCAACTATGTGATGCTGGCCACCGGTCAGCCCACCCATGCCTTCGACTCCGACAACATTCAAGGCCATATCATCGTCCGCCGGGCCAAGGAGGGCGAAAAGCTGCTGCTGCTCAACGGCAAGGACCTCTCCCTCTCCGCCGACGATCTGGTCATTGCCGACGATGCCGGTGTTGTGGCGCTGGCGGGCGTCATGGGCGGTGCCAAGGACTCCATCCTGCCCACCACCCACAAGGTCATTCTGGAGGTGGCCAACTTCAATGCCGCTGGCGTCCGCCGGACGGCTCTGCGGTACGATAACCGCACCGAGGCCTCCTCCCGCTATGAAAAGGCCATCGACCCCCAGCGCTGCGATCAGGCGCTGGAGCTGGCGGCGGAGCTGTTCCGCCAGCTGTATCCGGAGGTGCAGTTCACGGGCCTTGTGGACCACTACCCCGCCCCCATGGCCTGCAAGGAGCTGGACGTGGCTCTCAGCTGGCTGGAGCGCCGTCTCGGCAAGCCTCTGACGCAGGAGGATGTATCTCATAAGCTGGGCCTGCTGGGCTTTACCACCTCCTTCATCGGCCACACCATGCACGTCACCGTTCCCTCCTGGCGCTCCACCGGCGACGTGTCTATTCAGGCGGACATTATGGAGGAGGTAGCCCGGATGTACGGCTACGAGAACTTCGAGGCCGCCCCCATCACCACCTCCTTCGACGGGGCCATCAACCAGCTGGATAAGGATCTGGAGCGGCGCATCAAGGAGTATCTGGCCATCCGCTGCGGGCTACAGGAAATTTTCACCTACCCGTGGATGGACGAGCAGTATGTAAACGCCATCCTGCAGGATACTACCGGCATCCTGTCCCTGTCCACGCCCCCCTCCCCCACGGAGAAGATGATCCGCTCCTCCCTGCTGCCCAATCTCTGCAAGGCAGTGGTAAAGAACGAGCGCTACTTCACCGACTTCTCCCTCTTTGAGACGGCGCAGGTATTCCGGGACGAGAACTACACCGCTCCCTACGATGAACGGGAGAAGCTGCCCTCCCAGCGCAAGCATCTGGGTGCCGCCTTCGTGGGCAGCGACAAGGACATCACCACCCTGTTCCGCCGGGCCAAGGGCGTGGTGGAGGCCATGCCCCGCTACACCCATATGGAGGCCTATACCCTCCGTCAGGTGGAAAAGCCCGTGTGGGCCGACACCGTGGTGTGGCTGAACCTGTATCTGGGCGAGGAGCACATCGGTGATCTGGCCCTGCTGAGCAAGAAGGTATCCATGGAGTGCGGCATCAAGAATCTGGCGGTGATGCTGCTGGAGCTGGACATGGACGCATTGATCCCCTTCCGCTCCCGCACCAACACCTTCACCCACCTGCCGGAGTACCCCATGACGGACTACGACGTGTCGGTGCTGGTAGACGGCGAGACCCGGTGGGATGCTATGCGGGACGCTATTCTGGAAAAGCGCCACGAGCTGCTCCACGGCGTATCCTTTGTGGACGAGTACCGGGGCAAGCAGGTGCCGGAGGGCAAGAAGTCCGTGACCCTGCGTCTGACCATCGGTTCTGCGGAAAAGACCCTGACCTCTCAGGAGATCGAGGCCTGCGCCGCCTCCGCCGTGAAGCGGCTGGCAAAGCACGTGGGCGCCGAGCTGCGGGGAAAATAAAAGAACCGTCATTTGCCGCTTTCCCTCTTTACAGAACGGGAAAAAAGCCGTATAATGAGTAACAGAGTACGGAAGGAGGTGTGTCCCCATGGAAGATTTCACCCGCAAATTCAACGCCGCACAGGACAAATCCGTGCAAATTCATCACGTTTTGACCACCGTTTACGAGGCGCTGAAGGAGAAGGGCTACGACCCCATCAACCAGATCGTGGGCTACATCCTGTCCGAGGACCCCACCTACATCACCAACCACAACTCCGCCCGCACCCTCATCTGCAAGGTGGATCGGGACGAGCTGCTGCAGGCTCTGGTGAAGAATTATCTGGACATCGACTGATGCCCCTCCGCAAGTAAAAAAGGGACGCCCGGAGGATATCCTCCGGGCGTCCCTTTTCCCCTCTCCCGCCGCCGCACATTGACATCTTCTGCCACATCTGTTATAGTATCCATCATTCCTACCCATCTCTACGGACTATGAGGATCATTATTATGCTGAACATCCAACATCTGACCAAGGTCTATGGTGAAAAGAAAGCCGTGGACGACCTGTCCCTGCACATCGCCCCCGGCGAAATTTACGGCTTCATCGGCCACAACGGCGCCGGTAAGACCACCACCCTCCGCTCCGTGGTGGGCATCCTGCAATTCGACGCCGGGGAGATCACCATCGGCGGCAAGTCCATCCGCACCGACCCCATCGCCTGCAAGCGGGAGCTGGCTTATATCCCCGATAATCCCGACCTGTACGACTATATGACCGGCATCCGGTATCTCAACTTCATCGCTGACATTTTCGGCGTCAGCTCGGAGGTGCGCGGGCAGCGCATCCACGACTACGCCGCCCGCTTCGAGCTGACGGACGATCTGGCCCAACCCATCGCCGCCTACTCCCACGGCATGAAGCAGAAGCTGGCCATCATCTCCGCATGGCTCCACCAGCCCCGTCTCATCATCATGGATGAACCCTTTGTGGGTCTGGACCCCAAGGCCTCCCATCTGCTCAAGGGCATGATGCGGGAGTTCTGCGACGCTGGCGGTGCCATCTTCTTCTCCACCCACGTGCTGGAGGTGGCGGAGAAGCTCTGCGACAAGGTAGCCATCATCCGTGGCGGCAAGCTGATCCGCTCCGGCACCATGGAGGAGGTCAAGGGCGACGACTCTCTGGAGGAGGTCTTTCTGGAGCTGGAGGGCGAGTCATGCTGAAGCTCCTTGTCAAAAAGCAGCTGACGGAGATCTTCCGTGCCTACCTCTACGATGCCAAGAAGAACCGGGCTCGCTCCAAGGCGGCCACCGTGGGCTACATCATCTTCTTCGTTTTCATCATGGTGGGTATCATCGGCGGGATGTTCACCCTCCTGTCCCTCGCCATGTGTCAGGATATGGCGAAGGTCGGCATGAGCTGGTTTTACTTTGCCATCATGGGCCTTATGGCCATCCTGCTGGGTGCCTTCGGCAGCGTGTTCACCACCTATTCCAGCCTCTACCTGCCCAAGGACAATGACCAGATGCTCTCCCTCCCCATTCCGGTGAATACCCTCATCGCCGCCCGGCTGCTGGGGGTGTACCTCATGGGCCTCATGTACTCCGGCGTGGTGGTGCTGCCGGCTATCATCGTCTATTGGGTAACCGTCTCTGCCGCTCCTCTGCACCTGCTGGCGGGCGTTCTGTTCCTGCTGCTGATCTCCCTGTTCGTCATGGCCATCTCCTGTCTGCTGGGCTGGGTGGTGGCCAAGGTCAGCCTGAAGCTGAAGAACAAAAGCTTCGTCACCGTGGTGCTGTCGCTGGTGTTCTTCGGCCTGTACTACTATTTCTTCTCCTTCAAAGCCAACTCCCTGCTAACGGAGCTGCTGCAGAACATCGCCCTCTACGGCGACAAGGTCCGCTCCTCCGCCTACCCCGTGTACCTCTTCGGTCAGGCGGGAGCCGGTGATCCCCTGTCCATGCTGCTTCTGATGGCAGCCATCGCCGTGCTGTTCGGCCTGACGTGGCTGCTGCTCTCCCGCAGCTTCCTCTCCATCGCCACGGCCTCCGGCCATGTGGGCCGCAAGGTCTACCGGGCCAAGGCCGTCCGGTGCCGGAGCATTTCCTCCGCCCTGCTGGACCGGGAGCTGCGCCGCTTCACCTCCAGCGCCAACTATATGCTCAACTGCGGCTTCGGCACGATATTTCTGGTGCTGGCCTCCGGCTTCCTCCTGTGGCAGGGCCGGGAGCTGCTGGAGCTGGTGTCGCAGTCCTTCCCTGAAAGATCCGGTGCCATGCCGGTGCTGCTGGCCTTCGTCCTGTGCCTGCTCAGCGCCATGAACGACACCACCGCCCCCTCCGTCTCGCTGGAGGGCAAGCAGCTCTGGCTGGCCCAGTCTCTGCCGGTATCCCCGTGGCAGGTGCTGCGGGCCAAGCTGCGGCTCCAGCTGCTGATTACTATACCGCCTATGCTGCTGTGCCTTGTGTGCCTGCTGGCGGTGTACCCCGGTTCCCCTCTGGAGCTGCTGTTCATCGCCGTCACCGCCCTGTCCTATGCCCTGCTGATGGCTCTGCTGGGCCTGTTCCTGGGCCTGAAAATGCCCAACCTCAGCTGGACCAACGAGGTGGTCCCCATCAAGCAGAGTGCCTGCGTGGCCCTCTCCCTCTTCAGCGGTTGGATCGTAGCCGCCATCCCCGGCGCCCTCTATCTGCTGACCGGCATCGGCAGCTTGGACCCGCTGCTCTATCTCTCCGTCGTCACGGCGCTGTTGCTGATCCTCTCCGCCGTGCTGTCCCTTTGGGTGAAAAAGACCGGCAGCTGCATCTTTGCCTCCCTGTGATCCCCCATACATGAAGAAGAGACGCCGTATGCCACTGGCATACGGCATCTCTTTTTCATGTGAGCTTCTTTCCCATCTCCAGCCGCACCTCGTGGGCCTCCGGGTCGTGATTGGTGTAGGCGTACAGGTCGAAGCCGATGATCTCAAACCCGCACTTCCGATAAAAGGCAATGGCCCGCTCGTTGCAGGTCTGTGTCTCCAGCACCGCCATCCGCATGGGGGCCGCCTCCTCCAGCATCTTCTCCATCAGAGCGGTGGCCACGCCGCAGCGCCGGTGCTTCTCCTGAAAAATGCACAGATTGCTGATGCGCCATCGGTGATTCCACGACTCCGGAGAGCCCTCCGCAATGCCCAGCAGCTCCCCATCCTGAAAAGCGCCGTACACCACCGGAGCCTCCAGCCACTCCCCGAACAGGGTGTCGTTGAAGGACCGCTCCTCCACTTTTCCGAAGGAATGGTACTCTATCCGAAAGCCCTCCTCCACCGGGACGATATCCCAGCAGCCTCCGGTCTGATACCGTGCCGTGAAGCCATACCCCCGCCACTGGGCGGGATCCAGCTTCTTGATCTCCATATCGCTCCTCCTTACAGGGCCGTCCCCTTCTTGGGGACATACAGGCGGCTCATGTCCACTCCCTCCAGCCTCAGCAGCTGCACCTTGCGCTCCAGTCCCCCGGCATAGCCGGTGAGACTCCCGTCGCTGCCCACCACCCGATGACAGGGGACGATGATGGAGATGGGGTTGTGTCCCACAGCGCCGCCCACCGCTTGGGCCGACATCCGCCGCAGCCCCCGCTTCCGGGCCACGGCCTCCGCCAGCGCCCTATAGGTGGTGGTCTCGCCGTAGGGGATCTGTCGCAGCAGCGCCCACACCTCCTGCCGGAAGGGGGAGCCTGCCAGATGAAGCGGCGGCAGGAAGTCCGGCTCCCTGCCCGCAAAATAGATATCCAGCCACCGCTTGGTCTCCTCCAGCACCGGCGTCTCCTGCGGAGCGTCCTCCGGTACGCCCGGGAAATACTTCTCCCCCGCCAACCACAGGCCCGTCAGGCCCTCCTCGTCCGCCGCCAGCAGCAGCTCCCCCACCGGGGAAGCATAGCTCTGCCACGCTGTCATATCACTTCGCCCCTTTCTTTCCCTGCGGCGCATAGTCCCGCAGCTCCGGCACAGCACCTCCGGCCACCGCCCACAAATAGAGACTGGCCACGCTGCCATAGGGGCTGTACCGCCGCCGATACTTCTCAAACAGCTCCCGGCCCACCTGCCGGTGGTGATACACCATCCGCAGTCCCCGCTGGATGGCCAGATCGTCATAGCTGAAAATATCCGGCCTTTGCAGGCAGAACAGCAGGATCATCTCCGCCGTCCACACCCCCACGCCCTTCAGGGTACACAGCTGCCGGATGGCCTCCGCATCGCTGCTCTCCCGCACCGTCTCCGGGTCGAAGGCTCCGCTCTGAACCCGGAGGGCAAAGTCCGTGATGTAGGCCGCCTTGCGCCCGCTGATGCCCAGCGCCTGCAAGCCCTCCGGTCCCGCCGCCAGTACGCTCCCGGCGTCCACGGTCCCCAGCGCCTCCTGCATCCGCCGCCAGACGGTGGCCTGCGCCTTGGTGGAGATCTGCTGCCCCACGATGTGGTGTACCACGGCGGCGAACAGATCCGGGTCCACCTCCCGCCGGATCATCCCCACCCGGTCGATGACCTCTCCGATCCGCTTGTCTCTGCTCCGCAGATACTGAAGCTCCGTCTCACCATAGCCGAAATACATCTCTCCGCCCCCTGCCTGCATCCGTCCCTTTCGTCCAGAACATTTGTTTCAAATGTACCACACCCTCTCGCCGCTGTCAAGTCCCGCCGCCAAACGCCCCGTATCCCGACCTCCTTCACCCCAAAGGAGATTTTATTTGCGAATCCCGTCGCTCTATGGTGTGCGCTGGCGGCCAACATCGCCATGATGTCCGCCATCTCCGCCCTGCTGAGCGCCCTGCCGGCCGGGGCGGCAGAGGGCCGGACATTTGCCGTGGCCGCCGGGGAAGGCGGCCCTTGCGCTGGTGGTGCGCTGCTTCTGCGCCACGGGAGCCGCCGCCATGAGTTTCCGCTCCTCCCGTGCGGTGAAAAAGACTCTGCTGTTTTCATTTTAACGCCCCCTCCGCACTTACATATTTGACAAAAAACTTCTACCGTAATACAACCATTCCGTCAACAGTGTCACGTGAGGCAAAGTTCACTCCTCCCATCGGCAGCAAAATACCCCGCCTGACTGGCGGGGTATTTTATTTACCGATCCTTTTTATCGATCCCTTACTTCTTTCTCTCCTCCAGCGAGTGAGCCAGCGTCAACAGGAAGTCGTGATCCGGCCACGAGAGGATGGCCTCCTCGGCCCGGCGGGTACACTCCTCCACGGCCGTGCGGCAGCCCTCCAGCCCCAGCACGTCCACGAAGGTGACCTTCCCCTCCTCTCGATCGGAGCCGATAGGCTTGCCGAACACGGCCTCGTCGCCCACCACATCCAGCATATCGTCCCGGATCTGAAAGGCCAAGCCCAATTCATCGGCAAAGGCGATGGCCTGCTGCCGCATGGCCGCCGGCATCCCCGACGCCACGCAGCCCAATTCCGCCGCCGCCGAGATCATGACCCCGGTTTTCAGCCGGTACATCCCCGTCAGCTCCTGTTGGGTGGATACACCGCACAGGGTATCGATCACCTGACCGGCCACCATACCGTCGGCGCCGGCGGCGTGGGACAGCACCCGGATGGCCTCCACCCGGCTCTCCGCCGACATACAGGGGGCCTCGGCAATAAGCCGGAAGGCCTCCGGCTGGAGGGCATCCCCCGCCAGCACCGCCAGCGTCTCGCCGTAGGCCTTATGGCAGGTAGGCTTTCCCCGCCGCAGATCGTCGTCATCCATACAGGGCAGGTCGTCGTGAATGAGGGAGTAGGTGTGGACCAGCTCCAGCGCACAGGCATAAGGCAGGGCCAGGTGCCAGTCTATCCCACCCAGACGGGCCATCTCCAGCGTCAGCACTGGGCGGATGCGCTTGCCGCCGCTCAGAAGGCTGTACCGCATGGCCTCCTGCAATCTTCCATAGGGCTTGTCTGTGGAGAAAAGTCCCTCCAGATACTGCTCAATGGCCGCCTGATAGGCGGCATATCGGGTGTGAAAATCCATGGTCATTCCTCGCTTGCAAATTCCGTTTCCACCGGAGCACCGTCGGGGCCCTTCATCAGCCGCACCACCTGCTGCTCCGCCTGATCCAACTCCGTGCGGCAGGCTGCCGCCAGCCGGGTCCCCTCCTCGAACAGGGACAGGGACTGGCTCAGAGGCACGTCCCCCTTTTCCAGCCGGGTGACGATCTCCTCCAGCCGGGTCATATTCTCTTCAAAGGTCTTGTCTGCCATCACGCTTCCTCCTTTTCCGTTACCGTGCAGCGCAGGCCGCCCTGCGCCAGCCGCAAATGAATGGTATCCCCGGACTGCACCTGCGCCGCCGTCCGCAGCACTGCGCCGTCCTCCGTCCGGGCCATGGCGTAGCCCCGGCCCAGCACCTTCAGTGGGCTCAGGGCATCCAGCTTGGCCGCCAGTGCCGCAAAGCGCCGCTGCTCCTCCTGCCACTGGGCATTGGCCGCCGTCAGCAGCTTCTGCTGCACATAGTCCAGCTGCAGCCGCTTATCCTGCACAAAGGCCAGCGGGTCTGTCAGCACCCGCTTCTCCGCCAGTGCCTTCAGCCGCCGCTCCTGCCGCTCCAGCCCGTTCAGCGTCCCCTGCGCCATGCGGCTGCGGAAGCTGTCCAGCCGCTGCAGCAGCTCCGCCATGTCCGGCACGGCGATCTCAGCGGCGTTGCTGGGGGTGGAGGCCCGGCGGTCCGCCACGAAGTCGGCAATGGTCACATCCGGCTCATGGCCTACGGCGGAGATCACCGGGATCTCCGAAGCGTAAATGGCCCGTGCCACCCGCTCGTCGTTGAAAGCCCACAGATCCTCCATGGAGCCGCCACCCCGGCCGGTGATAAGCACGTCCGCCAGCTTCCAGCGGTTGGCGTAGCGGATGGCCCCTACGATCTCCGGCGGAGCCTCCACACCCTGCACCCGCACCGGCAGCAGCAGCACCCTGGCAATGGGGTAGCGCCGCCGCAGGATGCGGATCATGTCGTGGATCGCCGCCCCGGCGGAGCTGGTGACGATGGCGATGCGCTGGGGATATCGGGGCAGAGGCTTCTTGTGTCCCTCGTCGAACAGTCCCTCCCGGTACAGCTTGTCCTTCAGCTGTTCAAAGGCCACATACAGATCCCCCACGCCGTCCGGCGACAGCTGGGAGCAGTAGAGCTGATAGGCCCCGTCCCGTGGAAACACGCTGATGCGGCCATAGGCGATGACCTGCATCCCGTTCTCCGGCCGGAACCGCAGCTTCATGGCGCTGCCCTTGAACATGACACACCGCAGAGCGCCCTCCCCGTCCTTCAGGGTGAAGTAGTGATGCCCGGAGGGGTATATCTTATAGTTGGACAGCTCCCCCCGGATGTAGATGCCGGAGAGCTGGGGGATACCGTCAATGACGTTTTTGATGAAGCCGTTGACCTCCGATACGGTATAGATCTGGCCTTCCATCGCTTCCTCCTTCCTGAAAATGCAGTGCAGGCAGAGCAAGCGCACCTGCTCTGCCTGTGATGTGTCAGTCCTTGACCTCTTCCCGCAGGAAGCTGGCCAGAATGCCGTTGATGAACTTCACCACCTCGGCGGACTCATACTTACCGGCGATCTGCACCGCCTGACTGATGGCCACACCGTGGGGAATATCCGGCATATACAGGATCTCATACATGGCCACCCGCATGACGGCAGAGGCCATCAGCGGGATGCGCTCGAAGCGCCAGCCCTGTGCGTACCGGGCGATGTAGTCGTCCAGCTCCGCCGCATGGTCCGCCACGCCCGCCACCAGACGGCGGATATACTGCGCCTGCTTGGCGTTGGGGGCATCGACGTACAGCCCGCACTCCGGCGCCAGCTCCGCAAAGCACTCCGGCGCCAGCCGCCGGTCCAGAAACTCCCCCACCGGGAGGTCCGTAAAATTCCATTCATACGCCAGATGGGCGGCGATCTCCCGTGCCGTGTTGCGTGTCATACCCGTTTCGTCCTTTTCTCTCGTATCCTATGTCTGCTCAGTCGAAGCTGATGCCGCCCACATGGACGTTGACCGCCTTCACCGGGAAGCCGGTCATGCCCTCCAGCGCCGAATAGACGGCGTTCTGGACCTTCTGAGCCACCTCAGCGATGGCAAAACCGTAGCGGATCATGAGAAACAGGTTCACCACCACGCCGTCCTCGGCCATCTCCACCCGGACGCCCTTGGCGGTCATCTTCTTGCCGCCCACCAGATCCGCCATATTGGCGTTGAGCAGGCCGCCCACGCCCTCTGTCTCCAGCGCCACAGAGCTGGAGATGGACGCCACCACATCCTCGGAGATCTGGATGGTACCCATGCTCTCCTGACGGGTGATATACTCTTTATTTTCAGCCATAGCAATCTTACTCCCGTTCTTTTGGTATATTCGAATCATTGGTATTATACCATCGGCAGCGGGAAAATACAACCACTAATTTGCCTCCATGATCTTGATCTGCTCCGGGGTGTAGTCCGTCTCGTTGACCACAATGTCCTTGATGCGAGCCACGTCCGCCGTGTTCAGTCCCGTCTCCGGAGCCGCCACCACCACGCTGACGCTGTCCTCCCCCATGAACACCACGCAGTCGGCGTAGCCCTTGGCCGTCACCAGACTCTCGATCTGGGACTCGGCCACCGTGTACGACGCCAGCACCTGCAAGGTCCGGGATGCCTCGTTGAGAACACTCTCCTCGGCGTTTTCGTCGCTCTCCGCCTCCTGCAGCATATGGATGGCGTTGTCCCGTGCCTGCTTGCGGCTGAGCCGTGCCGTGGCGAAATAATCGTCCTCCGCCGGGGCCGGATCTCCTGCCGTCTCCTCATTGGCGTTGACCAACTCCGACTGGCCCAGCACCTTGTTGTCCTTGACGCTGTCGCTGTACCGCCAGTTCATGTACACCGCACCGCACACCAGCAGCAGTACCGCCGCCGCCACACCTCGCCGTTTCCACACCGTTTTCATGTCCGTCCCTCCTGTTATTGTTCCCATTGCACCACTGTGATCTTCTCCGTGGACAGTCCCGTCAGCGCCGCCACGGCCTCTGTCACCGCCAGACGCACGGCACTGCTGCCGGCTCCCTGACACACCACCACCGCTCCCTGATACACCGGGTAGTCCTGCCGGGTCACCAGCGCCTCCTGCCAGCCGCTGCCCCGGTTCACCGTCACCGGCTGGCTCCGCTGCCGCAGACTGCCCTCCTCCTGCTCCAGATCCATGTCCTGAGCCAGCTGGAGGGTGGGGCCGGTCTTTAAGGTCAGCATCACCTGCACCCGGCCCACGCCGCTCATTCTACCCAGCAGCTGGGCCATGCGCTGCTCCGTCTCCTCCAGCGAGTAGAGCTGGGTATCGTCGCTCGTCTGCCGCTCCTGTCCGCTGCTCTTGCCCGTGGGCAGAAGCAGCAGCAAAAGGCCCGCCAGCAGCACCAGCCCCACGGCCCGGTATTTCCGGAAGATATCCCTCAGCTTTTCCCTGTCCATCCCTCACTCCTCCGGCTGCCAGCTCTGGCGGGAGGCCGGGATACCCAGCTCCTGCGCCATGTAGTCCGACAGCACCTGATCCCTTTCCACGTCCAGCGACGCCCCATAGGGCAGGGGCAGGCCGTCCTCCGTGCGAACCTCCACCTGCACCCGGCAGTCGATGCCCAGCGACGCCGCTTTTTCCGATATATATGCGGCGGTGCGGTCGGCTATGTCCCCGGACAGACTATTGGCATAGGCCGCCTGATACGCCTCCGTCTGCCGGTCCATCTCCCGCTGATACGTCTCGTACCGCCACGTCAGCTCCTCCCACCGCACCCGCAGCAGTGGCTGCACCACCGCCAGCAGCAGGATCAGTCCTCCCGCCAGCCCGGCGATGCGGCGGATGGTCTCCCCCTTGGGCAGCATCGCCGTCAGCAGAGACACCGCCAGCGCCGCAGCGGTCAGGCCCAGCAGCCACCCTCGCAGCGTTTCCATCATGGCGCCACCACCAGAATGGCCGAGGAGATGGAGATGAGCAGCAGCAGAGCGCAGCTGCCGGTCATACCCAGCATCAGGCCGAACACACTCCCCAACGCATCGATGAGCTTCGCCAGCTCCGGAGCGGCGGTCATCCCCGCCAGAAACGCCGTCAGCTTGTACAAAAGATACTGCACCCCCAAGCGCACAAATGGCCCCAGACACGCCGCCAGCACCCCCAGCAGGCCGAATACGCCGATGGCGTTTTTCACCACGCCCGCCCCGGCCAGCACACTGCCCGCCGCATCGGAGAGGATGCGTCCCACCACCGGCATGGCCCCTACGGCGGAGCGGGTCACCTGCACCGTCAGTGCGTCTGCCGAGGTACTGACGGCCCCGGACAGGGTCAGGTAGCCGGTAAACAGCACCAGTGAGCCCGTCAAAAGCCACGTCACCACCCGGCTGGCCGCCTTGGCGACGGTCCCCAGCCCGTGCCGGGGCAGCATGGCATCCGCCGTGGCCGCCGCCGCCAAAAAGTACGTCATAGGCAGCAGTAGTCCCCGGATGAGGGTAATGAGGGCATCGGCAAAGCACACGGCGATGACCTGTCCCGTTCCGGCGGTAACAGCGCCCCCTCCGGCGGCCACAGCGGCAGCCAGCGTCGGCAGCAGCGCCTTGGAGAACACGTCCAATTCCTCGATGGTCTGGGTCCCCAGCCCCAGCAGGCTCTTCATGCTGCCCAGCGACAGCACCGCAATGGCCGCCGCCCCGGCCATGGGCAAAAAACGGCGCATGGGGCTCTCCGGGGTGCGAAGCACGGCATCCGCCGCCCCGCACAGCAGCACCACCCCTAAGATCAGCACCGCTCCCCGCAGGTTCCCCCGCAGAGCCTCCCCCAGAAGAGTCGTCCCCTGCTCCAGCAGAGCGGCGACGCCGCCGGAGAAGTCCTTTCCCTCCAGCTCCTCCGCCGCCGGGGGAGCGGCGTCCGTCACCTCCTGCGGCAGGTCCGCCGCCCACGCAGGTACCATCGCCAGAAGCAGCAGGCACGCCAGCCACACCGCCCTTACAGCAGCGACCGCAGCACCTCCCACGCCGCCTGCATCAGGGGCAGCACCGCCAGCAGCGCCCCCATGGCCCCGGCCATCTCCACCGCCGAGGCCACAGCGCTCTCCCCGGCATCCCGGCACAGATCTGCGCCGATGCGGGTCACCACGGCGATGCCCGCCGTTTTCAGCAGGGGGAGAAACAGCGTGGAGGAGATCTCCACCGCCGCCAGCAGGTCCTCCAGAAAGGCCCATACCTCCCGCACACCACGGACGGCTGCCAGCGCCGCCGCCCCGCATACCGCCACGGCCAGCAGCAGCGCCAGCTCCGGCGTATGCTTTTTCAGCAAAGCGGCCAGCACGGCGCCCAGCAGTCCCAACGCCACGATCTGCCATACAGCCTCCATCTCTTATAACCCAAACAGCGTCTTGACCAGCTGGAACAGGTCGCTGATCTGCTGCACCAGCATCATCAGTACCACCACCAGACCGGCCAGCGTGGTCATCATAGCCTGCTCCTCCCGGCCGCTGCGTACCAACAGCAGGTTCAGCACCGCCACCAGGATCCCCACCGCTGCGATCTTGAAAATCAGGTCCACATCCATTGCTCGTCCTCAAATCAGCAGGATCAGCAGCAGGCCCGCCCCGGAAAACAGCCCCGCAAACCAGAGCTTTTCCCGCTGGCGGCTCTCCTGCTCCAGTCCTCTCCGCAGTTCCGTCAGCTCCCCGGCGGCCCATGTCAGCTCACCCAATATCCTCTGCTCGTCCCCCTCCGGCTCCAGCCGCCGCAGGATACGACCACCCTCCCCGGAGAGAGCCGCAAAGCCCTGCCGCCATGCCGCCGGAAGAGAAATGCCCTCCTCCAGCGCCGCCAGCACCGCTCCATAGTACGGTCCCGCCAATGGGCGCTGCCGCTGAGCCGTCAGCAGCCGGAGCAGCGTCTCCCGCCGGAAGCGAATGGCGGAGGCCATCTGCTCCAGCGACGCCGCCAGCTCCTCCAGCAGCCGCAGCTGCCGCCGCTGGGCCTGTACCAGTCCCAGCCACAGCCACAGGGCGCCTCCCAGCAGCAGAAGGCTCCCCAGCACGTCCCTTACCACAGCTCCTCCACCAGATACTGCCGCTGCCCCTCCTCCCGCCGGATGGTCACCAGCTTTTCAAAGACCTTCTCCTTCAGCAGATGGGAAAACAGCGGCCTTCGCCCCAGCTCCCGCCGGTCAGCAGCATGGATGGTGGCCAGAAACCGCACCCCACAGTTGGCGGCAGCGGACATGGCCATCAGATCCTCCCGAACAGTGATCTCGTCCACGGCAATGACCTGCGGGTTGGCCGACCGCAGCAGAATGGGGATGCCCAGCGCCTTGGGACAGGCGTCCAGCACATCGGTGTGGCTGCCCAGCGCCATCTGGGGGATGCCCTGAAACATGACGGCGATCTCCCCCCGCTCGTCCACCACCGCCACCCGATGGGGCGACACACCCTCTGCACCGTCGGACAGTCCCCGGATCAGATCCCGCAGCAGGGTGGTCTTGCCCAGTCCCGGTGGGGCCAGCAGGAGGGTGCTGCAAAAGCTGCCCTCCCGGAACAGCTGGGGCAGCACCTCCGCCGAAAGCCCCGGCTGCTCCCGTGCGATACGGATGGTAACGGAGGAGATATCCCGCAGATTGGTGTTGACCCCGTCCCGCAGCACCGCCGTGCCGCACACACCGATGCGGAAGCCGCCCCGTGCCGTGAGATACCCCCGGCTCAGGGTATCCGCCGCCGCATACCGGGAGTAGTCCGTCACCCCGTCGCACAGCTGCTCCAGCTCCGTTTGAGTCACCACCGGGTAGGGCCGCTCCCGTGCCGCCGGCACCTCCCCTCCCCGCAGCAGCAGCGTCAACGTCTGCCCGGCCCGCAGCCGCAGCTCCTCCGCCTCCGCCTGCTGCTCCTCCGGCACCTGACGGCACAGCCGCTGCCATCGCAGCGGCAGCAGAGCCGCCGCCTGCTGATACCGCCGGATGGCGTATGCCTCGTCCACACGCTCCACGCCCTTTCCTCTGTGATGCTCCACTATATGCTCGTCCCGACCCAAGTATGCCGCCCGCCTTATTTGTGCATTTCGTCAATTTGTATACCTCTTTTTAGGTTAAAATGACGAAGTTTGTGAAGTTTGCAGTCCTTTCTCCACTTGACTTCCGCCGCCCAACAGGCTATAATTTGCCGTCGTAGAAAAAGCGAGAGAAAAGAGCGTAAACTATGGAAAAATCTCAGAATAGAAAACCTTTTCAGGCCCTTCGTGACCTGTTCCACCCGGTGGACCTGACCCACGGCACCTGCTGGCGCACCATTTTGCAGTTCTCCCTGCCGGTGATCCTGTCGTACCTGCTGCAGCAGGTGTATACCATCAGCGACGCCGCCATCGTGGGCCAGACCCTGACGGCGCAGGAGGTGGCCGGCGTCAACGACACCACCTCGCTGGTGTTCATCTTCCTGCAATTCGCCTTCGGCGTCAGCGCCGGGTTCTGCGTCATCACCTCCTGCTGCGTGGGCTGCCGGGATCAGGCCGGTGTGCGCCGCTCCATGGCCGCCCAGCTGGTGCTGTCGGCGGGGCTGACGGTGCTGCTGACGGCTCTGGCGCTGGTGTTGCTGAACCCCATGCTGGCCTGGATCAACGTGACGCCGGAGAACCCGGAGGTATACCGGGCCGCCTACACCTACTGCGGCATCATCTTCGCCGGCATCGGCGCCCAGCTGTTTTATAACTTCATCTGCTCCTTCCTGCGGAGCATGGGCGACTCCGTGACGCCGCTGCTGTTCCTGCTGGGCTCCACGGTGCTGAATGTGGCGCTGGATCTGCTGTTCATTCTGGTGCTGCGCTGGGGCGTGGCCGGAGCCGCCGGAGCCACCGTCACCGCCCAGCTCATCAGCACCGTGGCCTGCTTTGCCTATGCCTTTTCCAAGTACCCGGACCTGCGGCTCCACAAGGAGGACTGGCGCATCACCGGATTGGACCTGAAGCGTCATATTGTTCAGGGCGTGCCGCTGGGCCTCCAGTTCTCCGTGCTGGCCATCGGCATCATCGTCATGCAAAGCGTGGTGGTGAAGTTCGATATGATCGACGGCCAGATGGTGTCCCACGCCGCCCAGAACGGCTTCGGCGCCGCCAACAAACTCAATAGCCTCATCATGACCCCGGTGAACGGCCTTGGCGCCGCCATGACCAGCTTCACCGCCCAGAATCTGGGTGCCGGGTACACCCACCGCATCCGCAAGGGCATCCTGCAGGGTCTGGTCATGGCCGCCATCATCGGCGTCTGCTCCGTAGGGCTGGGTCTGCTCCTGACCATCGACGGCGCATATCTCCACATCTTCCTCAGCGCCGACAAGGTCACCGCCGACACCATCCGCTTCGGCAACCACTTCCTGTATGTGGACTTCTCCATGTACCTGCTGCTGTGCTTCCTGTTCGTGGTCCGCAACTGCGTGCAGGGCATCCAGCGAGCCCCCTTCGTGCTGTGGGCCGGAGCATCCGAGCTGATCGCCCGTGTGGCCATCTGCCTGACCCTCCCGGCCCTGCTGTCCGGCGGCGTGGTCAGCGCCCAGTCCCCTGAGCTGGCCTTCTACGCCCTGTGCGCCGCCGATCCTCTGGCGTGGCTGGCGGCGGATCTGGTGCTGCTGGTGCCGTTCTTCAAGAATATGATGCACAGGAATTACCAATATCTCTATGGCGGCGTGGAGCAGCATTTGTTGGGAAAATGATCCTCATTCCGCCAAAAAAGGACAGGCGCTGCTACGCAGCGCCTGTCCCTTTTCACTTTCTTCAGACTTCCTCGTCCGGCCGGTACTCCAGCAGATCGCCGGGCTGACAGTCCAAAGCGTGGCAGAGCTTGTTCAGCGTCTCCACCCGCACTGCCTTGGCCTTGCCGGTTTTCAGAATGGAGAGATTGGCCATGGTGATGCCCACCCGCTCCGACAGCTCCGTCAGACTCATTTTCCGCCGGGCCAGCATCACATCAATGTTGAATACGATCATGCTCCGCCCTCCTTAAATGGTCATGTCGTTCTCCTCACGGAGAGCGGCGGCGTCCCCGATGAGACGGCTGAGCACATAGCACACGACCCCCACCGCCGCACAGCAGAACACCACCATGGGCGTAATCACAATGGTCAGCGGGGCGCTGCCCGCCCCCATAATGCCTATGGTAAGCATCCCCGCCGGAAAGACCAGCGCATCAGCAAAAGCCAGCACAGAGATCCTCTGCATATCACGGGAATTCTTCCGGGTAAAAGCTCCGCCGGGGGCGCTGATGCTGCCGAAGATACGCCATCCGGGGATCATCGCCCCGAAGATGGGCAGCGCAAACAGCCACGCCCACACCAGACACGGCCAGTAGGCCCACGCAAACTCCGGATCCGCCTGCACGATCTCCTGCCCATAAGAAGGCAGACACAAGAAGAAAAATACACCGCACAGCACCGCTGCCGCTATCAGCACCAGTCGCAGCAGGTTCGTCATGGTTTTGGTCTTCATGAGGCTCACTCCTTTCGTTGTTGTACCTATCATAGCAGCATCATTTCTGTTTGTCAACTATTTTTTATTGTTTTACGATAAATATTTTCTGTTTATCTAATTTGCAAATCAGGGGGTTGCTTTTTGCCGCAGGATGGCGTATACTATCCTTCGGAAACAACCGAATAGCTGTCTTCGAGGCGGGGTGTGATTCCCCACCGGCGGTATAGTCCGCAAGCGGTGCAAGCTGCATGAACCGGTGCGATCCCGGTACCGACAGTATAGTCTGGATGAGAGAAGGCGTGTATGGCATTTTCGTGATGCTCTTTTTTGATGCGTACACCTTGGAAGGCAAGCCTTTCCGGGGGTTTACTACATCAAAAGGGAGTATTTTTTATGACTCAAAAGCAAAAGACCCATCACATTGCCGTGGCCGCCATGCTGTGCGCCGTGGCCTTTGTCCTCCAGTTCATCGAGTTCTCCATCCCCCTGATCCCCTCCTTCGTGAAGCTGGACCTGTCGGATCTGCCTGCCCTGCTGGGTACCTTCTCGCTGGGACCTGTGTACGGCGTGGTGATCCAGTTGGTGAAGAATCTGCTGCACCTGCCCTTCGGCTCCAGCGCCGGCGTAGGTGAGCTCAGCAACTTCCTGCTGGGCAGCGTGTTCGTGCTGGTGGCGGGCCTTGTGTACCGGCGGCATAAGAGCCGCAAATCGGCCCTGTGGGGCTCCCTGCTGGGCGCCGTGCTGATGGCGCTGGTGAGCCTGCCTTCCAACTATTTTGTGGTATATCCGGCCTACGAGGTCCTCTACGGTCTGCCCATGACGGGCATCGTCGGGATGTATGAGGCCATCATGGGCTCCATCGCCCACGTCCCTACCGGCAATGCACTGCTGAACTGCCTGGTGGTGTTCAACGTTCCCTTTACCCTGTGCAAGGGGCTGCTGAATGTGGGCATCTGCCTCCTCATCTACAAGCCCCTGTCCCCCCTGCTGCACAAATAACATCCGTAAGCCCGAAACGCAGTCCTCCGTTCTCTCAGGGGACTGCGTTTTTCTCTTGTGTGACGGTGCAAGCCATGATATAATAGAACAAACGATTGAGTTTAAGGAGGTGTGCCGCATGGGTGATCGGGTGATCTTGCACTGTGACCTGAACTGCTTTTTTGCCTCGGTGGAGCTGCTGAGCCATCCCGATCTGCGGGACATCCCCACCGCTGTCTGCGGCGACCCCGCCTCCCGCCACGGCATCATTCTGGCCAAGAACGAGCCCGCCAAGCGGCTGGGCATCCAGACGGCGGAGACCATCTGGCAGGCCAAGAAGAAGTGTCCCGGCCTGGTGCTGCTGCCGCCCCACCACGGCCTGTACCGGGAGTACTCCCGGCGGGTCAACGCCATCTATGAGCAGTATACCGATCTGGTGGAGCCCTTCGGCATCGACGAGAGCTGGCTGGACATCACCGGCAGTATGCACCTCTTCGGCGGCGACCCCAAGACCATTGCCGACGCTCTGCGCCGGCGGCTGCGGCAGGAGCTGGGGCTGACCATCTCTGTGGGCGTGTCCTTCAACAAGGTGTTCGCCAAGCTGGGCAGTGACTATAAAAAGCCCGATGCCACTACCGTCATCAGCCGGGAAAACTGGCAGGATATCGTCTGGCCCCTGCCGGTGGGGGACCTGCTGTTCGTGGGCCGGGCCGCCGGACGGGTGCTGCACCAGTACGGTGTGGAGACCATCGGTCAGCTGGCGGCCTGCTCCCCCCAGATGCTGGAGACGCTGCTGGGCAAGCTGGGGCTTCAGCTCCATGAGTACGCCAACGGGCTGGACGGCAGCCCCGTCCGCCCGGCGGGCCAGCAGGAGCCGGTGAAGTCCGTGGGAAACGGCACCACCTTCCCCAAAAACCTCACCCGCTGGGAGGAGGTACAGCGTGGTCTGGCGGTGCTGTCCGACAGTGTGGCCATGCGGCTGCGGCAGCAGGGGCTGTACTGCGGCGGCGTGTCCGTGTCCCTGCGGAACGCCCAGTTCCGCACCGTGTCCCGGCAAATGCGGCTCCCGGCCCCCACCCACCTGATGAAGGACATCTGGCAGTCGGCCATGGAGCTGACCCGGCGGCTGTGGAAGGCCCCGGAGCCGGTACGGATGCTCACCGTCACCGCCCTGTATATCACCGACAGCGCCGACTCCTTCCAGCAGCTGGATCTGTTGGAGGCCCCGGTGGTTTCCCGGCAGCAGGAAAAGCAGGAGAAGCTGGAGCGCACCATGGACGCCATCCGTGGAAAATACGGCCGGGGTTCCATCTCCTTCGGCCTGCCGGGGGAGGATCGTGCTGGTTGGGACGACTGACCCATAGCGCCGCACAGGGGCAGGGCCATCCCCAAGGCTCCCAACTTCCGCCCTCAGATCCGTTCCCCTGAGAACCATTTCCATCCAGCACAGCGCAAAAGCATGGCTGCATAAAAAGCGCAGCTGCGTAAAATGCGCCTGCGTAAAGGGTTCAGCTGCGTAAAAGCGTGACTGTGTAAAGGCTTCGTCCGCATAGAAAAGCATGACAGCGCAAAAGCACGACCGCATGAAAGGACTGCACAAAAGAGTGGCCGCATAAGCGGTACAGAGGCGTACTGCATAAAAATATGACGGCATCGAAGTGTGTCGGCGCAAAAACGTAACTGCATAAAAAAGAGACGCACCCGCAGGTGCGTCTCTTTTTCACGCCGGGATGCCCCGGCCTTGGATCACAAAATGGCTTACAGCTTCTCCCGAACCTTGGCGGCCTTGCCGACACGGTCACGCAGGTAGTAGAGCTTGGCACGACGGACATAGCCGTGGCGCACGGTCTCCACCTTCACGATAGAGGGAGAGTGAACGGGGAACACCTTCTCCACGCCCACGCCGTAGGAGATACGACGGACGGTGAAGGTCTCCTCGATGCCGCCGTGCTTCTTGGCGATGACGGTACCCTCGAACACCTGAACACGCTCACGGGCGCCTTCCTTGACCTTCACGTGGACACGGACGGTATCGCCCACTTCCACCTGAGGCACGTCGTTCTGCAGCTGCTTTTCATTCAGTGCTTTGATGAGATCCATGGATTTTTCCTCCTAAATTATAGGCGTTCATGCCGTCATTTCCGTGGCGCCCCACCTTTTTCGGGACACCGGCGACAGAGGACCGCCCTTTTCATGCCATGATAGAATATCACAGATGCCCGCCAAATGCAAGCATTATTTCCTGTTTTGACAAAAAAAGTATCGAAATAGGCTCCAACAAGCCCATTTCCCCTTGTTCATCCATGTACGCCAGCATGGTACGGTCGAAAATCACGCATCCTCCTGCAAAAGATCCCGCAGCTCATACAGCCGCAGCCGGGCGGATGCGTCCGTGGGGTCTTGGGCCAGAGGTTCCATGACGGCGATGATCTCCGGCAGATGGGCCTTGGCTCCATCCGGGTGCAGCAGCTGCCCGTAAACGGCGCTGCATACGGCATCGCTCCCCTGCTCCGGCAAAAGGGCGCAGGCCTGCCGGAAGGTGTGGAAGGCCGCCACACCGCCCCAATCATCGCCGTCATCTCCGTGGGACTGATCGTCCGAAAAGCGGGTACAGGTCTCCGCCGCTCCGGAGCGGGCCAGCGTCACAAGGTCTGAATGGTCCCGCCGTGCTCCTTGCCACAGGAGGCAGAATACAACGGCGGCCAATGTCGTCAGGGACAGCAAAACTAAGGGCAGTCGCTTCATCAGGGCATCCTCCTTTGTTTTTCTGTCCCCATTGTACCAAAAAGTACCGGAGCTGTCCATCAAAACGTCCAGTTATGCGTCCGTTATATGTCCGCAATCCGTCCATTTTTACGGGCAAGATCACGCCCGGAGGGAAAAAGCATCCCTCCGGGTGGTACAGCTTTTCTACCGGAAAATTTCCCCTGCCTCGTCCAGCAGCTCCCGGCGGCGGACCCGAACAAAGTCCGGGGACAGGTCCGGCCGGTAGCGGGCGATAGCCTTTTCCAACAGCTGGGGGTTCAGGCCGGGGTTCTGCGCCCGGACCGTTACCGCCGCCCGGAGAAGATCCTTCTCCTCCGCAAAGGCGATGCTCCGGATCATGGGGGCGATATCCACCTCCGCCAGCTGCTTGCGCTTGGTGCGCTTTTCGATCAGCAGCTCCGGGCGGTGAAACAGCTCCATAAGCGCCTCTGCGGCGCCCTCCGGCACACCGTGGTCGTACTCCAGCTCCATATCCGCCTGCAAATACGCCAGCTCCCGCACCGGGCGCTTGGCCTCGTAGCAATCCAGCACCCGCAGCCCCTCCGGCAGGCCCTCGTTGAGCTTTTCGGCAATGCCGCTGCCGTCGGTATCCTGCGTCACCTCGAAGTCCAGCAGCTCGCAGTCGCTGGACTGGGCCACCGGCAGGGGCAGCACAATGGAGATGATGGGATGGGGATGGAAGCCCTGAGAGTGCTTGATCTCCAACTCCGTCCGGGGAAAGGCCCGCTGCACCGTCCGCAGCAGATCCAGATGGGAGATATAGGCCGCCGTTCCCTCTTTCACAAACAGAAGCCGCAGCTTAGACATCGCACTTCCCTCCTACCAGTCGATTGGCGCCGCAGCCGTTGCAGTGGGTGCGGCAATCCGGGGTGGTGACCCCGGCAAAGGCACGCTCCCGCTCCCGGCGGAGGTATGCCGTGGTGACGCCGCTGGAGATCATGTCCCAGGGCATCTTTTCATCCAGCGAACGGGTACGGTTGGCGTAGAAGTGGGGATCCAGCCCGCACTCCTCAAAGGCCTCCAGCCAGCGGTCCAGCGAGAAATACTCCTCCCATGCATCCAGCTTGGAGCCCTTGCGCCACGCCGTCTCCAACACCTTGCACATCCGGCGGTCGCCACGGGCCAGCACAGCCTCCAGAAAGCTGGTGTCGGAGTCGTGCCAGTTATAGGTGACGGTTTTGGTCTTGATGGCCTCCCGCAGCAAGGCCACCCGCCGCTCATACTCCTCCTTGGAGATCTGCGGCTCCCACTGAAAGGCCGTATGGGGCTTGGGAACGAACCACGAGGTGGAGACGGTGATGCGGACGCCCCGGTTTTTATTGCTGGCGCTCTCCCGCCATGTATGCATGACACGGGCTGCCAGATCGGCAATGCCCAGCACGTCCTCATCGGTCTCCGTGGGCAAGCCCAGCATGAAGTACAGCTTCACGGCGTTGTAGCCCCCGGCAAAGGCCGTGCGGCAGGACTGAAGCAGATCCTCCTGGGTGACATTTTTATTGATGACATCCCGCAGCCGCTGGGTACCGGCCTCCGGGGCGAAGGTCAGGCCACTCTTGCGGCCCTTGGCCAGCCGCTCCATCAGGTTCATGGAGAAGTTGTCCGCCCGCAGACTGGGCAGGGACAGATTCACATGGCGCTGCTGGCAGAAGTCCTCCAGCTGGTCGCACAGCTGGGTCAGGGGCGGGTAGTCGCTGGTGGAGAGGCTGGACAGCGTCACCTCCTGATACCCGGAGCCGTCGCAGCTCTCCACGGCATACTGGGCGCACAGGGCCTCGCTGCGGTTGCGGACCGGGCGGTACACATACCCCGCCTGACAGAACCGGCAGCCCCGGATGCAGCCCCGGAACAGCTCCAGCATCACCCGATCCTGCACGATCTCCGTGGAGGGGACGATGGTCTGAGTGGGGAAAAAGGACTTGTCCATATCGTGGACGATACGCTTGGTGACCACCGCCGGAGCGCCCTCCAACGGCGTGATCTCCGCCACGGTGCCGTCGTCATGATACGTCACCTCGTACAGGCTGGGGACGTAGATGCCCGGCAGCTGGGCCGCCGCACGGAGAAACTGCGTCTTGCTCCAGCCCTCCCGGCGGGCCTTGCGGTGCAGCTCCACCAACTCCACGGTGATGTCCTCTCCCTCCCCCAGACTCACCAGATCGATGAAGTCGGCAATGGGTTCGGCGTTATACATGGCGGTACCGCCGGCGATGACCAGCGGCGTCAGGCCGGTGCGCTCTGCGCTATGGATGGGGATGCCCGCCAGATCCAGCATATTCAGAATGGCAGGAAAGGCCATTTCATAGCCCACGGAAAAGGCCACGATATCAAAGTCCGTGATAGGCTCCCCGGACTCCAGGGCAAACAGAGGCATCCCGGCCCGGCGCATCTCCTCCTCCATGTCCCCCCAAGGGGCAAAGACCCGCTGGCACCATACACCGTCCATGTTGTTCATGACGCCGTAGAGGATCCGCATCCCCAGATTGGACATTCCGATCTCGTAGGTGTCCGGGAAGCAGAAGGCGATGCGGGTGTCCACCTGCGCCGGGTCCTTCTTCACGGCGTTATATTCCCCGCCCACATAGCGGGCAGGCTTCTGCACTCGCGGCAGAATACGTTCCAATCGTTTATCCACAGTATATCTCCTGTATTCTTTGGTTTAACATCTTATTTTACCCGGTTTATCCCCCTTTGGCAAGCTTTATTTCCCGCAGATTCCATCCGGTCAGCCCCACGGCCCCCACCAGCAGAAAGGGGCTGCCGCCCTGCCGCCAGATGAACCATCCGCCACCCAGCAGCAGAGCCAGCGACACCGCAAGGCTCACCACCGACAGCACCCGCTGGGCGGTATAGGGCTCCGTCAGCCACGCCAGCGCCAGCCACAGGATACGGCCGCCATCCAGCGGCAGGGCAGGCAGCAGGTTGAAGGCCCCCAGTACCAGCTGCGCCCCGGCAAAGAGATACAGCGGCTCCCACCACCGGCCCAGAAGGCCCATGGCCGCCGCCAGCAGCAGATTGCTCACCGGGCCTGCGGCGGCGGTCAGCAGCTCGCCGCCGTAGGAGATGCGGCGGTCATCCACCTGCATCTCGGCGCCGAACACGGTGATATGCAGTCTTTGGATCCGGCCTCCTACCCTTCGCAGCACCAACCAGTGGCCCAGCTCATGGCACACCGCCGCCGACAGGATAGCCCCCAGCAGCAGTGGGGAGGCCAGCCACACGAAGGCCGCCAGCAGCAGCGGCACCCCCGGCGAGATCCGCAGGCGCTCAGCCAATGCCATAGTAGGCGGGATCCAGATAGACGGTGTCCTTCTGGATGGCGAAGTGCAGGTGCGGGCCAGTGGCGTTGCCGGTCTCCCCCACCTCGGCAATGGGATCGCCCAGCGCCACCTGCTGGCCGGAGGAGGCAGTAATGCGGCTGCAATGGGCATATAGGGTGGTAAAGCCTCCAGCGTGGGACACGGTCACATAGTTGCCCAGCTGGCTGCTGTCCCCCACCGCCGTGACGGTGCCGTCAGCGAAGCTGGAGATGACGGTCCCGGCGTCGGCGGCGATGTCCGTGCCGTAGTGGAAGGCGTTCTCCCGCCATCCGAAGCCGTCGGTGACAGTCCCCTGCACCGGGGCGGCGTAGGCAAAGCCCAGCACCTGCTGGGTCAGGCACACGTCCTCTGGGGTGTTCTCCGCCGTGTAGGTGGCTGCGGCGGGCTGCGCCTGCCGGGGGCCGAACACCGCCGTGTAGGCGTCGTCCAGTGCTCCGGTCAGAGAGCCGTCAAAGGCGTGACCTACGGCCGAAAAGGCCGCCGTAAAATCTGTGTCGCCGCCCATCAGCGTCAAGAGCCTCTGACGGTAAGGCTCCAGCGTGTCCGGGGCCGTCAGCTTTATGGCCACCACCCCCAGCAGCAGCGCTCCGCACACCACCAGTTGCCACAGGCGGCCCACGGCGGGGCGGGGCCTCTGGCCTGCGGTGGGCCTGCGCTGCGGCGTGCGGCGGGCCATCGGGCGGCGCAGAGGCTGCCCGTGTGCCAATGTGCGGCGGGCGGGCCGGCGGTGCTTTGTCTCGGTCATGCCATCCCCTCCTTTTGCGTTCAGTGTATGCGCCCTTCGGGCAGGGCAGAACCTCCGGGGCGGAGGGAAATTTCCCTCTTGACAGAAACGTTTCTGCACCGTATAATAGTTAGGCTGACGGGGTGTAGCGCAGCTGGTAGCGCGCTTGGTTCGGGACCAAGAGGCCGGGGGTTCAAGTCCCCCCACTCCGACCATGCAGAGTGTCCTTATAGGATCTGAGTATCCTGTAATGGACACTCTGCTTTTTTATTTCCCACAAAATTCATACTGCAAGGCGTTCCGGGGCGTAGCTGAGTGCTACGCCTTTTCTTGTTTCCATGATAATGTCGCCTCCGGGATCTTCCGGCGATCCGGCACATCGAAAGCGCCGATGTAGTTATAGTGAATAACGACGCGCTGGTTGGTAATGCCGTCCTGCTTTTCAGCGTGGTACACCTCAATGTGGTCGATCAGCTCTGCGACCATGCGCTTTGTAATGGTGGTTGCGTCTGTGTATCGCCGCACCGTTTCAAGAAAATCGTCAATGTCCATGCGCTTGCTCTCGTCCTTTTTCAGTTCCAGCCGCCACCAGCTCGGCGCAGGCCACCAGTACCAGCGCATAATACTCCCCCGCAGCGTCAAAAAATTCGTGAAAAACTCCATGCAGGCTCCTTTTATTCCCCGATGTCAGCCATCTCTCCACACGAAAACACGCCCCAATGTGGCGGAGCGTTGGATAGTCAGCGTGGAAAAAATTTCATCTGTGGAACGTCGGGCCGATGCTCCGTGCAGCTCAGGCCAAACCGGAGCGAGGCGACAAAAAAAGAGCGTTCCTTGCGGAACGCTCTTTTCCATATGAAGAATTACTTACTTCAGCTCGACCTTGCCGCCGACTTCCTCGACCTGCTTCTTCAGAGCCTCGGCGTCCTCCTTGGACAGGCCTTCCTTCATGGTGGTGGGGGCGCCCTCGACGGCAGCCTTGGCCTCGGCCAGACCCAGACCCATGACCTCGCGGACGACCTTGATGACCTTGATCTTCTGAGCGGCGTCGAAACCGGTCAGGACCACGTCGAACTCGGTCTTCTCCTCGGCAGCGGGAGCAGCAGCGCCGGCAGCGGGAGCGGCCATGGCGGCGGCGGACACGCCGAACTCTTCCTCCAGAGCGTGGACCAGCTCGGACAGCTCCAGAACGGTCAGGCCCTTGATTTCCTCGATCATAGCAGTAATCTTCTCGGACATTTTGATAAGCCTCCTAATTGTAAGATATTTGTTTGATTTGGGTGGGGCGGAGAGGCCCCGGGGTGGTGCCGGAATTTACTCGGCGGCGGCTTCCTCGGCGGGAACGCCGTCCTTCTCGGCGATCTGCTTCAGCACGCAGGCCAGAGCAGAGATGGGGGCCAGCATGGTGCCCAGGACCTGGGCCTGCAGCACGGGCAGAGCGGGGATGGCAGCCAGAGCATTCACGGTCTCCAGGGAGACGACCTTGCCTTCCATGAAGCCGCCCTTGATCTCGAACTTGCCGTTGAGCTTCTTTGCATAGTCAGCGATGACGCGGGCAGGAGCGACGGGATCGTCCATGCACACGGCCAGGGACGTGGTGCCGTTGAGCTGATCGTCCAGCTCGTTGAGACCCACGTTGTTGAATGCAAAGCGCAGCAGGGTGTTCTTGATGACAGCGTATTCCACGTTGTTCTCGCGGCAGTCCGCGCGCAGAGCGGTGTCCTCTGCCACGGTGATGCCCTTGTAATCAACGATGACACCGGCGGCTGCATTCTGCAACTTCTCGGTCAGCGCCGCCACGATGGCCTGCTTTTCAGACAGAACTTTTGCGTTGGGCATTCTTTGATTTCACCTCCGGAAAAATTGTCGGTGCGTTCAAAAAGAAAACCGTCCCTGTATCCAAGGACACAAGGACGGTGTAAAGCAATCGAAACGATTTGCCATCCTCGGCAGGACTTACGGCTTGCGCCACCTGCTGTCTTTGGAACGCATCTGGTATTATATCAGGGGCGTGACGGTTTGTCAAGCCGAAGATATCAAATGTTTCAGCCGGTTTTTTACAGCTGCTTGTTGGCGTTCATCTTGACGCCGGGGCCCATGGTGGAAGCGGCCACGCAGGACTTGATATACTGGCCCTTGGCGGCGGCGGGCTTGGCCTTGATGATGGCGCCCAGCAGAGCGATATAGTTCTCATACAGCTTGTCCGCGCCGAAGGAAACCTTGCCGATGGGGCAGTGGATGATGTTGGTCTTGTCCAGACGATACTCCACCTTACCGGCCTTGACTTCCTTCACGGCCTTGGCCACGTCGGGAGTGACGGTGCCGGCCTTGGGGGAGGGCATCAGGCCCTTGGGGCCCAGCAGCTTACCCAGACGGCCCACAACACCCATCATGTCGGGGGAAGCGACCACCACGTCGAAGTCGAACCAGTTCTCCTTCTGGATCTTCTCCACCATGTCCATATCGCCCACGAAATCGGCGCCGGCCTCACGGGCAGCGTCGGCCTTGTCGCCCTTGGCGAACACCAGCACACGGGCGGTCTTGCCGGTACCGTTGGGCAGCACGATGGCGCCACGGACCTGCTGATCGGCGTGACGGGAGTCAACGCCCAGCTTCACGTGCAGTTCGACGGTCTCGTCGAACTTGGCGGAAGCGGTCTTGCATACCAGCTCCAGACCCTCCTTGGGATCGTACAGGGTCCCACGGTCGATCTGCTTTGCACTGTCTTTATACTTCTTACCTCTAAACATCTCTTACACCCTCCTTATTCGCCCACGACGACGCCCATAGAACGGGCGGTGCCGGCGATCATGCTCATGGCAGCTTCCAGAGAAGCAGCGTTCAGATCACGCATCTTCAGCTCAGCGATCTTCTGAATGGAGGCCTTGGAGATGGTGGCCACCTTGGTCTTGTTAGGCACACCGGAGCCGGACTCGATGTTGCACTCCTTCTTGATCAGCACCGCAGCCGGGGGGGTCTTGGTGATGAAGGTGAAGGAGCGATCGGCGTACACGGTGATGACCACGGGAATAATCAGACCCATGTCATTCTTGGTGCGCTCGTTGAACTCCTTGGTGAAAGCGGCGATGTTCACGCCGTGCTGGCCCAGAGCGGGACCAACGGGGGGTGCGGGGGTTGCCTTGCCTGCAGGGATCTGCAGTTTTACATAACCAACGACTTTCTGTGCCATAAAGAGGCACCTCCTTCATAAAAATGTGGTAGCAGCCGGTCAAATACCGGACCTGCTCTTGGCGAGACGCACAGCGTCTCTCCCACTTGCGCCGGAGGGGATGCTCCGGCCTGTGTGCGTCCGACGCACTCAGGGCTGGACGACCTCGACCTGATCGAGCTCCAGCTCTACGGGAGTCTCTCTCCCGAACATGGAGACCACCACACGGACCTTGTTCTTGTCGGCGTCGATCTCCTCCACGGTACCCATGAAGCTGGCCAGAGGGCCGTCCGTGATCTTCACGGTATCGCCCACGTTGTACAGCACCACGATCTCGTGCTTTTCCACGCCCAGTGCAGCGACCTCCTCCTCCGTCAGGGGGATGGCCTTGTTGGCCTCTCCTACGAAGCCGGTGACGCCACGGATGTTGCGGATCAGATGCCAGGTGTCATCTGTCAAGATCATCTTAATGAGGACGTAACCGGGGAATACCTTGCGCTCCACTTCCTTCATGACACCCGACTCGGTGACCTCGGTGACGGTCTCCATAGGGATCTCCATCTTCAGGACCATGTCGGACATATTGCGGTTCACCACGGACTTTTCAATGGCCGCCTTCACCGCATTTTCATAGCCGGAATAGGTGTGGATGACATACCATTTTGCGTTATCAGCCATGCTCCGCTCCTTAGTGCGTAAACAGGCCGATCAGCGTCTTGACAGCCAGCACAGCCACGCCGTCAAAGATCCAGATGCAGGCGCCCACACCCAGAGAGCACAGCAACACAGTGCCGGTGTTCTTGGCCGTGGTCTTGGCGCTGGGCCATACCACCTTCATCAGTTCGCTTCTCATTTCACGGAACCACTTGCCGTGATCCTTCTTGACTTTCTTTTCCTCTGCCATCGCTGTTTCTCCTTCCAATTACTTGGTTTCGGTATGGACCGTATGCTTTCTGCAGAAGGGGCAATACTTGTTCATTTCAAGACGGTCAGGGTTGTTCTTCTTGTTCTTCATCGTGTTGTAGTTTCTCTGCTTGCACTCATTGCATCTCAAAGTGATCTTCACTCGCATCTAACGGCACCTCCTTATTAGATTGACGGCTCCGGCCCCGCCGGACCGCCGCTTGCCTCCCTGAAGGGCGCAGCCTCTTTTCTGCGTCAGAAGCGAAAAAACGCATGAAAAGAAAGCCCATGTCCACAGGTAAGGATTATTCTAACACAGGCAAGTCCCTCCGTCAAGGCGTTTTTTCACGAAAAGGAGAAGATTTTTCATGAAAACGGCGCTTTTCTCCCCCCTTCTCCGGTTTTTTCTCTGCCACCGGTTGCGCCGGAGGGAAAAGTTGTGTATGATAGAGAAAAATTCACCCTGCGAGGTATGTGAGAATGAAGATCATGGCCATTGATTACGGCGACGCCCACACTGGCATCGCCATCTCCGACGCCACCGGCACGCTGGCGGGCTTCACCACCGTCATCGACAGCCGCAAGGCGGAGGTGGTGGTACAGGAGATCCTCCGGCTGATCCCGGAGCACGAGGTCACGGAGCTGGTGCTGGGCTATCCCAAGAACATGGACGGCACCGTGGGTCCCCGTGCCGAGAAGGCCGCCGCCTTTGCTGAGACACTGCGGCAGGCGGCAGACCTCCCCGTGACCCTGTGGGACGAGCGGCGCACCACGGTGGATGCCCACAACATCCTATTCAATAATGGAAAGAACGCCAAACAGCGCAAAAAGGTGGTGGATGCCGTGGCGGCGTCCCTGATGCTGGAGGGATACCTCACCCGCAGGCGGCTGGAGGCACAGCGCCATGAGTGAGGTCTGCATCATCGGCGGCGGGGCCTCCGGCCTGATGGCGGCGCTGACGGCCCTCTCCGACCCCCGGAACCGGGTGACGCTGCTGGAGCGGCAGGGCCGGGTAGGCCGCAAGCTGCTGTCCACCGGCAACGGCCGGTGCAACCTCTCCAACCGCCATGCCTCCCCGGCTCACTACCACGGAGCCGACCCGGACTTCTGCCGCCCTGCACTGGAGGCCTTCCCGGTGGCGGAAACGCTGCGCTTTTTCCACCAGCTGGGCCTTGTCACGGTGGAGGAGTCCGACGGCAAGCTGTATCCCCGCTCCAACACCGCCAATTCCGTGCTGGATGTGCTGCGTCTGGCGCTGGAGGGACAGCCGGATCGGCTGACCCTGCGGACCGGCGACCCCGTCACCTCCCTGAAGTGCCGGGGGCAGGGCTTTACCGTGACGCTGGAGAGCGGCGAGGTCCTCCGGGGCATGGACTGCGTCATTCTGGCCGCAGGCGGCGCCGCCGGCAGCAAGGTGGGCGGCGTGCTGGACGGCTATCGGCTGGCCAAGGGGCTGGGCCACCACCGCACGGCTCTGACCCCGGCACTGGTGCAGCTCAAGACCGATCCCACCTATCCCCGCTCCCTGAAGGGCGTGAAAAACACCGCCCGCATCACTCTGCGGCGGGGCCGGGAGGTGCTGGCGGAGAACCACGGAGAAATTCTCTTCACCGAGTACGGCGTCAGCGGCCCCGCCATCTTCGAGATCTCCCGCTATGCCATTGGTGAGGACGTGACCCTGTCGCTGGATCTGTGGCCGGAGCAGTCGGAAGCGGACACCGCCGCATGGCTCCGCCGCCGGCAGGCACTGGCACTCCGCAATCGGGAGCTCACCTGCGGACAGGCCTTCACCGGCGCCCTCCACAGCCGCCTGAGCCAGATGGCGGCCAAGTACGCCGGGCTCTCCCCCTCCCTCCCCCTGGCAGACGCCCCGGAGGAGGCACTGGCGGTGCTGGCCCACACCTGCAAGCATTTTGTTCTGCCCGTCACCGGCACCTGCGGCTTCGATCAGGCACAGGTCACTGCCGGAGGGCTCCGTACCGACGAGTTCGATCCCCGCACCCTCCAAAGCCGTCTGGTCCCAGGCCTGTACGCCTGCGGCGAGGTGCTGGATGTGGACGGCGACTGCGGCGGCTACAATCTGCAATGGGCATGGTCCAGCGGCCATCTGGCCGGGCAGCTTCGATAAAAACAGCAGGATATTGCGTAAAATACGCAATATCCTGCTGTTTTACGGCATTTCTCTGGCTTCCTTCTTGGTCTCCATGGGATATATCGCCAGCTGATCGCCGGTGGCTGCCATGGCCAGCAGCACCTCCTCCGGGCCGTGATATCCCTTCTCCCGCAGCTTCCGCTCCAGCCACACGCCGTCCCTTCCCGCCTTCCGCAGATTCTCCGGCAGCACCCGGCCATCCTGCACCACCGGGGTCTGGAGCAGCTCCTGCCGGGGCTGCATGGACAGATCCGCCGGTGTCACCGGCCGCTGCATGGCCGCCGGCAGAAACGTCACCGTGCCGTTGTGCTCTAAAATGGCGGTCTGGATCTGGTTGAGGTCAAAATATCCCGACACCCGGCAGTACATGAGAAATTCGTTGAGATCCATCCGGGCTCGCCGCAGGTTTTTCCGGTAGATGACGCCGCTGTCCATGAGGATCAGCGGCTTGCCGGTGATGAACCGCCGCACCCGGATGGATTTGTTGGTCAGCAGGGCGATGCCCCACGCCGCCAGCCCATACACCACCATGGCCCAAAGGGGCCGCAGAGGCGACTCCAGCTCCGAGGCCATTTCGGCGGCGATGGACCCGATGGTAATGCCCATCACATAGTCAAACAGGTTCATCTGGGACACCTGCTTGTTGCCGGAGAGCTTGGTCAGCAGAAACAGAGCCGCCAGCGACCCCAGCGCCGTCAGGGCGATCTGTCCCCCCTGCTGCAGGATATCCTCCATAAAAACACGCCTCCCGAAGCACTGATTTTCTCTCAGTATGCCCCGGCAGGCGTATTCTTATGTACCTTTACTCGTGGGTTCGGACGTTGATGAACTCCGCCCGCAGCTTGGAGTAGAGGATGGTCTGGCTGCTGTACAGCCCACAGTAGCCGGAGATCAGATAGCTGATGGAGCAGGCCATGGCAAAATACAGCAGATCGCCGGAGCCGAACAGCTCCACGCTGAGGATGATGGAGGCCAGCGGGCAGTTCACCGCCCCGCAGAACACCGACACCAGCCCCATAGCGGCCCCGAAGCCCGCCGGAAGGCCCAGCCAGCCCGCCGCCACGCAGCCGAAGGCGGCTCCCACGAAGAAGGAGGGTACCACCTCGCCGCCCTTGAAGCCGCACCCGATGGTGATGGCGGTGAAGAGCAGCTTCCACACCCATGCCCACGGATCCGCCTGTCCGGCGATGGCCCGACCGATGACCTCCATGCCTGCGCCGTTGTAGTCTCCATTGGTAAGCAGCGTCAAGCCAATGAGCACCGCCGCTCCCACCGCCACCCGCAGGTAGGGGTTTTTCAGCGTCCGCTTCAGCAGACGCTCCACTCCGTGGAGCCCCCGGCAGAACAGGATACTCACCACGGCGCACAGCAGCGCCAGCACCATCACCAGCAGCATGGTCCGCACCTCCAGCCCCGGAACCGTCACCGTGAACCGGGTGGGCGGCACCCCCATGAGCACCGACACCAGATAGCCCGTCAAGGCCGCCGTCAGGCACGGCACCAGTCCGGCATAGTACAGAACGCCCACGCTGATGACCTCCAGCGCAAACACCGTGGCCGTCAGGGGTGTGCCGAACAGGGCGGCGAACACGCCGCTCATGCCGCACAGGGTGGCCAGCGGCAGATCCTTCTCCCCCAGACGCAGCAGCCGCCCCGCCTGATAGCCGATGCCGCCGCCGATCTGCAGGGCAGCGCCCTCACGTCCGGCGCTGCCGCCGCACAGGTGGGTGATGACCGTGGACACGAAGATCACCGGCACCAGCAGCCCCGGCACCTGTTCCCCGAAGTGGACGGAGGCGATGATGTCGTTGGTACCCTTTCCCTCCGTTTTGGTGAGCCGATACAGCCCCACGATGGCAAGGCCCCCCACCGGCATCAGGTACAGCACCCACGGATGGGCCAGACGCATCTGCGTGGCGGTGTCCACGCCGATGTGGAACAGGGAGCCAATGATCCCGCCCACCAGTCCGATGACGCCGCCCAACACCATCCATTTCAGCAGCGTCACCACATATTGTCCGATGTGGGCCACCCGCTCCTTCAGCCGCTCCATGTCCCGTCCCTCCGCTTTTTTACAGTATCTTTATATCCTGTCTGTTATATCATTTCCTGCGGCGCCTGTCAATCGCCGCTGCTGCCGCCCTGCGAAATTTTTGTCAAGCTGAAAATCTTTCAGCCCATCTCACATTTTTTATTTTTCCCTGTTGATTCTCACGACGGGATGCACTATAATATGGGTAACTGGCAAAAACAAGGAAAACAACGCTTGAATGGAAAAAGGAGGAACCACAAGATGAAATACGGTCGTACATTCAATTTCTCCGCCGGTCCCGCTATGATGCCGGAGCCCGTGCTGGAGGAGATCCGGGACGAGATGATGAACTATCGTGGCAGCGGTATGTGCGTCATGGAGATGAGCCACCGCTCCAAGGTGTTCCAGCAGATCGCCGACGAGGCCGAGGCCGACCTGCGGAAGCTGATGCACATCCCCGACAACTACAAGGTCCTGTTCATTCAGGGCGGCGGCACTGTACAGTTCGCCATGGTGGCCATGAACCTCATGAAGAACGGTAAGGCCTGCTATGTGGAGACCGGCGCATGGTCCAAGAAGGCCATTGCCGAGGCCAAGAAGTTCGGTGAGGTGGACGTCATCGCCTCCTCCAAGGATAAGAACTTCTCCTACATCCCCGATTGCAGCGATCTGGACATCCCCGACGACTGCGATTATGTCTACATCTGCGAAAACGAGACCATCAACGGCACCACCTGGAACAAGCTGCCCAACACCAAGGGCCATGTGCTGGTGTCCGACCAGTCCTCCATGTTCCTCTCCCGCCCCTGCAACGTCTCCGACTACGGCCTGATCTGGGCCGGTGTGCAGAAGAACGTGGGCCCCGCCGGCATGGCCGTGGTCATCATCCGGGAGGATCTGATCCGTGAGGATCTGGATCCCAAGACCCCCATCTACCTGATGTACAAGACCCATGCCGACAACGGCTCTATGTACAACACTCCCAACTGCTGGGCCATCTACTGCTGCGGCAAGGTATTCAAGTACCTGCTGAACATGGGTGGTCTGGAGGAGATGGAAAAGCGCAACATTGAAAAGGCCAAGGTGCTGTATGACTTCCTGGATTCCTCCAAGCTCTTCAAGGGTGCCGTGGTGCCTCAGGACCGCAGTCTCATGAACGTCCCCTTCGTCACCGGCGACAAGGATCTGGATGCCGCCGTGGTGGCCGCCTCCAAGGAGGCCGGCTTCGATAACCTGAAGGGCCACAAGTCTGTGGGCGGTCTCCGGGCCTCCATCTATAACGCCATGCCCAAGGAGGGTGTGGAGGCTCTGGTGGAGTTCCTCACCAAGTTCGAGGCTGAGCATCAGGCGTAAGACGCTCCCGATTTTTCGGGGACACAGGTAAGAAAAGGGCAACTCGCTCGTATTCCCACAACAAAACGTATCATCGAAGGAGAATATTACTATGCGTATTCTTATTACAGACGGTATGGACAAGGCCGCCATGGCGCAGCTGCGTGAGCTGGGCCACGAGGTGGTGGAGCAGTTCTATGAGCCGGATCAACTGGGCGCCGCCCTGCGGGACTTTGACGCCGTGGTGGTCCGCTCCAAGACCAAGGTCCGTGCCAACCACATCGACGAGGCCAAGGGCGGCAAGCTGAAGCTCATCATCCGTGGCGGCGTGGGCGTGGACAACATCGACGTCAAGTACGCCGAGGAGAACGGCATTGCCGTCCGCAACACCCCCGGTGCCTCCTCCCAGTCCGTGGCGGAGCTGGCCATGGGCCATATGTTCGCCTGCACCCGCTATATCTCCATCGCCGGTCATACCATGCGTGAGGGCAAGTGGGAGAAGAAGGCCTACGGCAAGGGCATCGAGCTGCAGGGCAAGACCCTGGGCATCATCGGCTTCGGCCGCATCGGCCAGCATCTGGGCGTCATGGCAAAGGCCATCGGCATGAACGTCGTCGCTTACAGCACCACCCGCCGTCCGGAGGTGGAGGCCAAATTCGGCATCCCCTATGTGACGCTGGAGGAACTGCTGGCTCAGTCCGACTTCATCTCTCTCCACGCTCCCGCCGCACCCGGCGCTCCCCTCATCAACGCCGATACCATCGCCAAGATGAAGGACGGCGTGGTCATCATCAACACCTCCCGTGGTGCCAACGTGGACGAGGACGCCCTGCTGGCTGCTCTGGAGTCCGGCAAGGTCCGGGCCGCCGGTCTGGACGTCTACGCCGACGAGCCCACTGCCAACGCCGCTCTGTACAGCCATCCCATGGTGTCCTGCACGCCCCACATCGGCGCTGCCACCGTGGAGGCTCAGAAGCGCATCGGCACCGAGATCGTGGATATCATCCGCAGCTTCTGATCTCCCTATTATGCAAGAAAAGAAGGGGTACGGCAGAGCCATACCCCTTCTTTTTCACCGCCTCGCAAGAATGCAGCCTGTGAGCACCGCTCACAGGCTGCATTTTCGTTTCTCTATTTACGGTCGTTTCCACCAGCTGCCGCCTCCAACGCCGCCGGAGTCCTCAGCACCGCCGGTATCCGGCGTGGTGGGATCTGTCGGATCCGTGGGGGGTGTCGGTTTGGTGGGGTCGGTAGGTGTCACCGGTGTGATGGCCTTCTGGTGCGCCGGGCAGATATCATCCTTGGGATCGTTGGGCGTAGCGGAGCCGTCCAGCACCTTCAACAGGTACTCATGGTCCCTGGCCTTGATATCGTTGAACAGCGCCCGGTTCCAGTCCAGCACCGCCACCTGCTTCACCTTGTCCTTGGGGCAGTACTGGGTGGCAATATGCTTCCCCTCGGTGCAATAATCCACCATCTTGTGAACGTTACAGGTCGCCGTGGGAGCCGTATCCGCCGCCACCGTCACGGTGCGGACACGGTTGCCCCGCAGGTCCTTGGTGCAGGCATCCGTGGCCAGCAGGCCGCTGTCGGAGCACACCGTCACCTGCGTCAGGCCGGTGCAGCTGTCGAAGGCCTTGTCCTCCAGATCACCATGGATCTCCCGCATCACCTGCTTCCACAGCTGCGCCGAGCCGTTGCCCATACCGTAGGACAGCTCATCGTTGGACTCATAGCCCGTCCATACCGCAGCGCAGTAGTAGGGGCTGAAGCCCACGAAATAACGGTCCCGGTTGTCATCCGTGGTACCGGTTTTACCGGCGATGGTCATGCCGGAGAAATATGCCTCCGTACCGGTACCGCTGGTGATAACGCTCTCCAGTATATCCCGCAGCAGATAGGCGGTGGTCTCCTTCATGGCGCTGTGGGCGGAGGTCTCGTTCTCCATGACGACATTCCCCTCGGAGTCCTCCACCCGCAGCCATGTCCGGGGCTTGGTGTATACGCCGTCGTTGGCGATGGCGGCATAGGCCGCAGCCATCTCCTCCGTGGTGACACCCACGTCGTAACCGCCCAGGCCCATGTTACCGGACTGCTGGCTGTCCCGCTGGGTCAGGGTGGTGAAGCCCAGCTTCTCCACCATATAATTATAGGAGGCCGCCGAGCCGTAGCTCTCATTGACCCGCACGGCGCAGGTATTCAGAGACTCCACCAGCGCCGTCCATACGGTGGTCAGGCCGTAGAAACCGGAGTGGGAGTTCTTGGGCCATGCGCCGTAGCCACTCAAATCCCGGACGGGATAGTCGTCGATGGCGGAGGCAGCGGTGATGGTACCGTCGTCCAGCGCCGGGGCATAGTCGGAGATGGGCTTGGTAGCAGAACCGCACTGCCGGGGCTCCGTGGCCCAGTTCCAGCCACGATCCACCGTCTTGGCGCCCAGACCGCCCACCATAGCCACCACGTTGCCGGTGGAATTGTTCACCAGCGTGATAGCCGCCTGCAAGGGCTTGCCGTAGTCGTCAGTATACTCCACCAGATCGCTGTTTTCAAAAACGCTCTCCGCAATGGACTGGAGCTTGCTGTCCTGCAGCGTATAGATCTTATAGCCGCTGCTGTAGATCTTGCTGACGGCCTTCTCCTGTGCCGTACGGACGTTGCCGTTCTCGTCGGGTGCATCGTCCTCCAGCCCCAGCTTCTCCACCAGCGCCGCCGCCACATCGGAGATGACCTGATCCGTATAATAGGAGTTGTTGGCGGTGGACTGCACGGTGGGCTTCTCCGGGGTCTCCTGATCCTCCGTAGGCTCGGTGAAATTGCCGAGATTCGTATACCCGTCGCTGAACTGGACCTCCTCCGCCACGGCGGCATCGTAGGTGGCCTGATCGATCTTCCCCTGACCGAGCATCTCGCCCAGGATGGTCAGCTGCCGCTCCCGGTTGTTCTCACGGGCCCAGTCGCTGAGCAGAGGATCATACATGGAGGGATTGTTGGTGATGCCGATGAGACAGGCACACTCCGCCAGCGTCAGGTCCTTCACATCCTTGTGGAAGTACATCCGGGCAGCCGTCTGCACGCCGTAGCACTGCTCTCCCAGATAGATGGTGTTGAGATACATCTCCAGGATCTGGGACTTGGAGTAATCCTTCTCCAGCGCCAGCGCCCGGTAGATCTCCGTGACCTTCCGCTTCACCGTCCCCTGATTGTCGCCGGTGACGTTTTTCAGCAGCTGCTGGGTGATGGTGGAGCCGCCCTGTGTGCCGCTGCCGGTCAGGGTACTGGTAATGGCCCGCAGGGTCCCCTTCCAGTCCACCCCGTGGTGGGTCTCGAAGCGCTTGTCCTCGATGGCGATGGTGGCCTCCTGCAAATACTTGGGGATGTCCCCGATATCCACCCAGATGCGGTTTTCATCGCTGAACAGCGTCTGATACATCTCCCATGTCTCGCCGTCCGTCCCCAGACGGTACAGCTCCGTGGATACCTTCCGGTCATATTCGGACATATCCACCTCTACGTGGCCCTTCAGGGACTTATTGATGTAGGTCATGAAGATCCCCACAAAAATGGCCATGGTCAGCACGCCCACCAGCACGATGGTGCCGATGACGCCCCAGACCCTCTTGGCCCGTCCCTTCCCTCGGTTTTTCCTCTGATGGGCGCTCTGCTCTGCCTTATCACGGTCGTTGGAGTGTTCTTTCATGGACAGCGCACCTCACTTTCTGTTTCGTTGTTCCGGCCGCTGGGCGGCCTCAGGCTTTTTATACGGCTTCTCCCTGCCGCTCTGCTCCGGAAGGTCCCGGCTGCGGCAAAAAGCACATATTAAACCAATATAAGAGTTATTTTACCACACCTGTCAACCGATAAAAATACCTTTTTGCGTAAAAAACGCAATCATCGTATCCTTTGACCCGGCACATAGGTTCCGTTTTGTGCTGCTTTTCCAATTTTTGCGCAGAAATCGGCAGCGCCGCCCTCTTGCAATTTCTGTGGAAATCCGTTATAGTAGGAGGACATCAACCTATGCAGGAGGTATTTTCTCATGAGCGATGAGTTTGGCCCCAGCTTTATCACCCTCACCGACGAGGACGGCAACGATATCGAGCTGGAGTATGTGGACGCACTGGAGCACGAGGGGCAGACCTATATGGCCTTCTTCCCCGCCGTGGAGGACGAGGCGGACGAGGAATCCGAGGACTATGGTCTGGTGATCCTGAAATCCGTCACGGAAAACGGCGAGGAGCTGCTCAGCACGCTGGATGACGAAGCGGAGCTGGAGAAGATCTATGATCTGTTCATGGAACAGCTGCTGTCCGACGAGGAATAAAATTCCTGACCGTTTCTGCAAAACCCCCTTTTATTTTCCCACCGGGTCTGTTATAATAGGGTTGTCGCCGGAAGGCGATGGTCCCGCAGGGATGTGACGGGTCTTTTTTATCCTCACATTTTGTTATAGGGGATGTCGGATCAGTATGTGGATCGCAGGCCTCCCGGCTGCCGTCTGCGGCTGGAAGTTGGAAGCGGTGAAGCACGCTGGAGACAACCCACCTGCTGAAACGGTGCAGGTTATAACTTGGCCCCCACGCCCGGCGGGACAACTGGTAAAAGCCCGGTCAGCTCCGGAAGACCTCCGGAGCTGACCGCTTTTTCGGCCTATGGCCGGATAATTTCCGCTTTCCCCTCTTGCACAGCAGACAGATTTCCTGTATAATCACAATTAACTTTACGAAGTCGGGTCGTAATGACACCTATTTTGAGAGGATGAAACAACTATGAGCGCATCAAGAGAAAAGAAGAACCGGCAGGAGGTTGCCGCCAGCGGCGTCGCAGACCCCAAGACTGCCCGTCACGCCCAAGAGCTGGCCAAGGAGCGCCGCTCCAACCGGCTCTATGCCATCATCGCCATCGCCTTTGTGGTAGTCGCCATCGGTCTGGTGGTGTGGAACTCCAACATCATCCAGCGCGGCACCACCGCCGTCACGGTGGAGGGCGAGTCCTATTCCGCCGCCGAGGTCAGCTACTACTATCACAATGCCTATAACAGTATCGTCAACTCCAAGTATGCCAGTCTCTACGGCATTGACAAGAATACCTCCCTGTCTCAGCAGAGCCTGAACGACACCGCCAAGATGATGTTGCGTGTCAGCGAGGACATGACTTGGGACGCCTACTTCCGTGACGCCGCTAAGAAGAGCCTTATCCAGTTGACCATGCTGAAGAAAGGTGCCGCCGAGAAGGGCATGACCTTCAACGACGATATGCAGAAGGAAGTGGACAGCACCGTGGAGACCTTCTCCACCTATGCTAAGAAAGCCGGCTACTCCACCAGCGCTTACCTGAAGCTGATGTACGGCAATAACATGACCATGTCCACCTTCAAGAGCATCCTGAAGGACACCCTTCTGGCCTCCCACTATCAGCAGGACTACATCGACAGCCTCACCTACACCGACGAGGAAGTGGAGACCTACTATAACGAGCACAAGAACAACTTCGACGTGGCCGACTACGAGTACATCTACTTCAAGGGTACTGCCGACTCCACCAAGGATGCCGACGGCAACACCGTGAAGCCCACCGACGAGGAGAACGCCGCCGCCAAGGAGGCTGCCTCCGCCAATGCCAACGCCGCTCTGGAGGCTGTCCGCAACGGTCTTCTGATGGAGAAGGCCGCCGACAACTACGATAACGGCACCTACACCGACCGTCCCACCGGTACCTACAGCGGCGACGCCGTCACCGAGTGGGTGTTCAACGCGGAGCGTCAGGAGGGTGATCTGACCCTCATCGAGAACGGCGACAACTACTATGTGGTCCTGTTCCACAGCCGTGGCCGCAACGACTACAACACCGTGGACGTGCGCCACATTCTGTTCAAGGTGGATACCTCCGATCTGGACAGCAAGGCTGACGACTATCAGGAGAAGCTGGACGCCCGCAAGGCCGAGCAGAAGGAGGCCGCCGAGGCCGCTCTGAAGAAGTGGGAGGAGGGTGCCCGCACCGAGGACAGCTTTGCCGAGCTGGCCAATGAGCTGTCCTCCGACACCGGCTCCAACACCAACGGCGGCCTGTATACCGAGGTGTACAAGGGCCAGATGGTCACCGAGTTCAATGACTGGTGCTTCGACGAGTCCCGTCAGCCCGGCGACACCGGCATCGTCTACAACGAGGGCAGCTACACCGGCTACCATGTCATATACTTTGTGGGTACCGACGCCCCCTATTGGCAGGTGCAGGTCCGCAACGCCATGAAGAACGCCGACTACACCCAGTGGAACAACGATCTGGTGAAGGATATCACCGCCACCGAGACCTCCGGTATGAAGTACCTCGCCTGATGAATTTCCAAAAAAGACCGGCCTCGGCCGGTCTTTTTTGATACTGCTTTGAAGCAAAGGAGCCTATTTATGCACGAACAGTTTTTGCGCACCGAGATGGTGCTGGGCCAGCCGGCGCTGGAGCGCCTGCAAAGCGCCCATGTGGCCGTGTTCGGTCTGGGCGGCGTGGGCAGCTATGCCGCCGAGATCCTGGCCCGCTCCGGCGTGGGAGAGCTGACGCTGGTGGATCAGGACACCGTCAGTGTCACCAACATCAACCGCCAGCTCTGCGCCCTCCACTCCACCGTGGGCCAGTCCAAGGCGGAGGTCACCGCCCGCCGTTGCCGGGACATCTCCCCCAGCGCCGTCATCCACCCCATCTGCGCCACCTACGACGCCGCCCATCGGGAGGATTTCTTCTCCACCCGATATGACTACATTGCCGACTGCATCGATCTGGTAACCTGCAAGCTGGATCTGATCCAGCAGGCCATGGCCCGAAGGATCCCCATCCTGTCGGCGCTGGGGACCGGCAACAAGCTGGACCCCACCCTGCTGCGGGTGACGGACATCTCCCAGACCAGCGGCTGCCCGCTGGCCCGTGTCATGCGGAAGGAACTGCGCAACCGTGGCATCCGCCACCTGAAGGTGGTGTTCAGCCCGGAGCAGCCCGCCGCCACCACCCAGCTGGAGGCCCCCTCCCCCGGCCGCCGCAGCGTCCCGGCCAGTGTGCCATGGGTCCCCTCCACCGCCGGTATCCTGCTGGCCGGCGCCATTGTGCGGGACCTCATCGGATGAGGGGCGGCGACATCGCCGGACTGCTGATCCGGCAGGCCCGCCTTCAGCGGGACTGGAGTCAGGAAGGTCTGTGCCGTGGCATCTGCGCCCCCTCCTATCTGTCCAAGATCGAGCAGGGCAAGGCCGCCCCCTCCCCGGAGGTGACGGAGCTGCTGCTGCACCGGCTGGGTCTTGTCTGGACTCCGGAGCCGGAGGGCTTAGCGCCCTGCTGGAAGGCCCTGCTCTCCGGCAGCCCGAATTTCGATTCCCTCTATGAACAGCTGGTGCAGCCCCGGCGGGAGATTCTTGCATCCAGTCCGCTGGCAGCGGATGCCCTGCTGCTGGATGCCTTTTACGCCGACGAGATGCGCCCTCTGCCGGTGGAGTGGGAGCCCTTTCTCTCCACCCGGCAGCTGGCCCTGCATCGGGGCCTTCAGGGCCGATGGGAGGAGGCGGTGCGGCTGGAGCCGCTGCCGCTGCTGGCTGCCCACCACGGAGAGTTCCTCTACGCCGAGGGCGAATACACCGCCGCCATCGAGGTGCTGCGGGACGCCTACCGCTCGGCATCGGACGCCGGCTACCCCTACCTGATGCTGTCCTGCCGGGCGTGGATGGGCAACTGCTACTCGGATCTGGGCCGCATGGAGGAGATGCTGACCCACTACTCTGTAGCGGAGCGTCTGGCAGAAGCCTTGAGGGATACCGGCAGCTTGTCTGCCCTCCGCTACAATGTTGCCTCCACTCAACTGGAGCTGGGTCAACCGGAAAAGGCCCTGCCCTACTTTGCCTCCCTCCCCCGCCCCGGCTTTCTGGACCTGCACAAACTGGCCATCTGCCACGAGCAGTTGGGCCATCGGGAGCAGGCGCTGACCGCCGTCCAGCAGGCGGAGCCTATGGCCTCCGGCGAAATGGAGCAGCGGATGCTGGCGCTGGTGCGCTATCGGCTGGAGCACCCGGACTACCTCCACGACGATACCTACGGCACCCAACTTCTGGATTGCTTCCAGCGTCTGCGAGACACATATCCTATGGGCTTCACCCGCTTCCACCTGCCGTGGGTGCTGGCGTGGTACAAGGCCAACCGTCAGTACCGTCAAGCCTGCCGCCTGTTGGAGGAGTTTCCTGTAAAATAGCATTTTGCCCCATTAAGAGGGTCATCACGGGAATAACTTTCCCACGATGACCCCCTTTTCTTTTGTAAGCAGCTGTGGGATAATCATAGCAGTGAGGTGAACGCTATGAAACAAACTCTCTGGACACGGAATTTTACCCGCATCACCGCCGCCACGACGCTGGGCGCTGCCGGCGGCATCATCAGTCAATTCGCCCTGTCCTTTCTGGTCTTTGACGAGACAGGCAGCACTCTGGCCTCGGCGCTGGTGGTGGCCATTCAGCTGATCCCCATGGTGCTGCTGCCGCTGGTCGTCGCCCCCATGATGGACCGCCTGCCCCGCAAGCCCTTTCTGGTGTGGGGCGACCTGCTCAACGGCTTGTGCTACGCCGGGGCGGGACTGTTCCTGCTGCACAGTGCCTTCTCCTACACCGCCTATCTGGCCTTTTCCCTGCTGGTATCGTGCCTTGCAGCCTTCGATGAGCTGGCCTACAACAGCTTTTACCCCCTGCTGCTGCCGGAGGGACAGGAGGAGCGGGCCTACACCGTCTCCGCCATGCTCTATCCCATTCTGAAGGTCCTCATGATGCCGCTGGCGGCGCTGCTGTACGACACCTTAGGCGTGGGACGGCTGCTGCTGATCCAAGGCGCACTGTCGGTGCTGGCCGCCCTCATCGAAAACCGCATCCATGTGCAGGAGAGCCGCCGGGATCAAGAGCCGCTGCTGTCCCTGAAAACCTGGTGGCGGGACATCCGGGAGGCCGCCGCCTATCTTCGGCAGGAGCACGGCCTCCACGGTCTCTATGAGTACATGGCCGTCACCCACGGCATGGCCATGGGCTATTCTCCCCTGCTCATCGCCTTCTTTCGCACAGCGCCGGGCTTCACCACCGCCATGTACTCCTTCTTCTCCGTGGCGGAGTTTGCCGGGCGCACCATCGGCGGCGCCGTCCGCTACCGCTACTCCCTGCCGGAGCGAAAGCGATTCGGCTTCCTGTTCGGGGTGTATCAGACCTACGAACTGATGGACACCTGCCTTCTGTGGCTGCCGTATCCCCTGATGCTGGTGAACCGAGCCGTCTGCGGCTTTCTGGGCATCCAGAGTGCCACCATCCGGCAGGCGGCGGTGCAGCGCTACATCCCCGACCGGCTGCGGGCCCGGCTCAATGCCTATGAGTCCATGCTCTGCACGGCGGCGGGAGCGGTGCTGTCGCTGGCCATCGGTGCTTTGGGCGAGGTGCTGGACTATCGGCTCTGCATGACCATCTGCGGCTTGATCGTCATGGCGGTTTGCTGGCTGACGGTATTCCTGCGGCGGCGTCAGGTGCAGCTGGTGCTGACTGACCGCCCCGGCGAGACCCCGTCCGATACGCCCCAATAACGCCCCCTTCCAAAAGAGGGACCGAAGGGCTTTGCCCTTCGGTCCTTCTTTTGCTCGATTCCATCAGCGCCGAAGGCGCTTGCCGCCGTGACGGGCCACCGCCTCGTCCCGCTTGCCGGAGGTCTGCCGCCGCCCGGTCTCTGCAGGCCGCTGTACCTCCGCCGCAGGCTCAGGCGCTTCCGGCACAGGCTCAGGTTTCGGTATCTCTACCGCAGGCTTAGGCACCTTCACAGGCTCAGATACCTCCGCAGACGCAGGCTTTTCCGTCAAGGTGGGGACTTCCTCCTCCATCGCCGCAGCCTGCACCGATTCGGTGGGAGCTTTCTCTCCCGCATTCGTCGCCATACATCTCCCGGTGGGGGATTCTTCCGTTTTCTCTCCCTTTCGGCGTCGCAGGGGGAAGATGCACAGCAACGCCAGCACCGCAGCAGCCCCCAGCACCAGATACAGTCCCGGCGGCCGGCTGATATAGCCGGACACATAGCCCAGACCATCGATGCCCCACAGGGGCTGCCCCAGCACATTGTCCCAGTAGACCGGGGCTCCCTCCACATAGAAGAAGCGCCGCTCTGTGTCCACGGAACCGATGACGCCCCCCTCCAGCGATAGGTCACTGTCCGTGACGTAGGCGATGGTGTCCCCCGGCTGCAGCGTCTCCGGCTGCTCCTGCCGCACGTACAGCAGCGCCCCGGCGGACCACGGAAGTCCCTCCATGTCCACCGGTACCACATAAGGCGTGATGCCGAAGGCCCGCACCCCCATGAGCCCCGCCGCCATCAATAGGATGCACAGGGTCAAAAGCGTCGCCAGTACGCCGCATATTCCTCTGAAAAACTTTCTCATGTTGTCTCCGCTCATTTCCACAGGCTGCCGCATAGGTGTTTTTTATCATCTTACCATGTTCCCGCCCCAAAGACAAGCCCTTTCGCTATCCTCCTACCCCTTTCGCAGCTCCTTTTCCAGTTTCTCCAGCGCCCGCTTCTCGATGCGGGAGACATAACTGCGGCTGATGCCGTATACCGCCGCCACCTGCCGCTGGGTCTGGGGCGGATGCCCCTCCAGTCCGTACCGCCTCCGGATGATGTCCGCCTCCCGCTCCGTCAGGCAGTCCCGCACCAAGCGCCGCAGCAATAGCTGCTCCTCCCGGTCCTGCAGGTCCGACAGCATGGTGTCGTCGGTCCCCACCACGTCCAGCAGATACAGCGAGCCCCCCTCCTTATCCGTGTCGATGGCGTCGGACAGGGACACCTCCCCCTGCAGCTTCCGCTGGGAGCGGAAGTACATGAGGATCTCATTTTCAATGCACCTCGACGCATAAGTAGCCAGCTTGATGCCCCGGTCTGCCCGGAAGGTGTTGACGGCCTTGATGAGTCCAATGGTGCCGATGGAGATCAGATCCTCCTGATTGTCCGCCTGTGTATAGTATTTCTTGATGATGTGGGCCACCAGCCGGAGATTGTGCTCCACCAGCCGGTTCCGGGCCTCCAGATCCCCCTGCGCCCACCGCTCCAGACACGCCCGCTCCTCCTCCGGCGGCAGTGGCCGGGGGAACGAACCGGGATTCCCCGTCAGACGCAGGGACAAAAACAGGCTGTTGGACAGCAGCAGCAACGCCGCAGACAGCATACAGATCCCTCCTCTTCTGCCAGCCTATGCCCTCAGAGGAAGTCCCTATGCTTGACGCAGCGCCAGAAGTGGGGTACAATACATTGCAGAATAATTAAAACGTTTCTATCTCCATCAAATTTTCTGGAGGATTTTATGGGTTTCATCTATCAGGAGGCCAATGCATACGGCGTAGAGGCCTTGGTGGCCTTGGAGCGCCACTACACCCCCACGGAGGAAAAATACTGCACCGCCGTCACAGAGGCCGTCCGCATCTGCGACACCTACGGCATCCCGGAGCGGGATCTGGTGCCGCAGGTGCGCCATATCGCCGCCGCAGAGGAGTACCTGCTGGAACACCTGTCAGAGGACGAGGAGACGCTGCAATTCCTGTTCACTCCCCTCTCCGGCAGCAACACCTGTCTGGCATGGTTTCTGGTCTGGGATTATGTTCGCCCCGGCGGCGAAAAAGCTTATAAATATACAGGCCACACACCCCAGCAGCGGCTGCGGGACATCATCTCCGCCGTGGGCCAGTATCAGGAGGACCCCCTCCCCCCGCCTCAGCAGCTGAACACCGGTGACTACGCCCTCATCACCGTGGAGGTCACCTGCGATCACGACCACACCACCCGCACCGAGACCCCCGCCAGCTGTACCGAGGACGGCTCTGTCACCGTCATCTGCGATGACTGCGATGAGGTACTGTCCACCGAGACGCTGCCCGCCACCGGTCACGGCACCGTGGTGAAAAACGCCAAGGACGCCACCTGCACCGAGCCCGGCTACACCGGCGATAAGGTCTGCACCGTCTGCGGCGAGACCGGCGAGGTCATCCCCGCCGCCGACCACAGCTACAAGGACGGCAAGTGTACCGTCTGCGGTGCCGCCGATCCCAACGCCAACAGCGGCGGCAATACCGGCAATCACGGCACCGACAGCCCCAACACCGCTGACGGAGCCGCCATGGGTCTGTGGCTGAGCCTCATGACCGTGGCCGTTCTGGCCGGAGCCGTTCTGGTTCTCGGCAAGAGGTACCGGGCCTGATTCCCCCCCTTCGCAGCGCTCCTCTTAGGCGATAAAAGCCCTTGGCGGCACAGCCCCTTTTGGTAGCAAAGCCCTTCGGCGGCGTAGCCCCTTGGCGGCGTAGCCCTTCGGCGGCAAGGCTCCTTGAAATAGCGCATCTCTCTTTCTGTAAAGGCGGAGGGGGGACCCAGTAGGGTTCCCCCTCCGCCTTTTGCTTTTCCGAATCCACCCGGCTTCTCCGCCGTCGCCTGATTTCCCGCTGCTTCCTGATTTTCTCGATACCGTTTCATCTTCTGATACGATTCGATTTTTGATGCCACTTTTCCCTGATGCCGCCACGCTGCCAGAATCGAAAAATCCGGAGCGGCTCTGTGACCCTTCTGCACCTCAGTATTTTCCCCATGCGAAATATTCAAAAAATTCATGCTCCCAGCAGGAAAATTTTTCCGAAAAATCATTGCTATTTCTCCGGATCTCGTATATACTGGGAGGTGTATAGGTCATTCCTCCCTGCGCCGCAAGCAGGTGAGCTCTCCTCCTGTACAGCCGCATCCGGCGGCAAGCAGGCGGGGAAGGCAAAATTGCCTCCCCCGCCTCAGCGTGTCGAAAAAGTCTTTTCGCCACGCTGAGGCATTTTTCAGAGCTTCAAAAAGCTCTGAAAAATGGTGATCATCATCGTGCAGGACACCCTTCCCGGGTTTCCCGCACACACCCTTCCGCCCCGTTGACGAAAGGTTCTCGCTTTGGGGGTAGTCTCAGGCGGGGAAGGCAAAATTGCCTTCCCCGCCTGCTTTTTTGCTGTTTTTCTATTCTGCCGGTATTCGTTTTTCCAGAGACGATATCATGTCGGCATTTTCTTATTTCCGGGGGCATTATCCGTCTGGTGCTTGGACGATTTTTTATCCTTCACCAAAATGAACGAGGTGATGAGCGCCGTCAGGGGGACCGCCAGAATGACGCCGATGCTGCTGGCGATGCCGCTGATGACCTCCGTGGCCATATAGGGGGAGCTGATGAGCTGCCGGGGATCCAGTCCCAGCGAATACAGATAGATGATGAAGGACAGGCCGCTGCCCAAAAATGCCAGGATCAGGGTGTTGGTCATGGTACCCACCATATCCCGGCCGATATTCATACCGGAGCGGAACAGTGCCCGGCCGTCCCGGTCCGGGGCCACGGTATGTACCTCCGTCAGCGCAGAGGAGATGCTCATGGCCACGTCCATCACGGCGCCCAGCGCACTGATGACTACCCCCGCCACCAGCAGGCCCCGCAGGCCCAGAGGCGTACCCGTCTGCCGCAGCTGCAGCAGCGGTTCCACATCCGTCAGCCGCAGGCCGTCGATCCGCAGAAGGCTCTGGGACAGCAGGCCGAACAGCAGCGCCAGCGCCGTACCGGCCACCGTACCCAGCGCAGCACACACCGTCTTGCGGCACACGCCGCCCAAGATCACCATAGTCACCACGGTAATGTAGGCGCACACCAGAAACACCGTCAGCAGCGTGGGTGCGCCCTTCATCAGCAGGGGGATCAGGATCCAGAACAGGCACACCAGCGTCACCGCCAGCGCCACCAGAGACTTGGCTCCCACCTTGCCGCCCACCAGCACCGTTGCCAGCAGGAACAGGCCCACGATCACCGCCAGCCCCACCGCCCGGTCATACTCGTACACCGTGGCGGTGTGGCTGCCGTCGCTATAAGTGGAGATCAGCAGCACCGCCCGCTGCCCCACCTTCAGGGGCTGGCCGTACAGCGGCCCCACATAGTTATACACCTGCATGGTCTCCCCCTTGTACTGACCGGAGCGCACCTGTGCCAGCAGCAGCTGCTCCCCCCGATAGCCGCCGTCAGCCACGGTATCCGCCTCGGTGCTGTCCGACAGGATATCCGTGACGACGCCGGTCTCGTACTCGGCATATTCATCCCCTCGGGGCTGGGGCTGCTCAAAGGTCACAGCCGCCATCCGCACGACGATGAACAGCACCAGCGCCGCCGCCAGAATGACGCAGCTCCACCGGTTCCTGCTCCACCAGGCCCCGGCTGTCAGCCGGTCCGCATTCCCCTTCTTCCGCTTCATGGGCGTTTCCTCCGTCAATGATATTTGGTTACAGCATAGCAACTTCTGTCCCTGATGTCAATAGTGTTCACTAGTCAGCTACATCTGTCAATAGACTTTGCAGATATTATACAAACTTATTGCACGTTTCTGACAAAATCATTGAAAAAGGGGTAGCCATTTGGGTGGCTTTATGATAGACTGTTACCATCGGTCAAAGGCGGTATGTACGGCCAAAAGCGGCGTACACGGTTTTGACCGGCAGCACGATACACGAAAGGTTTGTCTTTGCTCAACGGTATCCCCCACAGTCTGCCTGTTTCAGCTGATCGGAGCCCTTGACGCTGCCTCCGTGCCAAAAACAGGATAGCTTGTGGAAGGTCGTCTGCCCGCCGGATGCGGGTCAGGCGGCTTTGTACTATCTCCGGGGGGACGGAAGGACAGAAGCAGGCCGCCGTGTAAACGTGTAATATTGAACAGGAGGGATTTCATTGAAGAAGAGAGGACTCAGCAGTCGGATCATGTCCGTGCTGCTGTCGCTGATGATGCTGCTCTCGCTGCTGCCCACAGCAGTTCTGGCAGACGAATCAGCGACAAAGACCTACACCAAGGTCACGTCCGCCGATGAACTGGTCACCGGCGAGTATGTGATGGTAGCCAACAACGGTTACGCCCCCGGTGTGCTGGACGACACATGGGTCACGGCAGTGGCCGTGACAGCCGCCAACGATCAGGTCATTGATCCCACGGGCGGCGTCTGGACGCTGACCGTGGGCAAGAATGGTACCATTCTCAGCGACGCCAATGGCAAGGCCATTGCTCCCAAAGGCGGCAACAACAATGGCATTAAAAGCGGCAGCTACCGGTGGGCCGTGGATTTCGATGCCACCGACGGGACCTTTACCTTCGCCGGACAGGGCGATGACACGGTCAAGCTGGCCAGCAACGCCGCCTCCCAGAACAAGTTCCGTGCTTACAAAAATGAAACCATTACCAAGTCTCCCGGCGGCTACCCCTGCCACTTCACCCTCTATAAGCTGGGCGGCGGGCTGGAGCAGGTAGCTGTCCCCACCGGTACCACCTCCGGCGATGTGAAGGTGGGCGACACCGTGGCCTTTGCCTGCAAGACGGCGGATGCCACCCTGCGGTACAAGGTGGATGACGGCGCCTATCAGGACTACACCGGCCCTGTGACCATCACCGCCTCCTGCACCATCACCGTCAAGGCTGTGAAGGACGGCATGACCGACAGTCAGGAGGCCGTGTTCACCTACAAGGCCTATCGTCTGGTGGACAAGTACGTCAAGACCGCTGCCCTCGCCGGCGGCGACAAGGCGGTCATTTTCAACGCCGGCAACGGCTTTGCCGTCAGCTCCACCGTGATGAGCAATTACTACCTGACCCCCGTGGCCGCCACGGTGGAAAAGGATGTGCTCACCGCCAACGCCATGGATGCGCTGGTCTGGGATGTCACCGCCAACGATGACGGCACCTATACCTTCACCCAGAATGACAAGACCCTGACGCTGGGCGAAAACAGCGGCAAGTTCCATCTCAACGTGGCCGCCAAGGGCGCCACTCGCTGGGATGTGGAGACCTGCAATGCCGAGAACGCCTCCTACTACCTCTCCGGCAGCGGCGTCACCGGGCAGTACGGCAAGGTCTACCTGGAATACTTCGCCAAGTTCACCGAGTTCTCCGCCTACTGCACCAGCACTGACCGGCTGAAGGAAGCAGACTTCGGCATGACCTTCTATAAGCTGACGCAGGAGAAGCAGTACGTGGACGCCACCCCGGAGCCTGATCCGGAGGAGCCCGCCACCGTACCTATCCGCACGGCGCTGGAGGGCGCCACCGACAGCGAGTTCACCGTCAAGGGCGTCGTGACGCTGGTGGACGGCCAGAACTACTATCTGCAGGACGCCACCGGTGCTATCTGTCTGCGGCTGGCTGCCAAGACCGATGAGATCGCCTTGGGCGACACCATCATCGGTACCGGCAAGCGGGCCGAGTTCAGGGGCATGGCGCAGCTGGGCAGCGGCACCTTCGTCAAATCCAGCGGTCTGGTGCTGAACGCCAAGCCCACCACCATCGCCGCTCTGACCGCCGACGATGTGTGTACCTATGTGCAGCTGAAGGGGCTGGAGATCACCGAGATCTATGACAACAACGGTCAGTACGCCAACCCCAACGTCACCTTCAAGGATGCCGACGGCAAGACCATCCAGCTCTATAAGGCAGTTCTGCCCAAGAACGGCGACAGCTGGGCCTTTGCCGTGGGCGACAAGGTAGATGTTACCGCCGCCGTAGGCACCAACAACGGCACCCTGCAGCTGCGGAATACCGTTGCCGACGAGATTCGGGCCGCCGGTTCCGTCAATGACCCCATCACGGGCGACATGATCCCCGACGGGACGCTCACCGTCAAGGAGGCCGGGGCCATCACCACCAAGACCGAAAATGTCTCCGTGGTGGGTCAGGTGGTGTATCACTACGGCAACGCCTATAACGGCGCTGCCAGCATCAACTCCATCATTCTGGAGGACGTCATCGGCGGTGAGATCTACGGCTTCCAGATCTATGATTACGCCAACCACGCCAACTATAAGGTAGGCGACGTGGTGAAGGTCACCGGCACCGTCAGCCCCTACGGCGGCGTGCCTCAGATGCAGTCCCCTGCCATGGAGGTGGTAAAGGCCGGTGTGGAGGCCATCCCCGCACAGGAGATCACCGTCTCCCAGATGGGCGCCGACTATCTCAGTGAGTACGTCTACATCAAGGACGTGACACTGGGTACCTACAACGCTTCCGGCAGCACCCCCGTCACCGACGCCACCGGCAGCACCAAGCTCTTCAAGGGTGTGCCACTGCCCGCCAACGTCACCGAGGCCGACGTCACGGCCCTGTATGCCTGCTGCTCCGCCTACAACGGCACCTATCAGCTCCGCAACGGCGCCAGCAGCGATTATGTCACCCATGTGACGCCTCCCTCCACCGGCGAGCTGCCTCAGGCCGGCGATGAGGTGGTCATCTACAACCAGAACGCTGAGGCGGTTCTGGCGGAGCAAAATGACAACACCGACAGCCCCGCCATCAACAAGGCGGCCGCCACCATTGCCAACGGCAAGGCTGTCTGCTCCAACGGCGCCGTGGTCTTTACCGTGGAAAAGAGCGGCGAGTACTATCGCTTCCGCAACGACACCTACGGCTATCTGTGCGCCAACGGCACCGGCAACAACGCCTTCTATTCCCTCACCGCCAGTGAGGACGCCGACTGGCTGGTCCGGGAGTGCTCCGGCAATGTGGGCGGCTACGAAATGGAGAGCCGCACCGCCAAGTATAACGGCAAATACAGCCAGTGGCTGGAGTATTACAGCGACAGCTTCAAGGTGTACAGTATGTACAGCTCCACCGGTGATCTGGACTACACCATCTACTCCTTCTCCTTCTATCCCGTGGCGGAGGGGACGGAGCTGACCGGCGGCATCGTGAATATGCCCGCCGTGGTCATCGACCACCTGTATGACGCCTATGTGGGGCAGGCCTACACCTTTAGCTTCACCGTGGATGCTCCCTTCGGTGTCAAGGGCGACATGACCGCCACGCTGGCCGGCGAGGCCCTGACTGTCACCGAGGAGGAGGGTGTTTACACCGTCACCATCCCCGTGGAGAAGGTGACGGGCGACAAGCTCACCGTAACCATCAGCGGCGTGGACAATCAGGGCAAGGCCATCACCCGCACGGTGGAGATCCCCGTGAAGGACGAGCCGGTGTTCTCCGATCCCACTCCCATGCGGGGTGCTCAGACCGGCAGCGACAAGCGGCCCGCCATCTCTGTGGCGCTGGCCAATGCCGGGACGGAGCCCATTATCACCATGACGGTGAACGGCAAGACCGTGGATGCTGTGTATGCCGATGGTCGTGTCACTTACACGCCCGCTGCCGACCTCACCGACGGCCGCACGGAGGTGGTGGTCACCGCCAAGCGTACCGACGGCAAGGAGGCCAGCTTCAACTGGTTCTTCACCGTGGGCAAGACTCAGTATCAGCTGTACTTCGGTCAGCTTCACAGCCACACCCAGTATTCCGACGGCTCCGGTACGCTGACCTCTGCGCTGGACTACATCAAGAGCATCCCCGCCAGCGCCAACGTGCAGTTCGTGGCCTTCACCGACCACTCCAACTACTTCGACTCCAAGACCAACGCCAACGTGGAGGGCGCTCTATATGACACCTCTCTGGTGAAGGATTCCGACGCCAACCACAGCTGGAGCACCTATAAGAGCACCATCGATGCCTTCAACGCCGAGAACGCCGGTTCCATGGTGGCGCTGGGCGGCTTCGAGATGACATGGTCCGGCGGCCCCGGCCACATCAACACCTTCAACACCCCCGGCGTGGTCTCCCGCAACAACACCACCCTCAACAACAAGACCGACGACGCCGGTATGAAGGCCTACTACGCTCTGCTGAGTCAGGCCGAGGGCGTGGACTCCATCAGCCAGTTCAACCATCCCGGCACCACCTTCGGCAACTTCAGTGACTTCTCCTACTGGGATCCCGTCATTGACAGCCGTATGTATATGGTGGAGGTGGGTAACGGCGAGGGCCAGATCGGCGCCGGCGGCTACTATCCCAGCTATGAGCAGTACATTATGGCGCTGGATAAGGGCTGGCATCTGGCTCCCACCAACAACCAGGACAACCACAAGGGCCGCTGGGGCAATGCCAACGACGCCCGTGACGTTATCCTCACCGACAACTTCACCGAAAAGGGCATCTACGAGGCCATCCGGGCCCTGCGGATGTACGCCACCGAGGATAAGAATCTGGAGCTGGGCTACACCGTCAACGGTCAGATGATGGGCTCCAGTATCACCGAGGTCCCCGAGAAGCTGAATCTTGAGGTCACCGTCAACGATCCCGACAAGAGCGACTCCATCTCCAAGGTGGAGGTGGTGGTCAACTCCGGCAAGGTGGTCCACACCTGGTCCGACCCCGCCGAGCTGAATCAGGGCAGCCTGTCCGTGACGCTGGATCCGGATTACAGCTACTACTTCATCCGTGTCACCGAGGGTGACGGCGATCTGGCGGTCACCTCCCCCGTGTGGGTGGGTGAGAGCCTGAAGCTGGGCATCTCCAACATGGTCTGCGGCACCGCCACTCCCGTCACCGACGAGGAGCTGACCCTGACCACCACCCTCTTCAACAGCGAGGACACCGATGCCACCATCAAGTCCCTGACCTACACCATCGGCGGCACCGTCATCGGCGTGGACAAGGGCAAGGGCGACAAGGGCTACACGCTGGGCAAGAGCAGCACGCTGGATGTCTCCTTCCACTACACCCCCACTGCCGCCCGTGTGTTCACCGTTCAGGTCACCGCCGTGGTGGAGCAGAACGGCAAGGAGTACACCTTCACCAAGACCATCGATCTGGATGTGCTCAATGCGGATGCGCTGGTGTACATCGGCATCGACGCCTCCCACTACAACGAGTATGTGGCGGGCAACTACAAGGATTCCATGGGCAACTTCGGCAATCTGGCCGCTAAGTACAGCGTCCGGACCGTGCAGCTGAACTCCAGCGAGGAGCTTATCGCCGCCTGCAGCAATCCCAAGTTCAAGGCTCTGATCCTCACCGCTCCCAGCCGCCGTCTGGAGGCCGCTCAGGCCGATCCCAAGACGTACAGCGCTGACGAGCTGGCGGCCATCGACGCCTTCAACGCAGCCGGAGGTACCGTCATTCTGGCAGGCTGGTCCGACAACTACGAGAACTACGACGTCATTCAGAGCAACCCCGCCATCAAGCACATGGCAGCCACCCAGAATGAGGTGCTGGCGGCCCTGGGCTCCAGCCTCCGCATCAGCGACGACGCCACCTATGACGATGTTCGCAGCGCCGCCGACGGCGTGGATAAGTGGCGGCTGTACTTCAGCTCCTACAACATGGACAACCCCCTGATGGACGGCGTGGAGGTCGATCCCGACCATCCCTATGACAAGCTCTACACCGAGCGCTTCAGCCACTACGGCGGCGCTTCCATCTATGCCGTGGACGCAAGCGGCAATGCCACCTCCACGCTGCCCGCTGCCGTGTCCCCCGTGGTGTATGGCCATGCCACCACCTACTCCGTGGACGTGGATCAGGACGGTCTGGGCGGCGCCGGTACGCCCAAGTATGCCTTTGCCGAAAACGACAGCCGCCTGATGGTCATGGCCACCGAGCAGCTGGAGGGCCGTGGCATGGTGGTGGTCTCCGGTGCGGCCTTCATGTCCAACTTTGAGGTGCAGGCCAGCATCAGCGACAACGGCTCCGAGAAGAACTACTCCAACTACAAGATCTGCGAGAATCTGCTGCAGCTCATCAACCCTGTGCAGATCACGCCCATCGCCGAGGTGCAGGCCCAGACCGAGGATGGCTACAAGTACACCATTGAGGGCGTGGTCACCTCCAACGCCTCCGGCTACGACAAGGAGACGGCCTTCTTCGACTGCATCTACGTGCAGGACGAGACCGGCGGCATCAACTGCTTCCCCGTGGCCGGTGACTTCAAGATCGGCGACCGGGTGCGTGTGTCCGGCACCACCAGCTCCTATCAGGGTGAGCACCAGCTGGCCGTCACCGATATCGTCAAGCTGGGCGAGGGTGAGGCCGTGACCCCCAGAGAGGTCACCTCCACCCAGGTCAACGACGGCTCCGTGCTGGGCCAGCTCATCACCCTGAAGGGCTATGTGGTGGGCATCGAGATGGCCAACGGTCTGGTGCAGACCATTCTGGTCCGTGACAGCGCCGGTGTGGTGTCCCGTGTGTTCATCGACGGTTACATCTGCCCCAACGACGAGGTGAAGAACCTGAAGCCGGGCTGCGAGATCTCCGCCACGGGTCTGGCCTCCTACGACAACACCTTCGTGCTGGCCGACGGCACCGCTATGGCCCCTCGTATCCGCATCAGCAACCGTGCCGACATCATCTGCACCGCCCACACCCACCAGTTCGGTGAGTGGGTCGTCACCACTCCCGCCACCTGCACCGAGGACGGCGTGGAGACCCGCACCTGCCCCTGCGGTGAGACGGAGACCCGTGTACTCCCCGCCACCGGTCATACGGATGCGGACAAGGACGGCAAGTGTGATACCTGCGGCGCTGAGCTGAATCCCGTGGAGCCCGGCAAGCCCGATCAGCCCGGTAAACCCGGCCAGCCCGCCACCGGCGACGAGAGCCGTCTGGTGCTGTGGGTCTCCCTGATGGGGATCACGGCCATGGCCGGTGCGGCTCTGCTGGTGGGCAAGAAGCGCCGTGGATAAGGGAAGCTTTCCGACGCATGACCACCCGCCGCAAGGCATAACCGCATAAGCGAAAAGGCGGGACCCTTACGGGTCCCGCCTTTTATCTGCCGTCTGTGGGCCATACTGCGCCGCCTGTAGGCGTGATCCGCCCTTGTTAGAATCAGCAGAGGGTCTCTCCCGCGGGAAAGGCCCTCTCCTGCCCCACTCCATTGTCTTGCGCCGAGAGGGACGCCCGCAGCATACAGGAGAGCGCATAAGGGAAGGGACACGGGGTGCTTCCGTGTCCCTCCCCTTATGGCATTTTCTGCGCCCGTCAGTCCTTATGGCACTGGCCATGCATGGCGCAGTGGGCGCATCCGGCCCCGCAGGAGGACTTCCCCTGTTTTTTCTGCCGGATCAGGCTCCGGACGATCAACGCTACGATGACAATGAGTCCTATACAAATCAAAATGGTGCCTACATTCTCGCTGATCCATTGCAGCATGGAAACTCACTCCTTTTCAAAAATACTTGGAAAATGTTGGAACACCGGCCCGATAGGGCGGCGTGGGTCCCGTCTCCCGAAGGAGACGGAACCGCTGGCCTTGCGTACCGATGTGAAAAGATGGATCGGCTGCTTACACCTTGGCGCTGAGCTTGGTGGCCTCCTTGTAGGGGCGCACCAGCATATAGATGATCATGGCCAGCGCAGCCAGAGCAGCGATGAGGCCGATGATGTTCAGGCTGCCGGTGAAGGCGTTGCCGAACTGGTTGATCATCAGGCCGACGAGATAGGCGAAGCCGCACTGATAGCCGATGGCGAACCAAGTCCACTTGTGGTTGTTCATCTCACGCTTGATGGCGCCGATGGCGGCGAAGCAGGGAGCGCACAGGAGGTTGAATACCAGGAAGCTGTAGCCGGTGATGCCGGTGAAGGCCTGAGCGATGTTCTGGTACACGGTGCCGTCGCCGCCGCCGTACAGGATACCCAGCGTACCCACGATGTTCTCCTTAGCCACCAGACCGGTGATGGAGGCCACGGTCGCCTGCCAGTTGCCCCAGCCCAGAGGCTTGAAGATCCAGCAGATAGCGCCGCCGATGGCAGCCAGAATGGAGGAGTCGATCTCGGACTCATCCAGCATACGGAAGGTGCCGTCCACCCAGCCGAAGTAGGTGGTGAACCACACGAAGATGGTGGACAGCAGGATGATGGTACCGGCCTTCTTGATGAAGGACCAGCCACGCTCCCACATGGAGCGCAGGACGTTGCCCAGTGTGGGCCAGTGGTAGGCGGGCAGCTCCATGACGAAGGGAGCGGGGTCGCCGGCGAACATCTTGGTCTTTTTCAGCATGATACCGGAGATGATGATGGCGGCCATGCCGATGAAGTAAGCGGAGGTGGACACCCATGCGCTGCCGCCGAAGATGGCGCCGGCGATCATGGCGATGAAGGGGACCTTGGCGCCGCAGGGGATGAACGTGGTGGTCATGATGGTCATGCGGCGGTCACGCTCATTCTCGATGGTACGGGAGGCCATGATGCCGGGCACGCCGCAGCCCACGCCGATGAGCATGGGGATGAAGGACTTACCGGACAGGCCGAACTTGCGGAACACACGGTCCAGAACGAAGGCGATACGGGCCATATAGCCGCAGGCCTCCAGGAAGGCCAGCATCAGGAACAGCACCAGCATCTGAGGCACGAAGCCCAGCACGGCGCCGACACCGGCCACGATACCGTCAAGGATCAGGCCGCTGAGCCAATCGGCTGCGCCGGCAGACTCCAGACCGCTCTCCACCAGAACAGGCACGCCGGGGACCCACACGCCGTAGTCGGCGGGATCGGGGGCGTCAAAGCCGTTCTTGTTGAGGTAGGCCACGGCATCCACATAGGTGACACCCACGGTGCTGTCCTTGTCGGCACCCTCAGGGATGGCGTCGTAGTAGGCGGTCATGGTGTTGATGGCCAGCGTCTCCTCATCCTCCACGTCCACGGTAGCGGTGGTGTTGCTGTTGGCGGTGAAGCCGTTCATCTGAGCGGTGACGGCAGAGGGATCAAAGTCATCGGCCTCGGGATCGATCTCGATGCCCAGAAAGGCCTCCACAGCCTGCAGGGAGGCGGTGTACTCGTCGTTGACCTCGTTATAGGCCTTGGAGCCGATACCCAGCAGGTGCCAGCCGTCGCCGAACAGGCCGTCGTTGGCCCAGTCGGTAGCGGGGGCGCCCACGGCCACCATGGCGATCCAGTACACAAGGAACATCACCAGAGCGAAGATGGGCAGGCCCAGCCAGCGGTTGGTGACGATCTGGTCGATCTTATCGGAGGCGGAGAGCTGGCCCTTGCGCTTCTGCTTGTAGCAGCCCTTGATGAGCTCGGCGATGTAGACATAGCGCTCGTTGGTGATGATGCTCTCGGCATCGTCATCCAGCTCCTTCTCGGCGGCCTGAATGTCCGTCTCGATGTGCTGCATCACGTCGGCGGGGATGCTGAGCTTTTCCAGCACCTTGTCGTCACGCTCGAAGATCTTGATGGCGTACCAGCGCTGCTGTTCCTCGGGCATGGTATGTACGGCGGCCTCCTCGATGTGGGCAATGGTATGCTCCACGGGGCCGGAGAAGGTGTGCATGGGGATGGTCTTGCCGTTCTTGGCAGCCTCCACGGCGGCCTCGGCGGCCTCCATGACGCCGGTACCCTTCAGGGCGGAGATCTCCACCACCGGGCAGCCCAGCTCACGGGACAGCTCCCCGGTGTTGATCTGGTCGCCGTTCTTGCGGACCACATCCATCATGTTGATGGCGATGACCACGGGGATGCCCAGCTCGGTAAGCTGGGTGGTCAGGTAGAGGTTACGCTCCAGATTGGTGCCGTCGATGATGTTGAGGATGGCGTCGGGCCGCTCACCGATCAGGTAGTTACGGGCCACCACTTCCTCCAGCGTGTAGGGAGACAAGGAGTAGATGCCGGGCAGGTCCATGATGACCACATCCTCGTGCTTCTTCAGCTTGCCTTCCTTCTTCTCCACGGTAACACCGGGCCAGTTACCAACAAACTGGTTCGAGCCCGTCAGCGCATTGAACAGCGTAGTCTTACCGCAGTTCGGGTTGCCCGCCAGGGCAATTTTGATCTGCTTCTCCATTGATGCTTGCTCCTTTTGGTTTGATTTCTCTAACTTATCACTAACAAAAATCAGGGCCTATGAAGGCCGGTCAGGGCCTATGAAGGCCGGGTTCGCTCCATCCGCAACAGGACACTTACTCGACCTCGATCATCTCGGTGTCGGCCTTTCGCAGGCTCAGCTCATAGCCACGGACGGTGACCTCCATGGGATCGCCCAGAGGGGCTACCTTGCGGACGAATACCTCGGTGCCGCGGGTGATGCCCATGTCCATGATGCGGCGCTTGACAGGACCCTCGCCGTGAAGCTTTACCACCTTGACGGTCTCGCCGATCTTGACCTCACGCAGTGTTTTCATACTTTTCTCTCCTTTTTTTGTCAAATCATGATCTTCCGTGCCATCTCTTCACTGATGGCGATACGGGATTCCTTGATCTTCACGATGATATTGCCGCCCAGCGTAGCCACCACCGTAGCCGTACCGCCGGCTACAAAGCCCAGATCCTCCAGATGCTTCTTTACTTCCGGGCTTCCGCCCACCTTCCGAATGAGATTCTCCTCGCCGGGGTTGGCCAGTGCCAAAGGCATCATCACATCATTCCTCCCAACCAAACGGTTAGCACCCGCTAACCTCTGTGCCAAAATTAAAGTTAAGTTGCCCTAACCATCGACTAAGTTTAACCGCTCTAACCCACTTTGTCAAGGGGATTTGGAAAAATTTTTTCTCTCCTTGCATTTTTGGTTAGTCTGTGTTAACCTATAAGAAATACCCGAAAAAGGTTGGTGCAGTTTGCCATGAAGATACAGAAATCCTCTCAGGACTATCTGGAGTCCATGCTGATGATGCAGCAGGAGCACGGCTATATCCGTTCCATCGATGTAGCGGAGCATTTGGGTGTCACCAAGCCCAGTGTCAGCTACGCCACCAAGCGGCTGCGGGAAAACGGCTATATCACCATGGACCGGGAGGGGTTCATCACCCTGACGGACTCCGGCATGGCCATTGCCGCCAGTATGCTGGACCGGCACCACACTCTGACCCGCTTCCTCATCACTCTGGGGGTGGACCCCAAGGTGGCGGAGGAGGACGCCTGCAAGATCGAGCACGACATCAGCGACGAGACCTTTGCCGCCATCTGCGCCCACGCCGTGCGGCACGGCGAGAAGAAATAAGCGCACACGAATACGCAGCAAAAGGCGGGGCCGGACAAGTTGTCCGGCCCCGCCTTTTTTGTGTTGGGGCGAAACGGCGTACAGGTGTCAAAGGTCGCAGGCGCTGCGGGCCGCTGCGGCCTGTGGCTGCGGCGGCTGGGGCTGCGGGCAGCTGCATGGTGCAGCGCTTGCGGGGTCACTGCTCCATCTGCCGGTACAGGGCGTTCAGCGCATCGGAGAGAGTCCCCACCCGGTCCATAAGACCCTCGGCCACGGCCTCCTCCCCGTAGACGATGCTGCCCACGTCGTTGGCCATATCGCCGCTGGAGAGCATCAGCTGGCGGAAGCGCTCCTCGGTGATATGGGAGTGAGCCGCCACAAAGCGGGTGATACGGTCCTGCAGGCGCTCGAAATAGTGGTAGGTCTGAGGAGCGGCGATCATCAGGCCGGACATCCGGATGGGATGGATGGTCATGGAGGCCGAGGGGGCCATCAGCGTCACCTTACCGGCCACCGCCAGCGGGATGCCGATGGAGTGACCGCCGCCCAGCACCAGCGTCACCGTGGGCTTGGTCATGCCGGCGATCATCTCTGCGATGGCCAGCCCCGCCTCCACGTCGCCGCCCATGGTGTGCAGCAGCACCAACAGGCCGTCCACCTCCTGAGACTCCTCGATGGAGGCCAGCAGAGGCAGGACGTGTTCATATTTGGTGGTTTTGGTGCCGGAGGGGGCCTGCCCGTGGCCCTCGATCTGGCCGATGACGGTAAGGCAGTGGACGGTGCCGTGGTCGTTGGTCACCACGGAGGAGCCAAGGTCCACGATCTGGCGGACCCGGCTGTCCTCCTCTTCCTCCTGTGCGGGCTTGGTGGGTTCTGTGTTCATGGCTGCGCCTCCTTTTCTTCCGCCTTAGTCTGCGCCGGTGGAGAGCGGGCTATACACTCTTGTGTTTCAGGTGGTACTGCAGTATACTGAGGTCATATAAGGAGGTGCGACACATGAAGCTCTATTTTAAGCAGCGCTTGTTCTCGTGGTTTGACAGCTACGATATCTATGACTACGACACCGGCGATGTGGTGTATACGGTGGAGGGGCAGCTGGCCTGGGGTCACTGTCTGCACATTCTGGACGCAGACGGGCGGCACATCGCCACGGTGAAGCAGCGGGTACTGACGTTCCTGCCGAAGTTCGACCTGTATCTGGGAGACGCCTGCATCGGCACCATCTGCAAGGAGTTCACCATCGTGCGCCCGCTGTTTACGCTGGACTTCAACGGCTGGCAGGTGGAGGGGGACTTCATGGGCTGGGAGTACGAGATCACAGACGGGCAGCGGCAGGTGGCCGCCATCTCCAAGGAGCTGCTCCACTGGACGGATACCTATGTCATCGACGTGGCCGACGGGCGGGATGGGCTGTGCGCCCTGATGGTGGTGTTGGCCATCGACGCCGAAAAATGTTCCCGCAACAGCTGAGAGGGCTTGCAGTTTTCTGCGAATTCTGCTAAAATAAGATGTTCAGATACCAATTCACAAAGGAGTTTTTCACTATGACCTATACGTATATCCCCAAGGGCGTCTGTTCCCGGAAGATGACGGTGGAGCTGAACGACGACCACACCATTCAGGCCGTCCGGGTAGAGGGCGGCTGCAACGGCAACCTGCAGGGCATCAGCCGTCTGGTGGTGGGCATGGACGCTCAGGAGGCCATCCGCCGGATGAGGGGCATCCAGTGCGGCTTCAAGCCCACCTCCTGTCCCGATCAGTTGGCCACAGCGCTGGAGCAGGCGCTGCAGCAGGGTTAAGCGCCATGTCCCAGTTTTTTGAGCTGCACTATCACCTGCTGGAGGATCCAGCAAGGCTGTTTGACGTGGCTCAGGGGCTGGCGGGCCGCCGCAGCGTCCTGAAGCGGGGCGGGACCGTCAAGGTCAAGCCCTTCACGGAGACCTGCCGCCGCCTGCTGTTCCAGTGCATCGCCTTTGCGGTGCTGACGGCGCTGGCCGCTGTGCTGGTCTGGGCCTTGCATGCCAAGCTGAAGGTGCTGTTCTTTCTGTGTCTGGTGATGTCACTGGTGACCTTCTGGACCTATCAGGCGGGCCGCATAGGCTATCGCAAGTCCTGGACGCAGTTCCGGAAGGACAACCGTCCCGACGGCACCGTCACCTTCACCGCCTCCGGTATCCGGGAGTGGAACGCCTCCGACCACACGGAGCGGTTCACATGGGAGCAGTGGGACTGCTGCATCATCAGCCGGGAGGTCATCGTACTGACCTTCCACCAACCCATGCTGGTTCTGCTGCCCTACACGCAGGAGTCCGAGAGCACCGTGGTGCAGGCCCTGAACGCCTTCGGCAAGCAGGACACCATTTACAAGGTTTGACGTGCTTCTCCCCGGCGGAACCGCCGGGGAGTAATTCTTCACAGAAGCAGGTTTTGTCTATTTTCTAATACGTCGGAAAATCTTCCCCGTTGACTTTGCCGGGGAGTGCTTTACAATGGGGCGTATCGCTTGTATGTTTCGCAATTCGGGAGGTTTCCATGCACATTCTTACTACTGTTCTCGTCTGCTTTTTCGCCGGGATGGGGGCTGGTCTTGGCACCGGCTTCGCCGGGATGAGCGCCGCCGCCGTCATCAGTCCCATGCTCATCACCTTTCTGGGCATGGACCCGTATCTGGCGGTGGGCATCGCCCTGTCCTCGGACGTGCTGGCCAGCGCCGTATCTGCCTATACCTACGGGAAGAACAAAAATTTGGACATTCGCAATGGGCTTATTATGATGGCCAGTGTGCTGGCCTTTACCGTGGTGGGCAGCTACATCGCCAGTATCGTCCCCTCGGCCACCATGGGGAGCTTTTCCGTGGTAATGACCTTCCTGCTGGGTGTGAAGTTCATCGTCCGGCCGGTGATGACCACCAAGGAGGCCATGCAGAGCGTCAGCGCCAAGAAGCGGGCGGTGCAGTCGGTGGTGTGCGGCGTGATCGTCGGCTTCATCTGCGGCTTCGTCGGGGCCGGCGGGGGCATGATGATGCTGCTGATCCTCACCTCCGTGCTGGGGTATGAGCTGAAAACCGCCGTTGGCACCAGCGTGTTTATTATGGCCTTCACCGCTCTCACCGGCGCCGTGTCCCACTTCGCCATCGGCGGAGCGCCGGACTGGACGGTATTTGCGCTGTGCGTGGTGTTTACCCTGCTGTGGGCCCGCATCGCCGCCGTGTTCGCCAACAAGGCTGCGCCCAAGACCCTGAACCGGGCCACCGGCGTGGTGCTGGTGGTGCTGGGAGCCGTGGTGCTGCTGTTCAAGCTGGTGGGGTAAGTAAAAACATCTGCCGCGGAAGCCTTTTTCGTCAGATAAACGGTCAGAAAGAGGGCCGCCGTCCAGAGGGACGGCGGCCCTCTTTCTGACCGTCGGCTTCCCCTTGGCGTTTTCCTCAGGCGGGAAACCGGAAGCTTTTGTCCTTTTTCGTTTCTCCCTGTTATTTTCTGGAAGAAACCATTGCCTTTTCCAGACATTGCGGTGTATAATGAACTGAACGTTTTACGGATACCCGTCCCTTGGGGCGGCGGACCCGCAGGAGGATACTATGGAACGAAAAAAGCTGCTGATCGCAGACGATTCGGAGATGAACCGGGCCATTCTGGCCAATATGCTGGAGCAGGATTTCGAGATCATGGAGGTCTCCGACGGCAAGGAGGCTCTCGCCGCATTGCAGATCTATCGCAAGGACCTGTCGGCCCTGCTGCTGGACATCGTTATGCCGGAGATGGACGGTTTTCAGGTGCTGGAGGAGATGAAGCAGCGCCAGTGGCTGGAGGATGTGCCGACGGTGATGATCTCCGCCGAGACGGGCAGCGGCTACATCGACCGGGCCTTTGAGCTGGGGGCGGTGGACTACATCAACCGCCCCTTCTCCGCCACGGTGGTGCGGCAGCGCATCATCAACACCATCCTGCTCCACACCCGGAGGCAGGAGATGATGGACATCCTCACCAGCCGGGTCTACCGGCAGGAGAAGAGCAGCGAGGTGATGCTGTCCATCCTGAACTTCGCCGTGGAATACCGCAACGGCGAGGGCGGCGGCCATATGTCCGGCGTGGAGTACCTGACAGGGCTTCTGCTGCGGCGGCTGATGGCGGTGACGGCGCAATACTCCCTGACCCCGGAGGATGTGAACCTCATCTGCACAGCGTCGGGCCTGCACGATATCGGGAAACTGCTGGTGCCGGAGGATATCCTGCAAAAGCCCGGCAAGCTGACGGACGAGGAGTTCGCCATCATCAAGACCCACACCAAGCTGGGGGCGCAGATCCTGTCGGAGCTGCCCATGCACCGCAACGAGAAGCTGGTGAAGTACGCCATTGAGATCTGCCGGTGGCACCATGAGCGCTGGAACGGCGAGGGGTATCCCGACGGACTGGCCGGGGATCACATCCCCATCGCCGCACAGGTGGTGTCGCTGGCGGACGCCTATGATGCCCTGACCAGCAAGCGCAGCTACAAGCAGGCTTTTTCCCACGAGAAGGCCGTTGAAATGATCCACAACGGCGAGTGCGGCAGCTACAATCCCCTGCTGCTGCGCTGTCTGGACGACGTGTCCGACACTGCCAAGCAGGGCATGAAGGACGCCGGGCAGACGGTGGCGCCCCTGCGGCGGGTGGTGGAGGAGCTGTATAAAGGACAGGATCTGACCGCTGCACGGATGACCCAGCAGCTGGAGGATGCCTACGCCAAGCAGGACTTCTTTACCTCCCTCAGCGATGAGCTGTGGTTCGACTATACTGCCCAGCCCTCCTCCCTGCACCTGTCCCGTGGACTGGCGGAGCAGACGGGTTTGCCGTCGGTGATGTTGGAGCCGCTGCAAAGCCCGACGTTACAGATGTATCTGGGCAAGGAGCTGACAGAGGGCCTTAAACGGCAGTTGGAGGGCCTGACGCTGGAGGAAACACGGCTGGATCTGACCACGAAATTGCGGCTGCGGGGGCGACTGCGCCGGTGTCAGCTATCGGTGCAGATCACGTGGTCTGCCCGGAAGCAGAGGCGCTGCGCCGCTCTGCTGGGGAAAGTCACCGACATTGAGGACCGCAGCCAGTGCATCGAGCAGCTGCGGGCGGAGATACAGCACGCCGAAACGCCTCAGACCCTGTCGCAGCCTACCCTGCCGATATCGGCCAGCAACGGCGTGATCCGCATCACTCACCATCAGCTGTCCCATCTGTTCCACACCTATCAGCCACTGTTCGAGACGGTGCGGCTGGTGGATCCCGGCATCTGTATGCAGGTGACACCGGGGCCGGACGGACCCAGCGTCCGGGAGAACGACTACTGCTATGCCATGTGGTGCAAAAAGCAACGCTGTGAGCGGTGTATCTCGCAGGATGCCGTGCGTACCCGGCAGATACAAAACAAGGTGGAGTCCATCGGCAAGGATATGTACTACATCATCGCCGTCTGCATCGAGGTGGACGGGACCCCGTATTCACTGGAGTGCATAAATCCCATCCGGCTGGACAATGGCCCCGGCGGACAGGAGGAGCACCTGCTGAACCAACTGCTGATGCGGAACCGGCAGGTATACATGGACTCGGCCACCCAAGTCTTTAATCGGCGCTACTATGACGAGCAGCTGCGGGAACTCAGCGGCGAATATGCTGTGGCTATGATCGACGTGGACAACTTCAAGCAGGTCAATGACCGCTTCGGCCACGCCGCCGGAGATGCCGCCCTGTATCGCGTGGCCCAGACGATGCGCTCCCTGCTGCGGAGCAGCGATGCACTGGTCCGCTACGGCGGCGACGAATTTTTTCTGCTGTTTCAGAGTCTGCCCCGTGCCGTGCTGCACCAGAAGCTGGAGGTTCTGTGCTGCGCCGTGCGGGAACTGGCGCTGCCGGAATTTCCCGAGCTCCACCTGACCATCAGCGTGGGCGGCGTCCACGGGCAGGGGCGGGTGCGGGACCTGATCTTACAGGCGGATACCGCCCTTTATGAAGCCAAAATCAAAAAGGACTGCGTGGTGGTCTATGAGGAGGATGCCAATGAAGCTGAATGAATTTTACGTCACCGTGGACGGCAACTATGAGGACGCCATGGAGCGCCTGCAAAACGAGATGTTCGTGGTGAAATTCCTGCGGATGCTGCCCCGTGACGGCAGCATGATGCTGCTGGAGAAGGCCATGGCCGACGGGCGGGCCAACGATGCCTTCCGGGCCGTACACACCCTGAAGGGCATTGCCCTGAATCTGAGTCTGACCAAATTGGCTGCTGCCTGTTCCCAGCTGACGGAGGCGCTGCGGGGCGCAGACACCATCCCCCAGCAGGCCCGTGAGCTGCTGATCCCCGTCCGGCAGGAGTACGCCCGCATTCGTGCTGCACTGGAGGAGCTGGATGCGTAAGCTCCCCATGATGGGCTGCTGCAATCGGAAAATGTGACCCCCAGCGGAGGCAGAGCCTCCGCTGGGGGTCTTCAGCATATCCATGCGGGAAAAGAGACATACGCTTGTGGGGAAGCCCCGGTAAAAAACTATACCTTCAGGACGAAATGACTTTTATGGAAATCCAGAAGGCCGTCCTTTTTCATTTTCCCCAGCTCCAGCGACAGGCCGCTGCGCTCCACCGCCAGATAATCCGCCAGCTGCTGACGGGAGAAGGGGACGTCAAACTCATACGTTCCCAGCCGCTGGGCCTCGGCGGAGAAGTAGGACATGAGCTTGGCCCGTGTGGTGCGCTGGCCCATGTGGGTGAGCTTTTCGCCAAAGCGCAGGTTCTTTTCCGCCAGCTCCCCCAGCAGGTTGCGGATGATCCGGCTGTGGTGGGTGCAGGCGGAGGGGCAGACGTTCAGGATGCGCTTGACGTTCATGAGCAGCACCGTGACGGGCGTCTCCGCCACCACGCTGACGTTCAGCACCGAGCCGGGAGCGCAGGCATAGGCGGCAGCGAAGGTCTGGCCCGGCCCCGCCTTGGAGAGGATATTGCGGTTGCCCCAGATATCCTCCTGAATGACCAGCACGCTGCCGGACAGCACCAGACCGATGGACTCCGCCGTGTCTCCGGAGCGCAGCAGAAAGGCCTCCTTGGGAAAGCTCCGCTTTTCTGCTCCCAGACAGGTGAGCATGGCGGTGAGTTCCTCCTCCGAGACACCGGAGAAAAGCTGAGAAGAACGGAGCACCGGGAAAAATTCTTTCATAAAAAATCCTCTTTCGTTGAAAATTCAACCGACTTGTTGATTTTATTCTACTATAATCAGGTCAAAAAAAACAAGGAGGCATGATCATGAAAAGAAGGATCATTGAAATCGACCGGGAGAAATGCAACGGCTGCGGCGCCTGCGCCGAGGCCTGTCATGAGGGGGCCATCGCCATGGTAGAGGGCAAGGCCCAACTGATGCGGGACGACTACTGCGACGGGCTGGGGGACTGTCTGCCTGCCTGTCCCACCGGGGCCATCTCCTTTGTGGAGCGGGAGGCAGCCGCCTATGACGAGCAGGCGGTGCTGGCCAATAAGCAGAAGAAGATGCAGGAAAAGATGCGGAAGGAGGGTACTCCCCTGCCCTGCGGATGTCCGGGGAGCCAGTCCAGAAGCATCCGGCACACGGAGACCCGGCAGGCGGAGACCGTCTGCGCCGAACCGGTCAGCCGGCTGTCCCAGTGGCCGGTGCAGATCAAGCTGGTCCCGGTGCGGGCGCCGTATTTTGACGGGGCCAAGCTGCTCATTGCCGCCGACTGCACGGCCTACGCCTACGCCGCCTTCCATGAGCGGTTCATCAAGGGGCATATCACGCTGGTGGGCTGCCCGAAGCTGGACGGCGTGGATTACGCCGAGAAGCTGACGGAGATCATCCGCAGCAACGACATCCAGAGCGTGACCATCGTGCGGATGGAGGTCCCCTGCTGCGGCGGGCTGGAACACGCCGCAAAGACAGCATTGCAGCAGAGCGGAAAATTTATTCCGTGGCAGGTGGTGACCATCTCCACCGACGGAAGAATCCTGGACTGAGGAAACACACTCCGATACCGGAAGCATCCCGGCAGGCGGCGTTGAAGAAGGTCATTTGTCTGCAGTCACAAAATGACTGTCGAGATTTTCCAGAATCTCTCCCCAGCCAGCTGCACCGATCCGATCATGCCTGCCGGGAGCTTCGCCGTAATCGCAGATATTATCAAAGAAATGGATGGATTCGCCCTCCCATTCATCATACAGGTCATCATCCAGTTCCAATCGTGCAAGCGCCGAAACGAGCTGTTCCATCGACTCAAACGGAGTTTTTCCGGACTTCACCTCGCACCTAATTTTGCGATATATACGCCCACAGGTAATCGTACCAATGCTTTGCTGCCCTGCCAATCAGCGCACCGCAAGCCATGCAGACAGCCGCAGCCAAAAGCGCAATGCCCAGCGTTTCCCATAGCCAAGAAAGTTCATATAGGATCTTCATGCGATCATCAGCTGTTCGTTAAACTGGAAGTTGTCATATTCCCATCACATAAATCTGGCAAGGATTCCACTCATCCCATAACGTAGGGAACACTTCCAACTCCTTAAAGCCCAGAGAAATGTAGAACTGATTTGTTTGATCATATTCTTCGTATTTCCCCATTTCAACAGTTTTTACCTGAATAAATGAATAGCCGCTTTCCTTCAAGCTATCCTTTGCACACTTAAATAGCGCTTTTCCGATTCCCTTACGGTGATATTCTTTTAAGACGCCCATAACCGCAAGCTCAACTGTATCTTTTCCCGTTTCTTTGAGATACAAAAATCCCAAGTCTTTTTCGTTTTCCATGGCACAAAAGAAGACTTTCCCTGCGCTGTCGCGGATATATTCTTCTCGTGCCTCAGGGATTCCAAACCATTCCGGCAATTCTTCCAATATATTTCTGGTTATTCTCTTTTTATCCTCATCATTTGCTATTTGAATAATATGCATGTCAAAAGTTCTCCTCCCAAAATCCCGATTTGTCTGCCCCTTAAAGTCCAAGTCCTTCAACCCACGCCGCAAGCTCCT